>Ga0247611_10002293_pt1 | contig 31252 bp, 61 predicted proteins | sample 177DNAGHGhighgp2_FD_192422 | JGI IMG/M metagenome (GOLD analysis project Ga0247611, IMG submission 192422) | Sheep rumen microbial communities from Palmerston North, Manawatu-Wanganui, New Zealand - 1770 DNA GHGhigh gp2 | ecosystem: Host-associated > Mammals > Digestive system > Stomach > Rumen... | reverse complement strand
CCTGTACAGCCTGCTTATGGCGGTTACATGGGCGGTAACGGCGGTTTCGGCTTTGGTGGCGATTGGGGAAGTCTTATTGTACTTTTCCTTATTGCGGCAATGTTCGGCGGATTCGGTGGCGGATTCGGCGGTTTTGGAATGGGCGGTGGAAACTATGATTTCCCATGGCTCTTAACAGGACAGCAGAACATCAACACCAACACTAACAATGGTTTCCGTGATGCAATGATTAATGATGGTATCACATCAATTCGTGATGGCATCGGCGGATTATCAACACAGCTTTGCAACAGCACATCAAATGTGCAGATGGCACTTGCGAACGGTTTTGCAGGTGTAGAACAGGGCGCAAATGCTCGACAGATGGCTAATATGCAGACAGCCTTTGACCTTTCAAGACAGTTTAGCGATTGTTGCTGTGAAAACAGATTAGGATTAGCTAATCTAGGCTCAGATATTGCCCGTGAGGCGTGCGCAACACGTACAACAGATACACAGAACACACAGGCTATTTTGACCGCTATTAATACAGGCGTACAGAGTGTAAAAGACCAGTTGTCGGCAGATAAGTTAGATGCAAAGAACGACGAAATTTCAGCATTACGTCAGCAATTAGCAATGAAAGACCTTGCGGCATCGCAGGTAGCCCAGAACGCATTTATCTCACAGGGATTTGCTAACGAGGTAGATGCACTCTATACACGTCTTTCAAATTGCCCTGTACCTACAACACCTGTTTACGGTCGTACACCTATCTTTACTTGCAACAATAACAACGGCTGTGGCTGTGGTTGCGGAAACTTCTAAAGGGGGTGGCTTGATATGGCAGAATATTTAACAAGGGATGCGGTGGAAACAGTTGCACTTAATACACCAATTCCATTTATTGATTCTATCCCATGCAATAAAGGATATATTTATCATCAGAGTGGTTCTGGGATTCTTGTTCTGCGTGGCGTAGTCAATAATCCATCTTGTTGTTTTGCAAGATATGAAATTGATTTTACAGCTAATATAGCAATCCCCGAGGGTGGAGCAATCACACCTATAGCAACGGCTATCGTTGTTTCGGGGGAAAGTAGGGACGGAAGTAGAAGTATTTTTACACCAACCACCGTTGATGAATACGGAAATGTTACAAGCCGTGCCACTGTAAACGTGCCAAAAGGATGTTGTTTTACAGTTTCCGTAGAATATGTAAACGGTTCAGTAAACGACCCTACAGTAACACCAACACCATTGATTAATGTTATTGATGGAAGTTTGCGTATTAACCGTGTTGCATAAGGAAGGAGGTAAACAATGGGTAAATATCACAAAATTACTGATATGCTCGAGGGCGAATTAATGAAGATTGGCTCAGAGGGCAAATTAACAAATACATCGCTAGAAGTTGGCGATAAAGCCGCTCATTTCCTTAAATCCATCAAAACTATTGAGGCGATGGATGAGGCAGAAAACGGCGAAAGCTATCGAGGCGGTCGTTCATACAATTATGATGACGGCTACACATACGATGGCATGAGTTATGCAAGAGGCCGTGGACGCAATGCCAGGCGTGATTCTATGGGTAGATACGCAGACGGCGGAAGTAAACAGGAAATGATGCAGGAAATTGAAGAACTAAAACGCAGAGTAGAGGATATGGATTAATGCCAACAAAGGATGAATTAGAACAAGCTATATACAACCTAGAGGCGCAGGAACCTACTTATGAAACGTGTTTAAAGCTAGTTGTCTATCATCAGTTAATGGATAGATATTATAAGGGCGGATTTCGCACAAGCTATTCAAGGGATAGTGAGTTTATGGATGCTATCAAAAATACTGATATAGATACGCTATTAGCTACCGTTGATGAGTTAATGGATTGTTTAGCGCTAATAAATCCTAAACTCTACAATACAGTTTTAGCAAAGTTAAGGGGTTGATATTTCAACCCCTTTTTACTATACTATGTATAGTCGTTTTGTATCTGTTCTATACCTTTCATTTAGACCACTTTTTATAGGGTGGCCTTTTTTGTTGCTTTGATGTGTAAATAAAAGTTTATAAAATATTAAAAAAGGTATTGCAATAATAAATTAAGGTGCTATAATTAGAATTAACAAAGGGGAACACAATAGGAGGTAAACGATATGGCAAATAAAATTAAAAACGCACTTGATTGGTATTATCAAAGATTGGTTGAAAACCCATGTAAACATACTTTTAAAGAATACGTGGCAAAGGATAAAGAATTATCGGATTTAATTTACAAAATGTGGGTAAATGATTTGATTTCCGATAAGGTAAAGGATGAATGTTACAAAGTATTGAAAGAATACGGAATTAAAGCAATCAAATACAATAATTTAAGATAAGGGGGCGCAAAGTCCCCAAGGAGGTGAGGTAGGATATGACAATTGAAATCAAGCAAGAAAAAAGAAGAATAGGCGGTAAGCAATTATACATGATAATTGTTGATGGTGAGGTTAAATACGGCAACCTCACATACGATGAAGTAATAGCAATCACAATTGGCGATTTAGACAAGGAGGCAATTAATGATTAATAACAATTTATGCCCCGTCCAGATTGAGCCTAATAGCCCTCTTAAAACTTATGTTGTTTGGTACACGAACGGCGTGAAAAAGGAGGTAGAGGCGCACAATATAGATGAGGCATGGAACAAGGCGTATGGTGCACCGTACGAGGTATTGGATGTAGTTTGTAAAAAGGGGGATTTAAAATGAAGATTGCAGGTAAGGTATTAATTGGATTAGGGTTGTTCTTATTTGGATTGGTTAAATGGTATATTCCACTATCTTTTATAATTGGTGGGCTTGCCGCTATAGATTTAGATAATCACTATAAATTTTAGTTGCGAAGCTATAAACAATAGTTTATAATAGATAATCGAAAGGAGGGTAAGGATATGGCAAGAAAGTTAAACCTAGAGGCGGAAATGAAACGCCATGAGGTAAGCCGTGAGGATTTAGCCAAGGCACTAGGCATTTCGCTTGTATCGGTTCAAAAGAAAATTACAGGCGTTGTAGAATTCAAGTGTGAAGAAATGTTCAAAGCTAAAAAGTGCATCGGAACAGACGTTACACTTGATGAATTATTTAGTTAGTTAGGAGGATTTGGAAAAATGATTTACGAGGCAATCAACAACGTAATGAAAGAAATCGGGGCTATTGGCAAAAATAGCAAAAACTCACAGCAAGGGTTCATGTATAGAGGCATTGACGCGGTTATGAACGCATTAAACCCTGCATTAATTAAATACGGGGTGTTTGTAGTACCCGAAGTATTAGAACAGACAAGAGAAGAACGACAGACCTCCAAAGGCGGCACATTGTTTTACTCAATATGTAGAGTTAAGTACACATTTTATGCTAATGACGGTTCAAGCGTTGAGGCCGTAGTTGTTGGCGAGGGTATGGATAGCGGTGATAAGGCTACAAACAAAGCAATGAGCGTGGCCTTTAAATACGCCTGTTTCCAAGTATTTTGCATTCCTACAGAAGAAATGGTTGACCCCGATGCAGAGTGCCACGATGTAGCACCAAAAAAGCCACAAAATAACGGCGTAGAGGCACCAAAGGAAAGCAACGGAGGAAAGAAAGCTAGTGAAAAACAGATAGCCTATATCAAGGAAATCGTAAAGGATATAGACGGTATGTTGAAGTATTACAAGATTGATAAAATCGAGGATTTAACGGTTACACAGGCAAGCGCAATTATAGCGGCTAAGGGAGGCAATAAATAATGACTATAGATGATTGGAGGAAAGCTATGACACCATATATTAGAGTTACAACACCAAAGATGTTTGGTATTTATATTAATCAGAAAAAGGCACGCCTTAGAGGCGGTTATAAGAGAAAGTAGGAGGATTAAAGATAATGGAGTTTGTAATAGGATTTACAAAGAATGAGATTAACGACAATTTCGATGAGGTAAAAAACAACTTGCAAGCGCAATTAAGCGCCTACAAGGGCATAGCCTTTACCGAGGACACAAAAAAGGATGCAAAGGAAACCGTAGCTAATTTGCGTAAGGATAAGAAAGCCTTACAAGATAAGGTTAAGGCTGTAAAAACCGAGTACATGAAACCTTTTGAAGAATTTAACTCAAAGGCTATGGAGTTAATCGGATTGTATGATGAGCCTATTAATTACATCAACGAGCAAGTGGCAGAGTTTGAGGAAAAACGCAAAGCAGAAAAGCGTGAACAAATACAAGATATATACCATGAATTAGTACCCGAACCAGAGTGGCAGGCGGTTATCCCACTTGCAAAGATTGCAAACCCAAAATGGGAAAATGCAACCGCCACAGCTAAGTCAATCAAGGAAGAAATTATGCAATTCAAGGAAAATGCCAAAACAGCCTTTGTAGCTATTAAGGCGATGCACTCAGACAAAGAGAGCGAGGCGTTGGAAATGTACAAGCGCACTTTAAATCTTAATGAGTGCATGGATTTTCTTAATCGCTATGAGCAACAGAAAAAGGAATGGGAACAGGCGGAGCAGGAGCGCTTAAAGCGTGAGGCCGAGGAGCGTATAAGAGCCGAGGAACGTGCAAAGATGGCACAGGAGCAAGCACAGGCCGAGGAAGTCGCACAAGCAAAGGCTGAGGCGTACGAACAGGCACAGCAGGAAACTATAGATAGCTTTATACCAGAGGTTAACGAGGATGAGGAGTTAGTAGTTTATACCTACATGATTAAGCTATCTAAGGATGCTAAGGAAAAGTTAGAAATGTACATGGATTCTGTAGGCATTGAATATTTTTGTATGTAGGAGGTAGATTATGAATTATACAGCGATATCAATTACAGCGATTATTTGCATCACATTGTTAGGCATTTGTTGGATTAATCGAAAGGATAAATAATGACAAAGGCAGAACGGATATTACAGTATATCCACAAGATAGCACAGAAACACGGCATTGATTATCAAACAGCCGAGAAACTGTGCATAGTACAAGAATATATTAAATACGTCAATAATGACGATGAAATAATGGGTTAGCCCCTTTATTTATAGTTTTATACCACAAACAAAATAATCGCCTGTAGTTAGTGTTGGTCTACTGACTACAGGCAAGGAGGTGTATTTGTGAAAAGATTAGATTTACTAAAAAAGGAATTAGAGGTTGTTATGAATTTGGATTGTTTGGCCTTTAGTATCAAAGAACAGGCAATTGATTATTATACCCATGAGATAGAGTGCATCGAGAAGTATGGAAGTGCTAATCCCGATTACGGCGATAAATGCCCTAAAAGAAAATTTTATAACATAGATTTAAAGGCGATTAAAAATGTGTAACCTAGATTGTTTAAATTGTACTTATGATGATTGCATCAACGATGGCGAATTGGATAACATAGCACGTTGCCATAATTGGTATGAGGCTAATAAGGAAAAGAAAAGAGAGTATCAAAGGGAATATGCAAGGCGTAAACGCCAAAATAAGCGCTTAGGATTAAACACCCCTATAAATGTTAGTCCAATTAGTGAAAACTTCTTAAAAAGCGAATATGACGGTTGTAGGCGGTGCAAACAAAAGCGCCCTATAAAAGCCCGTGGGTTGTGCAATAGCTGTTATGGGTACGTTAGAAAATATGGTGATTTGAAAATGTATGATAGGAAGTATGAGGGATTTAATAGTGTACAGCAAATACCACAGTAAAAAGGTTACAACAGATGATGGGTTAGTGTTTGACAGCAAAAAGGAATATAAGCGTTATTGTGAATTAAAGATGATGGAGGCAGGCGGCATCATATCAAACCTGCAACGGCAGGTTAAATATATCTTGATACCGTGCCAACGTGAAACCGATACCATCGGCAAGCGTGGAGGCATCCATAAAGGCAAGGTAATTGAAAAGGAATGTAGTTATTATGCAGACTTTTGTTATCAAGTCACAGAAACAGGTGAAACTGTGGTGGAAGATGTAAAAGGGTATAAAAAGGGCGGTGCATATAGTATTTTTTTAATTAAGCGGAAATTAATGTTGTATGTACATCATATTCAAATTAAGGAGGTGTAGTTGTGAAAAGGGGGATATTCCAAGAAGTTCAATCAATTCTGTTAGGTAGCGATGAAGCAAGGGCGGATGATATGGTGTTGTATTTGCTATACCTAGATAAAAAAGGTTATGGCGACAGGCTTTTATCAGTGCTTGCAGACCCTAAATACCGTGCTAAAAACGGCATTAGTGGATTTGCTAGTATATCGAGGGCACGGCGAAAACTACAGGCGGAAAACCCCGAATTAAGGCCAACAGCGGAGCAATTAAATGTACGCAGTAACCTAGCGAAAGAATATCGGGAATTCTATAAGAAACCCTTGTATGAAAGTTTAGATTAATCTATAATGCTATATGTAAATACAATTCATGCCTTGTTAGGTGACCGTTACCACTTAATGAGGGTAAACAACAATTTAACAAGGCAAAAAGAGAACCACTAAGGCTATAAGAAGTAACGGGCTTATAGCTAAAGTGGTTTTTTTTATTGGAGGTAATGATTGATGGAAGAACACACAGACAATGTATATTTAAGGCAACTAGACACGTTTTTAAAGCTACCACGAAAAGTACAAGAGGATATGTGGCAAGATTTAAAGGGCGGCATGATTGACCCTAAAAAATTGGATTTTGCATACGACTTTAGCACTTATGAATTGTGCGAAAGTCCAATTGAAACAATATTTGCTTATTACTTTGATAAATGGAAATTAAATAATCTGGATGATTATGAAAATATGTATTTAGAGCCACAATATGATTTTAATGAAAATGGTAAAAGATATAGATTAGACTTTTTTATTGAATACACAACGTTACAGGGTGACACTGTAGATAATCTTAATGAGTATTGTAGTACAGTAGTTGTTGAGTGTGACGGGCACCAATTCCATGAAAGAACGAAAGAACAAGTAAAAAGAGGAAATCAAAGGGATTACGATTTAAAAATGAGTGGATATGATGTAATTCATTTTAGCGGTTCCGAATTATACAATAATCCACAAGAATGTGTACAAAAAGTAGTAGATTATTTGCGTAAAACAAAAAAATGGGAGGATAATTAAAAATGGCGGATGTTAAATGGATTAAGATTACTACAGATATTTTTGATGATGAAAAACTTTTATTGATTGAGAGTTTACCAGAGGCAGACAGCATTATTGTTATATGGTTCAAGCTACTTTGTCTTGCAGGAAAAATGAACAATAGCGGTGTATTTCTTATGAATGATAAAATCGCATTTACTGACGAAATGTTAGCAACCATTTTTAGAAGAAAGAAAAACACCGTAAAAATGGCCTTAGATACGTTTCAAAATTTTGGCATGATAGAAATAGTAGACAACGTAATAACTATTCCCAATTGGGGCAAACATCAAAACCTAGACCAATTAGAGAACAAACGAGAGTATATGAGAGAATATATGCAAGAATATAGAAAAAAGCAACAAGGGATAGCTTGTAAAACTAACAGTAAAACTAACAGTAAAACTAATGTTAGCTTACTAGATAAAGATATAGATAAAGAAATAGATAAAGAGAAAGAAGTAGAAAAGAAAAAGAAAAAAAATAACCTTGCCACCCTTGATGAAGTATTAGTTGATTTTAAGGATAAAGCTATTTTAGATAGCAACGAGGAATTGCAAAATATAATCATTACATGGTTAAGTTACAAGAATGAGCGCAAGGATTATTTAACAAAAACGGGAATTAAGACCTTGTTAAATAAATTTATAACTATGGAAAAATCGTACGGAGTTGAGGCCGTGGTTGAATGCGTTAATAATTCTATTAGCAATAATTATCAAGGTATAATCTGGGATAGGATTAAAAAAAATATTAAGCCTACACAAAGTAGTACGGGCAACGCCTTTTTAGATAAATGGGCAAACGTTTAGGAGGATAAAGCATGGAAAAAGAGGACGTAAAAAAATTATTAATGACAATGGAAGTTACATTCCCAAACTTTAATATTAAGCCCGAGCAATTAGCATTCACATTGAATGCGTGGTATGAGGCATTAAAGGAATATGACAGCACGGATATTGCAACGGCCTATCAAACGTATTTAAGCACCTATTCTAGCCCTTTTGCTCCATCAGTTAGCCAATTAATAGGGTTAATACATACGCCCCGTGAAATGGCAAATATAGACGTATCTGAGGCATGGGCAAAGGTTAGAAATGCAATAGGCCGTGGAGCCTATAATAGCAAAACAGAGTTTGAAAAATTGCCACCGCTAGTCCAAAGGGCGGTAGGTAGTGTTGAACAATTGCATTTGTGGGCTACAGATGAAAACTACAACAATGAAGTTGTAATGGCTTTATTTCAAAAGAATTACAAAGCCATTGTTGAACGTGATAACACAGAACAACGATTGCCTGCCGAGGCTAAATTGAGATTAGAACAGATACGCAATGATAACATAGCATTAATTGACAATAATTTAATGTTATTAGGACAACCAAACGACAAGTTACAAGAGGGCGATTACAATTACGATGAGCCACCGAGGCCAGAGGCGGAAACAATCGGGGGTTACTCAAAACAATTAAGAGAAAGGTTAGGGATGGAATAATGAAAAGATGTTTAGCAGATGATGGATATTGGAAAAGAAAACCTTGCAATAAAGAATGTGTGGACTATGACACTTGCATTTATAGAATTAATAAAGACAAGGCAGAAGAAAAACTAAAAGAATTGCAGGAAACAGAGGAATATTATAAGACTACTAATCGCCACGATAAAGGGGAATTACGAGTAATGCAAGGTTATAGCCTAGAAAGAAAAATACAGCTAACCTGTGAGCGCATTAATGCGTGGTACGAGTGGTGGGACGGACAAGTTTACGTTTCGTTTAGTGGTGGAAAAGATAGCACGGTGCTTTTAGACTTAGTAAGGAACAGATGTGGGTTAAAAGATGTTCCTGCTATGTTCCTTGATACAGGGCTAGAATATCCCGAAATAAGAGATTTTGTAAAAACATTTGATAATGTAGATTGGATAAAACCTAAAATGAATTTTAAAAAAGTTATTTTTGAATACGGTTATCCATTTATAAGTAAAGAGGTATCAACAAAAGTTGAGCGTGGGAGAAAATACCTCGAGAATTTAAAAAACGGTAATGGCACGGCAAACTATGCAAATTTTGCGGATTTTCTAAATATAGATAAGTGTAGAGATAGCGAGGGGATAAAGCTACTAAAAGAGGGTAAATTAATACAAGGTAATGAAACATTTGAAGAGCTATTTGCTATAGCAGAAAAATCCGACGTGCAATCACAATTTAATAAAAAACAGTGGTTGTTTTTATTGTTCGGTGAACAAAAGTTTTCTGCGGAATGTTGCCATATAATGAAAAAAGAACCTGCAATCGAATACGAAAATACAACAGGTAGAAAGCCAATAATAGGCACAATGGCTACAGAGAGCCTATTACGAGAAAACACATGGGTGAAAAATGGTTGTAACGCATTTTATAGCCCACGCCCTAAATCAAACCCAATGTCATTTTGGACGGAACAGGATGTTTACGAGTATATCAAAAAATATGATATTCCTATTTGTTCGTTATACGGCGAAATAGTGGAAGATTTAGAAGATAGTGAACAGGTAGAAGGACAAATGACATTATCAGAGTGTGGTTATATCAACGACCATTTCGACGCACCTAAGCCTAAATTAAAAACCACAGGTTGTAACCGTACAGGCTGTATGTTTTGCGGTTATGGTTGTCACAGGGAAGAAAAAGGGGAAGGAAGATTTTTACAAATGAAAGAAACACACCCTAAACAATATGAATACATTATGAAGCCTGTGAGTGAAGGCGGTTTAGGTTATAAAGAATTAATAGATTGGCTAAACGAAAAGGGGGATTTGCACATTGAATATTAAAAAGCAACGCCCTGTTCTAGTGATGGAGCAGGGCGGAAAGAGAGAAGAAAAAGAAATAAAACAAGTGATGGAGGTAAAAGATGGGGTTAATAAGAACAGAAAATAAGCCTATTCCTACACATTGGTTTCCTGTGACAACGCCAAACAAAAACGGGGACATTAAGTATATTTGACTTTATGGAGGGTTAAAAAATGGAAAATGAATATTGTTACTTTTGGGTAAGAATATATGATTTCAAATTAGAGGATAATGAAAAAGAAAAATTACCTAGCATATATGATGATACTAAAGGAACACTTTTAGACGAATACTACATTAGTGGGAAATCACTCACTAGAGAAAAGGCAAAAGAAATTGTTAAAAATAAAAGTAATGTAAACAGGTTCGCAAAGCCTAAAAAGGCAAATGGATTATATGCAATCGTAATGGATTCAAGTAAATCTTATGCTGATTACTTTTGCAAACGATTAAATACTAAATGCTTATGTTGCCACAAACCAATACAAGGATTATTAAGGGGCTACCCTGTAGAGGTAATCGACGGAAAAGAGTATTATTTTTGCTCATACGATTGTAAAGCTAAGTATCAAGTAGCCATTGGGGATAAATACGGTGAGTGGCAAAATAGAGAGGGATTTAGCAAAACCGATAATATAGGTTATATCTATCACATATACAATCGTGCTAAAGATATGCACTATATAGGCCAATCACTATATATGCCGTTTTTTAGGTGGCAGGAACACGTAAAAAGCAAGCTAAAAGGTGATATATGCGACCTTATATTTGAAGTAATTACAGAAGTTCCATACAACCACGCAATAAATGAAAATGAAAACAAAAAGATTCTTAATGATGTTGAGGCGTGGTGGATTAATAAATTTATTAAAGATTATGGGAATGAAAAGGTTATGAATATTACAAAGCCTCAGTTAAAGGCATCCGATTTTATTCAAAAATGGGAACGTGTAATTGACGGTAATATAGACTTAATAACTTATAAGGACATGGTAATAGTTGATAATGAGGGGGTAGAAGATAAAACATGAATGAGAAATTAGAAAAAGTAATAGAAATATTAGAAAAAGAAATCAATGGAATTGTCACAATTAAAGATGGAATGCCACCAGTGTTTGAGTTTCAATTACCCCGTATTGGAATTGTTAATATTGCACTAGACCCCGTATTAATCGAACAAAGAGGGGCGAAAGAGATAGCACTAGGCGCTAAAATGGAATTACAAAATTTTGTGCATTGTCTTGTTTTTAAGTAGGAGGGGTTATAATGGATAAACCTAATAGCGCCGTATGTGGCGAATGCTTTGTTAAAAATAACGTTTTAAGATGTATGACTTGTATGCACAAAACGCCAGAGTATGTCGCTTATGTTCGTGCACATCATCCCGTGCATTTAATAGGGGAACATAATAATTTTAAGAAAAAAGAGGATAAATAAATGGATTTAAAGGGTAGAATAGAAAACCTATATAGAGATTTTAAGACGGGGCGGTGGAATATCCTATTAAGCCTTGATAATTACCCATCCGATGAACTGAACGACCTCTTAGATTGTAATATTGATATACGCCTCAAAAAGCACTTTAAAAAGCGCTCTTTGGATGCTAACGCCTATTTCTACGTGTTAGTAAATAAAATCGCTGAGAGGGCAAAAATAAGCGATATAGAGGTGCACGATAAATTGCTATCGCAGAATTTGGCATACGTAATAGAAAATGGGGCGGTTGATTGGATTGTGGCAGATTGGCAAAGTAACGCCTATAGGCTTGTTAAATTAGCCGTTACGGAACACGGCAAGCAACAATTCAAATACTATTATGACAGCTTGCAGGATGTGGCGTTAAATAAGCCAAACGGGGAGCCGTACAGGGATAGTGACGGCAACCCAAAAACAAGCCGTATTTTTTGGCATATAAAGGGGAGCCATGAAATGGATTCAAAGGAAATGGCAAGATTGATTGATTCTACCGTGCAAGAGGCAAAGGGGCTAGGTATAGAGACTATGCCCCCGAACGAATTATTGAGGTTAAAGGAGGCATGGAATGGTATTTCTAACAATAAACGATGAAACAATAATTAATTTAGAACAAATAACAGAAGTTAATGTTGAAGATAAGACGATTACGCTATCAAGTGGATATACTTATAAAGTAACGCCATTAGCGTTTAAAGAAATAGAAAACGTTATAAAAGAAAATAAAAGATGGTGTAATTGAAAGAAATGTGAAATAAATAAATAGAAAAAATCCGAAAAGATATATTGCTAATTAAATAAGCATAGTATATAATTATAAATGTTCTAAGGAACAAGCCTTGTTTGGTGCTCGACCCACTAAACAGGGAACGGAAACTAAACAAGGCAAAGAGAACCACTAACGGGCGCAATGGTCGAGATTGTACCCCGAGGTGGTTTTTTAATTTTAAGGGGTATAAAAATGGGAAAACTTACAGAACGAGAACAACAGGCATACGATTTTATTGTGAATTACTTTAAGGATAATGGCTTTGCACCGTCTTATAAAGAGATTGGTGATGGAATATATTATGCAAGCCAAAGTTCGGTAAAAGACGTTGTGGAAAGCTTACAGCGCAAAGGGTATATTGAATTGCCATTCAAAGCTACACCAAGGGCAATTAAGGTAGTTGGAATGGAACACATCATATAAGGGGGTAGAAAAATGTATGAGAGTCCTATCAATAAGATATATAGAGATATTCAATCACAAATAATTAAACAGGACGAAGAACACATGATGTATGCTGTTAACCAAGCAATTGGTTATACCGTGGACAAAGAGGAATTAATAAAGGCTTTACAGTACGACAGGGAGCAATACAAAAAGGGATATAAAGACGGGAAAAAAGAGACATTAAAAAATGTTAAAGAGGAAATAGAAACCGCACACATAGGCTTGTTAAAAGATTATGGGTTTAGCAACTTGATTGTTGTGTTAGAAATCCTAGATAAGCTAATAGCAGAAAGTGAAACTTAATGAAACTTAGAAAGTGAGGTAAAAAATTGAGTTATAGAACATATATCAATGATACTCAGGTATTCGGTAACAATGAATTTTACCAAGAATGGGCTGATTTTCTATTATCAAAAGGAATAGAAATTGATGAAGATGGATTATATGATGGATATATCGACGACTTACAGGGCATGTTTAATGTCATTGATAAGATAACTCAAAAACTCATAGATGAAAGGCATCAACAAGTGTTGAAAGGTGAAAAATGGCTTGACAAGCCTATACATGAATTAACGGATTTATCACATTCAATATGGTTGGATAACAAAACGCCGTTACTGATGTACAACATGAGGATGATAGCGGAAGCATATTGCTTCCTGCCCTATCAGGTTTATAAATCCGTGGAAGATATTATCGAAGAGGCAGAAAAGCCTTATATTGATGATTACAAAGAATGGTTCTGTTGTTCTTATAAACTAAAAGATGGCGAAAAAATACACGTCAGGGCAAGTTGAGCTATAGGAAATTGGGATGGGGTAATAAGAAATGGCAGATATAGAATTAGTAATTAAGATACCAGAAAATACATACAGACAAATACAAGCGTTGGCAAGGAACGGATATTTTGAGCATGATATATGTGGTAATTCTATGCGAAGAATCGCAAATGGCACACCACTTACACCAGATATGTTAGCAGATTTGTTAATGGAAGAAAGGATAAGAGGAAAAATAAAACAGGATATATCTTATTCAAAGGATATTATTGATAATGTTAGATGCAAACTAACTGTGGACATTATAGACCGTAGGCCTTGTTATTGTGGTGCTGAATTAAGGGAAGTGTGGAGAGAGAAAGCAGAAAGTGAGGAATAAATGAAAAAGAAAATCACTAATTGTTAGACAACTTTTTTGAAATGCTCAATGTGTCTAAATTCTATTGTGCTATTCCATGGAGAATTAAAAAGCTGATTAAGAAAGTAAAGGGGTGGGAGTAAATGACTAAGAAACAATTTAAAGCAAAGGCTAAAGAAATAGTCGATAATGAGTCTTTTTATGATGGTAAATTATTTGATTATGACAATATTAATGAAATGTGTGTAGCACAAGTGGATGACATAAACAACGCAGTTGCAAGTTATCCATTGATGGAATTTTTAGATAGTTTGTACGAGCAAATTAAGGGGGATTTGAAATGACTAAGAAAGAATTAATTAGATACGGTAAGGATTATTTGCATGATTTAGAAACCGCTTGTTGTTCAATATCAGATATACACAAAGAATTTGTTAGAGAGTCTATCAATGCACTAGAGCAGGACAACGAAGAAATCTTTAAGCAATTCAAAAAGAAAGTATTCTTAGAATCTGAGGACGTATTAGGTAATGAAATGGTAGATAGCTATATGATAACAGATTATTTAGCTAAGTTATTGGGGGTAGAAAATGACTAAGGAACAGGCAATAGAAAAAGCTAAAGAACAATATAGTGAAATTTGGGATTGCGATATAAACCACCCAAAATATGAAGATACAGTTGAGGAAATAGTGACAGGTGTAATTCGATTGATTATGCAACCTACTTCTGATGATTGCGTGAGTAGACAGGCAGTATTAGACCTTGCAATAGACTATGGAACAAATTCAGCAACTTTTTTAATTCCTGTTTGTTCAGTTAAAAATCTACCATCTGTAACACCTACACATGGAACTTGTAAGGATTGTAAACACTGTTGTTTTATTACAGGCACTAAAAACAGAGTATGCGAAAAACATGGTTGTATGCAAGTATCTAATAATTGGTATTGTGCAGACTTTGAAAAGTGAGGTAATGAAAATGAATGAACGACACGAGGCACAATTAAAGTTAGCACATCAACTATACAGCAATCGGGATTTAAAACAAGAGTTGTTATGGCAAAGAGAATTTCTTGATACAGGATATTTAAGCTATCAACAAGTTTGTTTCAATAAGTGGATATTTGACGAAAGTTTAAAGCGACTTGAAAAGCTAGAAAAGATAGGGCAGATAGTCAATTCAGAAGTTGACCCCAATATTTGCAATAATTTTGGCGATGTTCGCAAGGTGCAAGCTATTAAGCAGATAGTCAATAACTATGACGGCTCAATGCCTAGTATGATTAAGCAATTCAGTGAAATACAAAAGGTATTAGAACAAGAGTAACTAAAGCACATTTAAGTTAGAACTATATTAAAGATTCTAACCAAAATAATTAAGTTAAAATTTTAGTTAAAGGAGGAAGTATGAAATTTGTATTAGTTGAGTTAAATGACAGTAAGAATGCTCATGCATCAATGATTATTAACATGGATTTCATCACCAGAATTGACATTAACACAAATTTTGTAGCTTTAGCAGATGGGGCAGAGTTGATTCTAACAGAAGAAAGTATGATAAACCTACTGTTTGAATGTAAAAGTAAAGGAGCAAATTTATGAAAAAAACACTTATTAGAAATTGTGTCACTGTAGGTATGCTTATAATAGCAACATTTATGACAGAAAGACAAATATTAATGTCAATCTTAGCAGGGATTATTTATATCATGTGGGATTGTATGGATAAGGAGTAAAGCTATGGCAGAGTATATAGACAGAAATCTAATCGAATGGTATGGTTGCAATTTTGAAAATGCCGATTGTGAAAAGCGTGAGTGTTCGGGCTGTAGTCATGCAGAGTGTTCGCACTCACAAGTAATGCAAATACCTACCGCAGATGTGATAGAACGTGAGGAATATGAGAAATTACTTGAAAATTGTAAAGGGTATGAACGTCTTGTAGAGGTAGAAGAAAATGAAATCACTGAGTTACGTTCTAAGATTGACAAGGCTATCAAGGAAATTATTGAATATCGAAATGATGATAGCAACGATTTTTGTGAAGTAGAAGTAGGCGCAATAAATGGTGCATTAGAAATCCTTAAAAGAAATATAGGAGAGTAGATTATGGGTAATTTTGGAAATTGGATTGATGATGGATTTAAGATAGGAATACACGAAGATGTATTACCTGTATATAGGTGCAAATTCTGTAAAAAGAGAGTATTTGTATTGCCCGTTAGTAAAGATGCAAAAGCATACTATTGCCCTAACTGTGGTAAGGATATGGAGGTTAAGTAATGTACATACTATTTGACCGAAACACCCTAGAGGTAATAGCCACAATAGGGGCAGAAACGGACATTATAAAAGACCCCTACGAATTGATGGATTTAGGCGATAAGGAGCCAACATTTGATGATAAGGACGGTAAGATAATATTTAACGGATTATTGATTAAAGGAGAGTAGATTATGAGCATTAAAGTAGGAGATAAATTTATAATTGAGGTTGGAACAATAGCGGAATTACCAGATGGCAAGAAAAAATATTTTATCAAGCCTTTTGAAAGTCTTGTATTTGATAAAACAGGATTAGCACAATTAGAGCCAATTGAAAAAGCATGGGAAAACGAATTGGAAAAGACTAAATTGGTTGCCTATAAAGACGGCTTTAAACATGGCAAATTGTGGGCTATTGAAGAATATGACAACGGCTATAACAATGCTTTAGCGGATGTAAACCATGCGATAGACGTACTAAAAGGTATGTTAGTAAAAGAGTGCGAAGAATGGTTTGAAGGTTGTGAGGGTATTGATGATGTGATTTGTAGCTTTACTATACAACGAATAATCGATACCACCAAAGCCTACGAAGAAAAGAAAAAAGCTGAGGAATTTAAAATTGGTGATGAAGTAGAAACGGAAGGCAGATATAAGGCCATAGTAGCTTACATCTATGACAGAAAGGTGGCAGATTTAATGTTTAGCGATGGAAGCACAGGAAAGCGTGAAATTGAATCTCTTAGTAAGACAGGGCGGAATTTTGGCAACGAGGTAGAGCAGTTACTTGATAAGCTGAGAGGAAAAGAATAATGGAAAAATTAAAAAAGTGGAAATTAAGGAGGCGTAAAAAGTGATTGAATTACCTGTAAAAATTAATGTGTTAGGCACTACATATATTGTAGGCGCAAGCAGGACAAACGAGGATAAAAACCTAGTTAATACCGATGCTTATTGCGACAACTCGACAAAACGGATTGTAATAAACTATGATTATGTTGAGGGTGCTACAATTGGAAATCCAGAGTATTACATGAAAAAGGTGTTGAGACATGAAATTGTACACGCTTTTATGTATGAAAGTGGTCTGGATGTGTGCGCTACCTTTGATGATGAACATTTTGAACAGATGGTGGATTGGATAGCAATACAGCATGAAAAATTACACGCTATCTATGAGGAATTAGGCGTATTGGGGGATTAAATGAAAGTAAAAAAGCTAATAAAAAGATATAATGGTGAATATATCCGATTGTATTATGATGATGGTAGATGGATTTTTAAGCGAATACCAGAACTATCGCCAAGCCATTTAGAGGCAAAGATTAAAAGCTATTGGATAGGCAACATGAAGCAAATAAATGATGAAGATAAACCTATTTTATGCGTACAATTGAAAAAGGGGTATATAAGATAATGGCTACAAAATCAATCGTAAGTAATGAGCGTGTATGTTGGGTATGCCATAGCCCATACGGATTACATCGCCACCACGTATACGAGGGTGTTGCAAATCGCAAATTAAGTGAAAAATACGGATGTTGGGTGTATTTATGTGGCAAACATCACAACCTAGATACACGGGCAGGCGTGCATTTTAACAAGCCTTTAGATGATAGGCTAAAGAAATATACGCAAGAATGTTTCGAGGCTAAATTAGGCACTAGAGAAGATTTTAGGCGTATATTCGGTAAATCATTTATACTAGACTAATAGCGGTCAGCATTTGCGTATTTAATCAAAAAGAAGTATAATTATACGTGTAAATCATTTTTACAAAACCCATTGATTGAGCAACGGAAAAAGTAGGACTCCCCCTACATCGACTCCCGTTGCTCTTTCATTTTGTATATAAAAATGGTATAATTATTAGTGGAAAATTATACATTTATGAGGGTATCAAAGCATGGATAGTATAGGCGCTGTTTCAAAATTGGATATTAAGTGCGCAATGTGTGCGAAAAAGAACGATTGCGACCACAAACGGATGGAGAATTGCGCATATTTTATACCAGAAACACCAATTAAGGCCGAAATAGGGGCGGAAATAGCACAACCATTGATGCAACCTCTATTAAGAGAGCCAATGAGAGAGGGAATACAAAAGGAAATAGAAAAGACCCTATATAAAAACACAATATATAGTTGTTTTGAATTTGGAGCATAATATATAAAAAAGGTGGTGATTATGGATGGCAAGCACGCCGAAAAAATCAACAACTAAAAAAACGGCTACAAAGCAAGGTAGCAAAAAGGCAGAACCAAAAAAGATGGGTAGGCCTTGTATTGAGATTGACGTAGAACAATTTAAAAAGCTATGTGAGTATATGTGTACGCTAGAGGAGATAGCAGGTATATTTAATTGCTCAGAAGATACCATTGAAAGATGGTGCAAACGTACGTTCGGTATGACATTTGCGGACGCATATAAAAAATACTCCGCAGAGGGTAGAATGAGTTTAAGACGTAAGCAATTTGCATTGGCGGAAACCTCAGCGGCTATGGCAATATTCTTAGGCAAGAACTACCTAGGCCAAACCGATAAGGTGGAAAGTAAGGTAGAGTTCGAGAGTGACGGATTCATAGAGGCATTAAAGGGGCAAGCAAGCGACACATTTAAAAACGCAGGTGGTATAGTTGAAGAATAGAGCATTATTTAAGTTTTCTAATTTCAGCTTAAAACAAAAGATGGTGCTTGAATGGTGGTGCGAGGGTAGCCCGTACGCCGACAAGGACGGCATCATTTGTGATGGTTCCATAAGAGCAGGCAAAACAACCGCTATGGCGTTTTCATTCGTTATGTGGTCTATGGACTCGTTTAGTGACGAAAACTTTGCGATGTGTGGTAAGACCATTAACTCGTTGCGCCGTAATGTGCTAAAGCAATTAAAGCGCATATTGATAAGCCGTGGTTACACATACACGGAACACCGTAGCGAGAATTACATCACAATCACGCTAGGCGATGTATCGAATGATTACTACCTATTCGGTGGTAAGGATGAGGCATCACAAGACCTCATACAAGGTATCACGCTTGCAGGTATATTCTTTGATGAAGTGGCATTGATGCCAGAAAGTTTTGTTAATCAAGCTGTAGGCCGTTGCTCGGTTGAGGGTTCTAAGTTTTGGTTTAACTGTAACCCAGATAGCCCAAACCATTACTTTAAAAAGAATTGGATTGATAAGCTAACCGAAAAGAACCTTATTAGGATTCACTTCACTATGGATGATAACCCATCGTTATCGGCAAAGACTATTAAGCGTTACAAGTCATTATTTACGGGTATATTCTTTGATAGATTCATCCTCGGATTGTGGGTTATGGCAGAGGGCTTAATATTCCCTAACTATAGGCAAGCGCTAGGCAGGTGCCCGTTTATATTAAACGAAAACACATTTCACAAGATGGATGATTTCTGTATATCCATCGATTATGGTACATTGAATGCTTTTGCGTGCGCTTTATGGGTTAAGGTTGATAATATTTGGTGGATGTGGCGTAGATATTACTATAGTGGCCGAGAAACGGGCGTACAATTGACAGATGCACAATACGCTGACAAGGTATGTGAATTAGTCATGCCGCTATTCGAGATACAAAAAGCGAAAGCGGATAAAGGGTTGTGTATAGCCGATAAGATAACAACCATTATCGACCCCTCAGCGGCATCATTCATCACGGAGTTAAAGACCCGTAAGATATTTAGGACTAAGCACGCCGATAACAACGTTAAGGATGGTATAAGACATACCAATACGGCGATATACTTAGGCGTGATTAAGGTTGATGAGGGTATAGATGAATTTAGCAATGAGGCATCTAGTTACGTTTACGATGAAAAGGAAAACCCCGTTAAAGAGAACGACCACTTGATGGATGCAACAAGGTATTTCGTTGAGACCAAGAAACTAGGCCGTGTTAAAAAGCCCGATGGTGACAATTACGATAAGTTATTATCTAGTGGCAACGAGGGCGGAAGTTTAATAAATAGTTATTTCTAAAAGGAGGTGCAAGGTGTTAACCTATCAAGAGTTTTTAGAGGAAAAAAATAAAGGCGAAAACGCAATGCGTGATTTCATCGTTAACGCTATATCACAGCATAAGGCGAGCGATGAATATCGAACCGCTATTGATGCGGATGCATACGACAAACAGCAAAACACAACTATAATGTCGTATATCAAGTATATGTATAATACAATGGGCGCACAGGTGGAAGATTTCACAGCATCTAACAATAAGATTTGCTCCAACTTTTTCCATCGCTTGAATGTACAGCGTAACACCTATTTATTAGGCAACGGCGTTAGCTTTACAGACCACAAGGTGGAAACATTAAACGAGGACGGCACAAAAACCGTTATTGATGAGACAAAGGCACGTTTAGGCAATAAGTTTGACGTTGCATTGAAAAAGGGCGGATATAAAGCGCTAATCCATGGCGTAAACTTTGGTTTTTGGAATTATGACCATTTAGTGTTTTTCCCTATTACGCAATTCGTTCCATTATGGGATGAGGACACAAGTAATTTAAGGGGCGGAATTAGATTTTGGCAGTTAAAGGCCGATAAGCCAATGATGATTGTATTGTATGAGGAGGACGGATATACCAAATACCGCAAGACCAAGAAAGATGCAAAACTACAGGAAGTAGAACCAAAACGAGGGTATATTAAGATTACTACAGGCACAGCGGAGGGCGGTATAGATACGATTGAATACAGCAATTACAAGTCATTTCCTATAGTGCCGTTATGGGGTTCAGATTTGCACCAAAGCACATTAGTTGGCATGAAAGGCGGAATTGATACATTCGATTTAGTTCGTTCGGGATTTGCAAACGATTTGGATGATGTGGCGCAAATATATTGGATATTAAGCGGCGCTGATGGCATGAGCGAAAAAGACCTTGCGGATTTTAGAACAAGATTAAAGCTACATCACATTGCAAAGGTAGATGAGGAAAATTCAAGCGTAACACCACATACACAAGAGGTACCATATCAAGCCAGAGAAACATTTTGTACAGCGGTTAGAAATCAGATATACGAGGATTTCGGCGGATTGGATGTACATACCATTGCGGCAGGTGCTACCAACGACCATATAGATGCGGCATATCAGCCAATGGATGAGGAAGCCGATGATTATGAATCACAGGTAACGGATTTTATCTATGCAATCCTCGATATTATGGGCGTACAGGATAACCCAACATTCAAGCGTAACAGGATTTCTAATCAGCAACAGCAGACAGATATGGTATTAGGTGCGGCAGAGTATTTGGATGAAGAAACCGTATTGAATAAGCTACCATTTGTTACCGTTGACGAAGTATCACAGATTATGGCACGAAAAGATGCAGAAATGGCACAGCGTGTAGATATTATGGATAGCGCCAACAATGGTGGTGGAAATGAGCCTACCGAGGGCGAAGAGGAATAATAGATGGCTAAAAAGGATTTAGGGGTAATACAAGCCGATAAAGAGTTTTTGAAACTTGAAAAGCGCCTAAACAAGATATACAAAGAGGCAGAGATAGACGTTCAACACAAAATGGACGTCTATTTTGCTAAGTATCAAAAGAAAAATGATACATGGCTTGCTAAATTAAAGGCGGCAGAAAATACGGATGATTACCCACAGTTAAAAAAGGATTATCAGAAATGGTTAAAAGGGCAAGTGTTCCAAGGCAAGCAATGGGAATACAAGAAAGAAAGCATTGCAAGTGCATTAACCAACATAAACCAAGTAGCGGTTAACATGATTAACGATGCAATCCCCGAGGTATTCCAATTTAACGGTAATTACGCCGCCTATCAGTTGGAGCATAGCGAGGGCGTGGATTTTGGGTTTAATCTATACGATAGCACCACCGTTAAAAAGATAATTGCAGACGATGTGGATATATTGCCATTCAAAAAGCTAAATAAGGCCAAAGATTTAAAATGGAATTTCCAAAGCATCAAAAACGAGGTGGCAAAGGGCATTATCGAGGGCGAGAGCATTGATAAGATAAGCAAGCGCCTAACAACGGTTATTCCAGAACGCAATAAATCCATGTTGCGCACACACGCCCGTACAATGGTTACGAGCGCACAAAACGCAGGTAGGCTAGAGAGGTTTAAGGATGCACAATCTAAAGGCCTAGAAATGGAAAAGGAGTGGTTTTGTACACTAGATGGGCGAACCCGTGATACACACCGCCTATTAGACCGACAACGTAGGCCACTTGATGAACCATTCGAGGTAGACGGGTTTAAGATTATGTACCCTGCCGACCCACACGCACACCCTAGCATGGTTTACAATTGCAGATGCACTATGAATAGCTATTGCAAAAAATACCCACCTCAATACACGACCCGTAACGCAAGGGATGAAAACGGCGATAGTGTATTAATTAAGGATATGTCGTACAAAGAGTGGTTAAAATGGAAGGAAGGACAATAAATGGGCTTTCAGTTTTTAAGTAACAATAAAGATGCTTTTATAAATGCCTCGGATGAGGCCATAGAGCGCGCATTGGAAATAATCGGGCTTAATTGCGAGAATTACGCCCGTAATAATGCCCCAACAGTTACAGGACTATTGAAGAATTCTATTACAAGCGCAGTAGGCGGCAAGTCCACAACGATTGCGAACTATAAAGCAGATGTAGGGGATAAAACGGGTAGTTACAGCGGCACCGTGCCTGCTGATAAAGAACCTTATGTCGTTATAGGAACCAATGTTGAATACGCAAAATACGTGGAATTTAACAGCAAGAAAAAGCCGCAAGGTTATTTAAGGCCTGCAATAAGCGACCATTTTGATGAATTTAAGCAGATAATGGAAAATGAATTGCGAAATGGTTAATTATACAACATATTGCATTTTTATACAAATAAGAGTACACTATATTTAGAAGTGAGGCAAAGCATAGCCTCAAAATCTCGTAGCGGAAAGCAAACCGTCAAAGCAAAGGAGAGAAAAAATGGCACTAACAAGGAAATTTCTTTCGGGAATGGGATTAACCACAGAACAAGTGGATGCGATTATTGATGAACATTCCGAAACAGTTGATTCGCTAAAGGAACAGCGTGACAACTACAAATCAGATGCAGAAAAGTTAAAGAAAGTACAATCTGACTACGACAGCCTAAAGAAACAGGTTGAAGATGGCACAGGCGATGCCGCAGAGTGGAAAGAAAAGTACGAAAAGGAACACAAGGCGTTTGATGAGTACAAAAAAGCCGAAGAACACAAGGCACAGGTTGAGGCGATTAAGGATGCCTACACAAAGTTGCTAAAGGAAAACAATGTTGGTGAAAAGCACATCACATCTATTTTAGGCGTTACTAACTTTGATGATATGAAGTTAGATGCGGACGGCAAGCTAGATGGCGTGGATAAGCTAACTGAGACCATTAAGGAACAGTGGGGCGGATTTATTACCACAACAGGAACAGAGGGTGCAGGTGTAGAAACACCACCTAGCGGCGGTTCGGGCACAAAGTATTCAAGCCGTGCAGAAATTATGAAGATTACTGACACAGCAAAGCGCCAAGAGGCAATTAAAAACAACCCCGAATTATTTAATTAACAGGAGGAAAAAACAATGGCAAACACATTCACAGATGTAAAAGCAAGAGAGATTGATTTTGTATCAAGATTTGCACAGAATTGGGATGCATTAAAGAACATCCTCGGTATCATGAACACTATTAAAAAGGAGAGTGGCACTACACTTGTTGCTTACACAGCAGAGGCAACAAATGGCCTTGCTGAATCACCTGCCGCAGGCAAGCCAATCCCTGCAACAGATATTACAGTAACAGAGGCCGCAAAGGCAGACCTCACAGTTGAAAAGTACCGTAAGACAGTTCCTGTAGAGGATGTTGTTAAGTACGGCGCTACAGTTGCAATTCAGAAGACAGATGATGCATTCCTTGTAGAGTTGCAGAACAACGTTTTAACACGTTTCTACAATTTCCTACATACAGGAACACTTACAGGCGTAGAAAAGACATTCCAGATGGCGCTTGCTATGGCAAAAGGTAAGGTCATTGATAAGTTTAACCGTATCAATAAGACCGTAACAGAGGTTGTAGCATTTGTTAACGTACTTGATGTGTACGAGTATGTTGGTGCCGCTAACATCACAGTACAGACACAGTTTGGATTGCAGTATATTAAGGATTTCATGGGATATTCAACAGTATTCCTCCTTTCAGCACCAAACGTAGAGCGTGGTAAGGTTTATGCTACACCTGTAGAGAACATTGACCTTTATCATGTAGACCCAAGCGATAGCGATATTGCTAAGTTAGGTCTTGTGTACACAACAGATGGCGAAACAAACCTCATTGGCTTCCACGCTAACGGTGATTACTTGACAGCATCGGGCGATTCATACGCCCTTATGGGTATGACACTTTGGGCAGAGTACATTGATGGTATCTCAGCTATTACTATTAATCCAAACGGTGGAAGTGATACACCCTCAGTAAGCCTCAATAAGAGCGAGGCAACAGTAGCACCAGAGGCTACAACAACACTTACAGCAACAACAGTACCTGCTGATGCAACAGTTACATGGACTACATCCGATGCAACAGTAGCAACAGTAGCAAACGGTGTAGTAACAGGTGTTGCAAAGGGTACAGCAACAATCACAGCTACTATTACAGTAGATGGAGCAAACTATACAGCTACTTGCGCTGTAACAGTAACAGCAGGTGTATAGGAGGTAAGCAAGGATGTTTAAAGCATTAGAAATGTTTACAGACTTGCAAGACAATAATTATAAGTACGAGGTGGGGGATGAATACCCTCGCCTCGGCTTAAAGCCATCACTTGCAAGAATTAAAGAGTTAAGCGGTACTGATAACCTTAGAGGCCGTGCCGTAATTGAGGAAGTAGAGGAAATCCCATTTGGTGATAATGCCGTTACTTCTGAGGATATGGCAAAGGAACCCACAGCGACATCAAAGAAAAAGGGCGGTAGAAAGCCAAAGAAAGAGGATTAACCATGGAATTAAAAGCGATATGTGATTATATCCATAACTATTTCGAGAAAGACATAGTGCAGGGCGAATTTACAATCACAGATGGTTCGCTTGATACAAGTTCTATTGATATTCTCGAAAATCAGTATTATATGATTAAAGGTTCCACATTTAACGATGGCATTTATAAGCACGTAAGCACCAATTTAACGGATGAAACATTTAGAGGCACAGTAATTACTATGGCGGTGCCTAAAGACGTTTTAAACGTGCTACAGCGTGCCACACAATGGGAACAGGACAACGCCAAGACGTTAAACAGCCCGTATCAAAGTGAAAGCTTTGGTGGGTACAGCTATTCTAAGGGTACAAGCACCAAAAAGGATGGCTCACAGGGGCAGTTAACATGGCGTGACGTATTCGGTGATGAACTAAAAGCATATAGGAAGATAGGATAATGGGATTATTAGATGAGGCAATGGAAAATTGCACAATGATTGACGTTGCTACCGTTAGCGACGGTATGGGCGGATTTAGCAAGCAATATGTTGACGGCGCTACATTCAAATGCGCTACAACACTTGATACATCAACACAAGCAAGGGTGGCGGAAAGTGCAGGCGTAACAAACCTATACACAGCAACTACCCCAAGAAGTGTTAATCTACAATTCCATGATATTTTTAGGCGTGAGCGTGACGGTAAGATTTTTAGAGTTACCTCAGACGGTGACGATAAGAAAACGCCACAAAGCGCAGGCCTTGATATGCGTGTAGTGAGTTGTGAAGAATACGTTTTACCAACAAACGAGTAAAGGGGGATAACATGAATAAGGAACAGGCCTTGCATAGTTTTTGGAACAGTTTTGGCATTACGGCGTACGATGAAACTACCGTGCCCGATGTTAAGGACAGAGCATATCCATATATCACCTATAACATGGCTACAGATTCTTTAGGCAATGTCGTTAGCCTACACGCTAGTTTGTGGTATAAATCCAATTCATGGGTTGGTATTACAGCCCTAAAGGATGCAATAGCCCAAAGGATAACGGGTGAAAACTATGAAACCGTTAAGTTTGATGACGGCTATATTTACATCACAGGCGGTACACCATTTGCACAGCGTGCAGATGATGAGGACGATACAATTAAAAGGATATACATTAACGCACAGGCGGAGTTCTTGTGTGCATACTAGAAAGGAGTAAAAAAATGGCAAGACGATTTACAAAAATTCCACAGGCTACATTCGATGAATTACAGCTTGATGCAGGAATTTTGCTCTATAATTTCAACCCTGCCGAGCCTAACGTACAGGATGCAGATATTATTTGCGCTACAACAGGCGGTATCAATCCAACTTGCGTGCCTACATACTCAGATTTTTTTGAGGATGTTGACAATGCACCTAACAATGTTAAAGAGGGTAAGCATTTGGACGGTTGGGAGTGCAAGATTGCTACAACTTGCCTCGGTACATCACCAAAGCTTATTAGATTGGCTTTAGGTGCCGCAGACATTGACACAGACAATCCATCTAAGATTGTTCCACGTATGAGCCTTGATAAAGACAAGGATTTCAAGGATATTTGGTGGGTAGGCGATAAGGCAGACGGCGGATTTGTAGCCGTACAGCTTAAAAACGCACTTTCTACTGATGGATTCTCATTGCAGACAACCAAGAACGGAAAGGGTACAGTAGGCCTCGGATTAACAGGCCACGTTTCTATTGAAAATCAGGATGAAGTGCCAATGGAATTTTATTCAGTAGCAGGCGATGCACCTGTTATCACACCCGATATTGTATTAAACAAGTCTAATGTAACACTTGATGCACAGGAAACAGTAACATTAGTTGCTAAGACATCCCCAGAGGGTGAGGAAGTAACATGGACTACTAGCGATGATACAGTTGCAACAGTTGTCGATGGTGTTGTTACAGGTATTGCAGAGGGTACAGCAACAATTACAGCTACAATGACTTATGAGACAAAAACATATACAGATATTTGCAACGTAACAGTTAACACAACAGGCGTTTAATAAATGATTTACAAAGGAGATACATTATGAAGTTATCAGAAATTAAGGGTGTAGATGCGGTTGATGCTATCGCGGATATTCTCGAACCCGTAGCGGTAATTTTTGCCGATGAAGAAATACAGAAGGCCATTAAGGCCAAAAAGCCTTACATTATTATTACCCAGATAATATTAAGAAGGCAGAAAGAGGCAATCCTTGAAGTATTAGCGGTTTTAAATGGGGCAGACCCAAAGGAATTTAAGCCATCGCTGATTGAATTACCAATTATGCTTATGCAATTAGTGCAGGAAGTAACAGAAAACAAGGAATTAGTAAGCCTTTTTCACTTACAGGAACAGATGACGGCAAGTGTATCTTCTATTCCTGCTACGCCAATTACAGAGGGAACAGAAACAATGTAAAAGCATTCACACGGTACATTATAGCCACCTATAAAGATGAGGTTAAGGATATGATGTACCGTGTTTACGTTACAGATTGTTTAAAAGAGATTGGACACTTGAACGGCCAAAGATACATTGAGGCCGTTAACAATCTTAATAAGCCTGTAGAAACACGAACAGGCGATGAAATAATACAGGATATTAAAAACGGAATTAATAATTTAACTGGTGGAAAGGAGGACTAAATCGTGAATATTTTCGAGTTATCAGCAACGCTAACTTGCAATAAGCATGAATATGATAATGCGTTGGATGATGCAGAAAAAAAGGCTAGTTCTTCTGGTTCTAAAATAGGTGGATTTTTTGCAGGCATAGGCAAAGCGGCGGCCGCAGGGTTAGCGACAACGGGTGCCGCAGTAGTAGCACTAACAAAATCATCGGTTGATGCATATTCAGATTACGAACAGCTTGTTGGCGGTGTTAAAACCTTGTTTGGTGCGCAAGAAATGAGCCTAGAAGAATATGCACAATCCGTAGGTAAAAGCACAAATGAAGTTAAAGGCGAATATGACAAGCTGATAGAGGCACAGACAGCCGTTTTAGAAAATGCTGATAATGCATATAAAAGCGCAGGCCTTTCAGCAAACGAATATATGGAAACCGTAACAAGTATGGCGGCGGCACTTAATCAATCGTTAGGTGGTGACACTTTAGCGGCGGCAGAAAAAGCCGACCAAGCTATAACCGATATGTCGGACAATGCAAACAAGATGGGAACATCTATGGAGGCAATACAAACGGCGTATGCAGGTTTTAGTAAGCAAAACTATACCATGCTTGATAATTTAAAATTAGGATATGGCGGAACCAAAGAAGAAATGGAGCGCCTATTAGAGGATGCAGAAAAGATAAAGGCATCGCAAGGCGAAGTAGCCGACTACAGCATAGATTCATACGCAGATATTGTAGATGCAATCCATGTAGTACAAGATGAAATGGGTATTACAGGCACAACGGCTAAAGAGGCATCAACGACTATTCAAGGTTCCCTAGCAATGACAAAAAGTGCGTGGGATAACCTAGTAACAGGGTTAACTAATCCCGATGCTGATATTTCACAGCTGATTAACAACCTTGTAGAGTCAGCAAAGACGGCCGCAGGTAATTTAATACCTGCAATTAGTCAAGCGTTAAAGGGTATAGGACAATTAGTTAAAGGAATAGCACCATTAATTAGCCAAGAATTGCCGAGTTTAGTTAGTGAACTATTACCGATAATTATAGAAACGGCTACAGAATTATTCACGGGGCTAATTGATGCATTACCAGATTTAATTGGCGTGTTAATCGAGCAATTGCCAACAGTGATTCAAAGTGTAATAGATGCCGTTGTTGATTTATTGCCAATGCTAATTGAATTAGGAATGCAAATGATAATGACATTAGCGCAAGGCCTGTTAGAGGCTATACCCGAACTAATTCCAACAATTACACAATTGATTACTGATATTGCACTTATGCTAACAGAACCAAGCACATTGGTACAATTAGTCATGGCGGCGGTTCAAATCATGTTAGCGTTGGCACAAGGGCTAATACAGGCAATACCACAGATTATAGAGGTATTACCACAGATTATACTTAATATAGTCGAGGCGCTTATTCAGTTGGCTCCACAAATAATAGTGGCAGGCGTGCAATTAATAGCAAACCTTATTGTAGGCATCGTGTCCATGTTAGGAGCATTGCTGAGCGCAATCGGAGAACTAATTGTAGGTCTTATCGGCAAGGTAAAAGAAGTAGGCGGTGGGCTACTTCAAAGTGGTATTGAATTAGTTACCAACATTATAAGCGGTATTACTTCAATGTTTAGTAACATTCTAAAGGCAGGAAAAGATTTAATAGATAAGGTTATCAACGGAATTAAATCTAAATACACGGAATTAAAGGAAAAAGGTAAAGAATTAGTTGAAAAGGTTAAAAACGGCTTTACTGAAAAGGTTGAACAGGCTAAACAATGGGGAAAAGACCTTATTGATAACTTTATTAACGGCCTTAAAGAAAAGTGGGAAAACCTCAAAAGCACCGTTTCAGATATTGCAGGCTCTATAAAGGATTATTTAGGATTCTCGGAGCCTAAATTGGGGCCTTTATCGAATTTCCACACCTACGCACCCGATATGATGGATTTATTCATGCAAGGCGTAGAGGACAACAAGAGCAAGCTATTAAATACCGTGCAAGGTGCTTTTGATTTCCAAGACCTTATATCATCACCAATTGTGAGTGCGGATATAGGCGGAATAGGATATAATGGAAGTACAGGAGGCGGCAATATCTATAGTATGCTTGAACAGATACTAACAATATTGCCACAGTTGGCGAATAATCAGATTGTACTTGATACAGGCGTATTGGTAGGCGAAACCGCTTCACAATATGATGAGGCTTTAGGACAGCTATTATTCAATAGGCAAAGGAGTGTATAATGTTAAATTCGGTTAAATTCAACGATACGGATTTATACACGGAGTTTGGATGCTATTTGGCACACGTTGAAATCGATGTGCCAAGCGTTCAAACGCATTTTATCGAAATACCGCTAAGAAACGGCTCGTTAGATGTTACGGAACTATTAACAGGCGATGTAAGATATGAGGATAGAAAGATTAAAATTAAATTGCGATATATTGGCGATGAAATTTTAAAAGTCTATTCTGATTTGCAGAACTTTTTGCATGGAAAACGTTTTCTTGTAACATTTGATGAGGATGCAGGTTATTTTTATGATGGCCGCTTTGCGGTTAAAAAATATGACCGTAATAGAACAGGCGGTGGCGGTACATTCGAGTTAGAGGGTGTATGCAATCCGTTTAAATTTTCTATTGTATCATCTTCTGATGATTGGCTCTGGGACACATTTGATTTTGAGGAGGGATATATTAATGAATTATCTAACCTCGAAATAGACGGCACAGAAACAATCGTATTAATTGGCGATGAAAAAGTTAGCTATGCCACAGTTACTACTGATTCGCAGATGGATATTACATACGAGAATGTGACAGTTAGGGTAGGCGTTGGCACAACAACATTGTATGATTTTGAGTTCAAACAGGGTGATAATAATATCACTATTACAGGACATGGCACAATATCAATTGATTATCGAGGAGCGAAATTGTAATGTATAAAATTCTAGTAGACGGACAATTGTTTTGTTCATCAAAAATTCAAGAATTGGCAATCATCAATCCTGTAATTAAGTTAGAGGCGAATAGCGCAGGCACGTTTTCTTTCACAATGCCTCCAAATCATCCGTATTATAGCCTTATTCAAAAGAGAGTATCTTTAATTGACGTTTATAGGGATGACGACACAGAACCCGTATTTGAGGGTATATGTGTGTCAGATAATGTGGATTTTTATAAGCAAAAGAAGATTGAGTGCGAGGGTGATTTAACATTCTTAAATGATAGCAATCTAAGGCCATCGCATAAGCATGATTTAACCACCCGACAGCTATTAGAGGCATACATCAACGAACACAATTCGTTGGTGGAGCCTTTCAAGCGCTTCACCGTTGGACAGGTAACGGCAAGAGATACAAATGATTCAATCACTTGCTACACCAACTATAATTCCACCATGGAAGAAATCAAAAAAGACCTAGTGGATGATATAGGCGGATATTTAAGGGTACGCCACGTTAACGGCGTTAGATACCTTGATTACCTTGCAGACAGCCCAAGGACTAACAATCAAGTAATAAGATTAGGTGAAAATCTAATTGATATG
>Ga0247611_10002292_pt1 | contig 31253 bp, 29 predicted proteins | sample 177DNAGHGhighgp2_FD_192422 | JGI IMG/M metagenome (GOLD analysis project Ga0247611, IMG submission 192422) | Sheep rumen microbial communities from Palmerston North, Manawatu-Wanganui, New Zealand - 1770 DNA GHGhigh gp2 | ecosystem: Host-associated > Mammals > Digestive system > Stomach > Rumen... | reverse complement strand
TTCATCGTGTGAAAGGTCATGTTTCATGCGATGAAACATAAGCTTTGGCGCGGTCAAAGCTAAGGTATGAGGGTGAGAAACCTTAGCTTTCGCAAAATGAAGAATGAAGAATGAAGAGTGAAGAATCATCTTTTACATAATTTAACTTCTCTTTCACCACTTTTCCCCGACAAGTTTTTGTCGGGATTTTTCACATCAATGCCGTTTGCATTTCAAATAAAAAAATGCCGAAGGCATGAAAGAATACAGGCAGGCGGTGAAGTGCGAAGCACGGAACCCCTGCTAAGCACACATCCATTAACGGAAACCCGAAAGGGTGACAGATTTTGTGTCGTGTTGCAATGGAAGGAAATGCCGTTATTGTTTGATTATGTATTGTGCTGCAACGGAATGAAATGCCGTTGGCATTGGACAATGGTAGCCAGCCATACAGCCGTGCCTATGGGTACGGCGAAATGGCTGGAAAGGCGACGCCAATCCCCGGATCCTTGCCATTAGGTAAGGGACAAGGGCTGCTCAAGTCGCCTACCGTAAAGGCAGGCTGTTATTATAGAGGCAACCCTCAATCCAGCCATTTCGAAAAACCTAAAGGCTTTTCTGTATGGCTGGCTACCTTTGTCTGATGCCGATGGCATCTTCTTTGCAAACCGCCCTCATCTGTTTATCGACATCTTCATAGCTTACTACCATTGTCCGATACCTCTTGCATCATGCTCTTGCTGGCTACCCCTATCTGATGTCTCTGGCGTCATTCACTTTATAAAACCAAACAATCAAACCACGACCGTGCTGTGGCGGTCTGAAAGACCAACAATCATATAGCCCGGGGCAACGCCTTGGGTGATGTATGGCGTGTGGTAATTCCGCCCTGGAGGGGCATAAGCATTCCCCCCAACGATAAAGCTTTTGCCCTTTTAGGGCGTATTCTGTTATGCTGCCCTGGGCTAATGGATCATTACCCTTTCAGAGTGCATGTGGCAGTTAAGTTGGGGGATTGCGACACTATGAAGAAATCTTTGTCTTTATTATATTATATTGGTGTCGGCTAAAAATGCCGAGGGCATGTATGTCATCATGACGGTTTTATTAAAAAAAGTTAAGCGAAAACTATTCTATAATAAAAAATGTAGCTATTCTTGGAACGTATTAAAATTGTCATTAATTTTTTTTGCTTTTATAAGTAGTTAGCTGAACTTAATATTATTGCAATTACAATATGATGATCAAAAGACTATTAAAAAAAACTATATTTGAAACCCGCTATAAAAGTAGCCGGCAACCTGTCGCTTCAGTTGATGGAAACCACTCCCGGATGGGCGAAAGACGGCAATCCTCCTTTTAGAGTATATCAAGAAGACGAGGTGAAAGATCTCGACAAACAGCTTCCTTCAGGCACTAATGTGTGGGGGGATGATGAAGATCATTATGGCGGCTTCCTTGATTTGGACTAACCAACTTGATAAGGATAAAAAAAGAAATCCAAACTACTGAAAATCAGCGGTTTGGATTTCTTTTTTAAAGTCGGGATTACTGCCCTACTTTGTGCAAATTCCATTAAAATCCATTAAATTCAATATTTTTCTATATAGTTTAATATCAATAAGTTACAAACATGTTGTCATTCAACCCAAGAAGACAGAATTAGGCTTACATTAAATTATCACGCCAAAAACACGCCAAAAATTTGGTCGTATCCATTGTTTTCCCTACTTTTGCAAAAAGAAATAAAAAACTAGTAGGATATGGCACAAATAGAATTAAGATTATCAACAAAAATCCAAAGGGAGACTGGAATGTGCGAGGTGCTCATTCGTTTCTTTCAGGGCACCAAGTTCAATGTCAGGGCAAAGAGTGGTATTTTTGTTTCACCTGATTATTTCGAGTATTACATTGACAGAGCAAAGACAGAAAGCCTTGGGGTTATAGTTCCAAGTAATCTGCTTACGGCCACAAAAGAAAAGGCGAAAAAGAGCCATTATACACTTCGACAAAGTGGCATCATCGTTGTCAAGCAACGTTTAGAGACACCCGACGTAAAATACCATCGGGAGCAATCTGACCGTCTTTATAATCTTAAGAAAGCAATCATAGATACATATGATATCAATAAAGACGCCAATCTTACAAGCGACTGGCTGCAGTTGGTTATCGACCGTTTTATGCATCCAGACAAGTATATCGTCAAAGCAGAAAACAAGAAAACATTCTATGAATTGGCTGAAGAGTACATCGAGAAACGTCATTTGGCATACACCCACGCTAAGGTTTTCCGGGTCTTGATGAGAGAGGTCGCAAGATACGAAGGTTTTATTCGCGCTACAGACTATAATCGTATCAATTTTACTTTCGATATTGATACCGTTACAAAAAGTGATATAGAAGATTTCATCGACTATCTCCGCCATGAATACACACTATCCATGGAGCACAAGGATTTATTCAAAAAACTGCTTTCTGAATATCCTGCAAGTGTGACGAAAGGCAACTGCAAATTGGAAGACAGGGGGGAGAACACAGTTATTAAAGGTGCTAAGCGACTGAAATCCTTATTCCGGTGGTTCTATGAAGAGGAATATACTAAGAATCGTCCTTTCGATGGTATCAACCTCGGAACAGAAAAGGTTGGCACTCCTTATTATATTACTATAGAAGAAAGAAACAAGATTGCAGAGACTGACTTTGTCGCAGCCTACGAGAATATGTCAGAAGAAGAAAGAAAAGGTATCGACAAGACCAACCTTGCAGGCTATGGCATACAAAGGGACATTTTTATTTTCCAGTGTTTTGTAGGTTGCCGTGTCGGGGATTTGCTTACGTTAGGGCATGGTAACATTATAGATGGTATTCTTGTATATACCCCACATAAAACGAAAGACAATGGCGAACAAGCCATGCAAGCCAGAATTCCCTTGCATCCAAAAGCAATGGAACTGGTAAAGAAGTATGAAGGATGCAATAAGAACGGATTGCTCTTTCCGTTCATCACAGCTCAGAAATACAATATTGCCATCAAAAAGATCTTCAAGTTGGCCGGTATTACCCGCAATGTTATTATCCGAAACGCTAAGACTGGAGAAAACGAATTGGTTCCTATTGACACCGTTGCTTCAAGTCACTTGGCTCGACGTACCTTTATCGGAAATGCTTATTTCAAAGTGAGCGACCCCAACCTGATCGGAAAGATGAGCGGTCATGTGGATGGTTCAAGAGCTTTCAAGCGTTATCGAAACATAGAAGATGAAACACTTAAGAGCGTCATTGACTTAATAGGATAGTTAAACAAATGGTTAACTATAAATAATAAGGTATAGCAATTTAAAAAAATGTTGTAACTTTGTACGCGAATGATGACGATAGAAGAAATAAGGACAGGGAAGGAAGGTCAGACATTTGACCTGAAAAGCATACAGATTGACCCGAAAGCACTGGCAATCCCCATCGTGGCGATGGCTAATGCTGATGGCGGCGTGTTGGCAATAGGCATATCTGACAAGACAAGAAGGATTGAGGGCATTAATCAACATGCTACTAAGTTGAACGAGCTGCTTCGTGTGCCGTTTGATTTCTGCAATCCTTCCATTCCTGTAACTTGTCGCTATATGGATTGCACTGACGATGAAGGCAATCCTAATCGTATTCTGCTGATGGATATTCCCGCCAGTCAGTTCCTGCATACGAATCAGGCTGATGAAGCCTATATCCGTGTGGGCGACAAGAGTCGCAAACTGACATTTGACGAGCGTATGCAGTTGATGTACGACAAAGGTGAACGCTCCTATGAAGACACGGCTGTTTATGGCGCAACCATTGACGACATCGATATGGATGCCGTTGCCGAATACGCTAAACTGGTAGGCTACAGTAGGTCGCCACTTGAATACTTACGAGAGAATAACGGTTTTGTCAAAACTAACAAGAAGGGTGAAGAGGATGTTAGCGTAGCCTGCATTCTGCTTTTCGGCAAGAACCCTCAAAACTTCTTCCCTCGCAGTCGTACCCGTTTCATCCGCTATGAAGGTGTTGACGAGAAAGTTGGCGCAGAGATGAACGTCATCAAGGACGTCATCTTTGAGGGAACCATTTTGAACCAGGTCAAGAAGACGATTGAGTTTATCGAGACTCAGGTTCGCGAGCATACATTCCTGGGACAACATGCTCAATTTGTGACAAAGCGTGATTACCCAGAGTTCGTCATTCAAGAGATGACGGTCAACGCTTGCTGCCACAGAGCCTATAACATCAAGGGAACGGAAATACAAATCAAAATGTTTGATGACCGGTTGGTATTTGAATCCCCTGGCAAACTCCCAGGTCAGGTGAAGCCAAACAACATCAGGCATACCCACTTCTCGCGTAATCCTAAGATTGCTGCATTCCTCAAAGCATATCATTATGTTAAGGAATTTGGCGAGGGTTTTGACCGTATCTGTCGTGAACAGGAGGCCAATGGCGCAAATGTTCCATCTTTCAGAACAGATGAGTTCATCCTGAAGATTACTGTGCCGAAGGTCACAGGAAACGTGAATGAAAATGGACAAAAGGTGAATGAAAAGGTGAATGAAAACGATGTGAAGGTTACTGTAAAGGTAAATGCAAATCGTCATGAGTTGATAGAAAAGTTGATAGAAAAAGCTATCAGCAATCATGATAAGCTGACAGAAAACCGCATTACCATACTTGAACTAATGATAGACAATCCATATATATCTGTAGTAGAACTTGCAAAAGCTGTTGGAATTAGTGTTAATTCCATTATGCGTAATATAGATTATATGCGTGGCAAATACCTCCGTCGTGTTGGTCCTGATAAAGGTGGTTTTTGGGAAATAGTTGAATAAACAAGAAAAGATTGTAGATGGATAACGAATATACGTTTAAAGATTTTCTGGCTGCCCTTAAGAAATGGCAGTCGGGTAATTTGGTAGAGTATTACAGGTTTCTCGGTATATTAGGTCAAGAGGAATTGGGTATTATGAATTTGTTTTTTGCTTTAGTCAAGCAGATGTCGTTCCGAGTACCTCGCTTGGTGGTTGAGGATGATGTTAGAATCCCACAAGAGATGGCGGACATCATCAAACGCTCCCATACCATTGAACGGATGATAAAAGCTATGGGGTATACTGACCTAGAACCTTTTCTGATGTCATTGCTCTACTGGATTTATTTCGACCATAGCTACGAATGGATTTATTCGAAAATAAAGGACCCCATCCCTGGCTACAATCTTGGCCTGCTCAAATATCCTTTAAGCTATATTGCCAATAGGTACGTAGTGAAAAAGAGTTTGAAATTAGGAATTCGCACACAAGCTGACTGGAAAAGGTTTTGGAACCTCAATACAGAAATGAAAACACTCCCCTTCAATGAAGTTTTCGAACTCCTACCCAATGAAATGTTGTTTTTAGAGGATGGTAAAACAGACGGTATTGAGAAATTGCCAGAACCTATCACATTGCCAAATAAGGTATATAAGCCTCTGTCAGAGATAATCAATGTGCCAGATAGCAAAAGCAAAGAAAAGCTTCTGAACAATATTCATGAATTGTTAAAAAAGAGGTCAACAGGGAATGATTTAGTCTTGTTGCTTGTAGCCCTGAAGAATATCATTATTGCCCCTGGAACGGCTCCTGTAATTAGCAATAGGCTACAAATGACCGAATATAGGGAGGCATTAGTATTAGAGTTTTCTGATTTGGATTTTGTAAAAGTAAGAAACATCCAGTATTATTTCAGTACCCTTTATCATAAAGACGCTAAAGGCAAACTGGTCATTGAAAACTCATGGTACAAACAAGAACTTCAATATTTAAGGGACGAGTTGCTTAAATAGAATTGCGTTTTTTGCGCTTTTTGCGCTTCTATCCGACAGCGCAAACATCTTTATTTAATTCACTTAGACGGTATTTAGAAAAATCGTATTTTTGCCCCCGATTTGAAATGAATCGAATCGGGGGCAAGTCGTATTTGTACGTGCTAGAGCCCACTGAGTGAAAACTATTTTATATAATAAAGATGATAGGAAAAAATGTTTTTGCAAAGGATGCCAACCAGGTTGGCTACTTTGAACCAAGTTTAGAAAGTGAGTTGTTTGCAAAGCGACTCGTGTCTGCAATCTCTAAGGGTAGTGATCACATCTCCCTTACTCTAACGGAGAAAGGTGCAGTCGCCTTTGCCCGTGAACTCTCTGAGCGGCTTTTGGCCGAAAAAGCTCAAAAACATGATAGCGATATTGACAAACAAGAGGAACTGATTCCCAAAAGCGAAGTCATGAAAATGCTGTCAGTTAGTTCTACGACTCTGTGGCTGTGGAACAACAACAAGTACCTCCCACAGGTCAATATCGGACGAAAGGTATTCTATCGTGCAGAGGATATTCAGAAGCTACGCAGAGGAAATGCCAATGAAGATTCTGACGGCAATATAAACATATAATATAAAAGCATTATCACATGAGTACAATTATTCTTTTCTCGAATATCAAGGGCGGTGTAGGCAAGACAACTCTGTGTGCCAATTTCGCAGAGTACCTTTCTATGAAAGGAGTCTCTGTTATAGCAGTGGATGCCGACCTACAGGCATCTTTGTCAAGGCATCGTAATCGTGAGTTGGAGGCAGACCCGGGGCAGACTGTGCCCTGGGCCATTGCCCGCCTCAACACACTTGATGGTAAGATAGTAAAAGAGGCTATGAATGAGTATATAGAGCAAGACGGTATTGTATTGATTGACTGTCCGGGTAATCTCAACGACAATAACATGGCCATTATCTATGCTGTGGCAGATCTCATCGTTATCCCGATGGCCTATGATGTAGACACCATCGATGCAACAGGTATCTTCGTAGCCGTCATCAGACAACAGTCAAAAGCCAGGCTCGTTTTCGTGCCGAACCGCATCAATGTGACAGAGGGCAAGGCTATTCGTCTGGCGGTGGTGGTGGGGAAAACAATGATCTTCCCCACAAGAAGAAGGATGACGATGATGAACTACTCCGTGCTATGCGTATAGCCAGAGCTGTTGCCCGCAGTTGTCCGCGCAAGATTATCCGTCGGGGCTATGGAAGATAATATAAATATGTAAAAGAATAAAAATATAATGTAATGAAGAAAAAATATGATGATATAAAGAACTTGTTCGATGATGTCGAGCAGTCTTCAAGTGAGAAACTGGCAGAAGATGTTACCCGGCAAAACGAGATGTCCCCAACTTCTGGTAGTAATGGTGATGGTTTAGAGTTCCTGGAGAAAATCCTGGGTGTTATGAGACAAATTGAGAATCTGCAAGAACGGTGTACTGATATCCAGAAAGAGCAAAAAGCCATTCAGAAACGATTGGATGGTTACAAGGACATGAAGGTTGGCCTGTCTCCTACGGACAAAGCCGTCCTGACCAAACTGCCAGAGTTAATCTACCAACAAGTAATTCAGAATGTGGGCGAGGCTTCTGATAATATAAAGGTTGCCATCACCAAACATGCAAAATCTACTTTGCAGTCTGTTGATGAAGCATGTGACATGAGAATCAAAAAAGCCAAAAAGGAATTAGGATCTGACAAAGGCATCTTCCTCTCTTGGTGGAATTTCTGGCCTTTGGTACTAATGACCGTTATTAGCACCGCCTATGCTATATACACAGCCTTCAACCTTTGCCTATGGGATGAGGTTTGGGAAAGGATTTGGCTTCCTTTTCTTTTCATTGTCGGTTTCTTCAGCTATTTATTATTGATATTATGGCTGAACGAAAGGGAGTACAGAATACCCAAATAATGAGTAATTGCAAATCAAGGATTGCTAGCAGTAGAAAAAAAGGAACGTCCTATAAATCACGCCAAAAACACGCCAATTTTTGACATAAAAGAAATCCAAACTACTGATAATCAGCGGTTTGGATTTTCTTTTGGTCGGGATTACTGGACTCGAACCAGCGACCTCGCGCCCCCCAGACGTGTGCGCTACCAACTGCGCTAAATCCCGAACTTTCTTTTTGCGAGTGCAAAGTTACAAACTTCATCCGACATTTGCAAATTTCCCGTCTTTTTTTTCAATAAAAATATAAAATTGGGCTGTCATCGGGACTTTTCAACATGAAACTTCCACAGATTCCCCTTCTATCTTGTTATTTTTCCTGTTTCGGGGGAAATCTGCGTTAATGTTCCATAAATCGCTTTGCCACGTCAGCATTATTATGTATCTTTGTCACATAAAAGATTAACGTGAAATACTATTTGTTCATCATATTGACCACTTGCCTCCTGCTCATTTCTTGCGGAAAGGACGAAAGAGAGGAAGAGAATCCGAGGGTAGAAATCATCGATGAGGATGAAGACAACACTTCTTCCCTACTCAACGACTATTATACTTATAAGCTTCCGGTTATCTTCCATGTTCTTTATTCAAACGAAAACGACAAGGCACAATACATCCCCTATTCCCGGCTTCATGACATTATAAATAACGTGAACGAACTCTTCAAGGGCGGTATCTATGGCTCCAGCGAGGACATAAATATAAAACTCATACTGGCTACCGTTGACGAGAAAGGCAACAAGCTGCCCATTCCGGGAGTAGAATATGTCAAATGGACAAGTGACTATCCTATTGCCCCTTACGAGTTCATGAACAACCAGACAGGTAAATATGTCAAATACATCTGGGACCCCAATGAATATATTAATGTAATGGTCTATCAGTTTGCCACTACTGAAGACAACGGCAGCACTACATTAGGAATCAGTCACATGCCTTATGCCGTGAAGAACGACTCAGCGCTGGTCGGACTGGAAACCGTCAACATGAGTAAGCTGACGAAATCGAACATCGAATATCCTCATTGTTCATCCCTCAACAGCCTCTTCATCAATGATGAGTCGTCGCGTTACACGCAAAGTGACAAGGGCAAGGGAGGCTATACTTACGTCTCGGCAGATGTAAACGTGACTTTAGCACACGAACTGGGGCATTATCTTGGGCTTCATCACATCTATACCGAAAGGAATAGCGAACCCGTCGACTCCTGCGGTGACACCGACTTCTGCGAAGACACCCCCAGCTACAACCGCATCGAGTACCAGCAATATATGAATGACTATTTGCACAACTCTCCAAAAGATAAGAGCGTCATGCGCGACCTTGTAAGAAGACATGCTTGTGACGGAAAAGTGTTTAATTCTGCCAACATCATGGACTACTCCATCGGCTATGGCTATAAGCTTTCTTCCGACCAGAAGAAGCGTATCAGGTGGGTGTTGTATAACTCTCCATTTATTCCAGGTCCCAAGAAAATGAATAGTGGCAGCCGCTCTGTTTCCACAAATGAAATCGTCAAACTACCCATAAAAGTCGTAAGATAATGATACAATATACCGTAAAACCACCCCAGAAACTCAATGCCGACATCGATTTGCCTGCATCAAAGAGCATCAGTAACCGTGCGCTCATCATTCACGCCTTGTCGGGAGGTAAAATCATCCCCCAGAACCTTTCCGACTGTGACGATACAGAGGTTATCATCAATGCTCTCAACAATATGCCCGACGTGATTGACATAAAGGCAGCGGGTACTGCCATGCGCTTTATGACCGCCTATCTGTCAGTAACGCCGGGAGAACACACACTTACTGGAACAGAGAGGATGAAGCACCGTCCCATTGGTGTACTTGTGAACGCCTTACGGCAGTTGGGTGCCGACATCACGTATCTTGGTGAAGAGGGGTATCCCCCACTCCGCATCAGAGGAAGCCAGTTATCAGGCGGACATATAGAGATACCGGGGAACATCAGTTCTCAATTCATTTCTGCCCTTTTGATGATCGGGCCTATCCTTACCAACGGGCTGGAACTCAAGATGACGGGCAACATCATTTCACATCCCTACATAGACCTGACACTTTGGACGATGCGTGAATTCGGTGCAAATGCCGACTGGACAGCGGGTGACACCGTCAGCGTGAAGCCTCAGCCCTATACTCACCGTGAGTATTACATAGAAAACGACTGGAGCGCCTCTTCCTATTGGTATGAGATGGTCGCCATGTGCAAGGATGAAGACGCAACGATTCGCTTCACAGGTCTGATGGACGGCTCGAAACAGGGCGATTCTGTGGTAAAATACCTGTTCTCGATGCTTGGCGTGAAGACACAATTTGAATCTACTCAGAAGGGAGAACTTACTACCGTCACCCTGCAAAAGAACAGGCGCTTCGTACCCAGACTTGACTATGACTTCGTCAATTCCCCCGACCTGGCTCAAACCGTTGTAGTTTGTTGCGCCATCATGGGAGTGCCTTTCCATTTCAGAGGACTGGCAAGCTTGAGAATCAAGGAAACCGACCGTCTCAAGGCGTTGCAGACAGAACTCAGGAGGCTGGGCTATGTCATTGAAGAGAGGAATCATAGTGAACTGATCTGGAGCGGTGAACGATGCGAGCCCAGCAATGAGCCTATCGACACGTATGAAGACCATCGCATGGCGATGTCGTTCGCTCCTATTGCCTGCTGCATTCCGGGAGTGGTCATCAACAACCCGCAAGTAGTGTCAAAATCCTATCCCAGATATTGGCAAGACCTGCAAAAAGCCGGGTTCATCATAGAGACAAGCGAAAAATAGAATCCAAAGATGCTCTACCTCTTTCTATCCCTGATAGCACTCGGTGTCTTTTCCGCGCTTTACGCAATCGTCACCAACAGGAATCGTGAGGAATCTCCTGTTGTCCAAGCCGATTCGTGTGCCACCTGCAATGGAGAGAACGACAAGTGCGAACAAGAGTGCATGATGGAAGCTGCCACCAAGCCCATTGAGTATTTCGATGACGAGGAACTGGATGCTTTCAAGGGCCGTTCTTCAGACAGCTATACCGACGAGGAAGTCGAGCAGTTCAGCTATGTCCTGAACACCATGCCCCAGGAAGAGATAAAGGATTGGTGCCGGAGCCTGCATCTGCGCGGCATTGAAATACCCGACCAGCTGAAGGACGAGGTGTACATGATGATGGGATGAGACATGAACAGGCTGTTTTATTACTTTTTTTGCCGAATAACCTTATTCAAAGACAATAAAACCGACTGTTTTTCAGTTAAATAGACATGCAATTGCATAAAACAAGACATACCACTCCCTTGCTGCTGCTGATTATTATCTTGTCGGCAGTAGGATGCTCTACGCAGAAGAATACGGCGAAGAGCAGATGGTGGCATTCTTTCAATGCAAAGTATAACACTTATTACAACGGAGCATTAGCCTACATTGACGGTTCTCTTGAAAAGGAAAATGGTAATAAGGACAACTTTACCGAAATCATCCCTCTCTATACCGTAGGAAACAAGACGAGCAAGGAGATTGGAAAAGGCAATTTCGACAAGGCGATAGAGAAATGCCAGAAAGCCATCAAGCTTCATAGCATCAAGAAAAAACCGGAATGGACAAAGAGCCGGAGAAAGAATGAAAAGGATATCGAATGGCTTAACCGCAAGGAATACAACCCTTTCCTTTGGAAGGCATGGCTGCTCATGGGCCGCTCTCAGTTCTATTCAGGTGCATTTGACGATGCCGCCTCAACCTTTGCATACATGAGTCGTATCTATCAGACTCAACCTGCCATATACGGACGTGCAAGGGCGTGGCTTGCAAAGACGTATATTGAGCAGGACTGGATCTACGATGCCGAGGATGTCATCCGCAACATGCAAAGAGACTCTATCCATAAGAGTGCCCAGAAAGAGTGGGATTACACGTATGCCGACTATTATATTCACACTGGTGAATATGACAAGGCGCTACCCTATCTGAAGAAAGTCATCAAGCATGAGATGCGGAAAAAGCAAAAGGCACGTGAATTGTACCTCCTTGGACAATTAGAAACGGCTCTCGGCCATAAGGAAGAAGCTTACAAGGCATATAGACGGGTTGTCCGTCAGAATCCTCCCTACGAAGTGGAATTCAACGCACAGATAGCCATGACAGAGGTAATGGCCGGCACACATGCCAAGAAAATGATCAGCAAGCTGAAACGCATGGCAAGATCGGATAACAACAAGGATTATCTCGATCAAGTGTACTATGCCATCGGTAACATCTATCTGGCAGAAAAGGACACGGCAAAAGCCATCAGCGCCTATGAGAAAGGTAACGAGAAGGCAACTCGTAGCGGCATTGAAAAGGGCGTACTGCTCTTAAAGCTCGGCGACCTCTATTGGACGTTAGAGAAGTTCAGTGATGCTCAGCGTTGCTATGGCGAAGCCATCGGACTTCTTGACAAAGAACGAGAAGACTACGAACAACTCTCCAATCGTTCCAAGATGCTGGACGAACTTGTGCCATACACCGAAGCGGTGCATCTGCAAGACTCCCTTCAGGAACTTGCCAAGATGAGCGAAAAGGAACGGAATGAAGCCATCGACCGTGTGATTGAGGCATTGAAGAAGAAAGAGAAGGAAGAGAAAAGAAAACAGGCTGAAGCCGACGCCCAGCAGACATTGCAAAAGAATAGTGCCATGGGCAACAGAAACCAGCAGAATCGTCAACAGCCCAATACGCCTAACACGAATGCGAACGCTAACGGCAAATGGTATTTCTATAATCAGTTAGCCGTCCAGCAAGGAAAGCAGGCGTTTGAAAAGCAATGGGGAAAGCGTGAGAATGTGGACGACTGGCAACGCGTCAACAAAACCGTTGTCGCCAATAATGTTCCACTTGATGAGATGTCAGAAGAGATGCGCGACTCCATCGCACGGGAAGAGGCAAAACGAGACTCACTGGAACAGGTGACAGACAGTGCACAAAACGACCCGCATAAACGCGAATACTATCTGGCACAGATTCCTTTTACGGAAGAGCAGGTGGAAGCCAGCAATCTGATCATTGAAGACGGACTCTATAATTCCGGTGTCATCTTCAAAGACAAATTAGACCACCTTGTCCTTAGCGAGAAGGCATTGCGAAGACTCACAGACAATTATCCCGAGTATGAGGGGATGGACAATGTCTATTATCATCTGTTCCTGCTCTACTCACGCATGAACCTACCAGCTGTTGCCGAAACCTATATAGCAAAACTCCAGGAGGAATTCCCGTCAAGCCAATGGACAGGAATCCTCAGTGATCCGTATTTTAAGGAAAATGCCATTCTGGGCGAACAGATTGAAGACTCTCTCTATGCCTCAACCTATAATGCCTTCAAAGGCGACAGGCATGATGAGGTGCGTTCTAATTCCAAGATCTCCGAAGAGCGTTTCCCCTTAGGAGCAAACCGTGACAAGTTCCTGTTCATCAACGGACTGAGTAAACTGAACGACGGTGACGGAGACGGGTGTCTTGCTGAGATGAACCTTCTGGTAGAGAAGTTCCCACAAAGCAAACTGGCAGAAATGGCAGGAATGATTGTCAACGGAGTGAAGGCAGGTAAACAATTGCATGGCGGGAAATTCGACCTCGGAGATGTCTGGAGCCGTCGAAGTGTCGTCTTGAATGATAGCGACTCAATAGCCGCACGCCAGTTTACCGTTGACCGTAATGCCAACTTTATCTTCATGGTTGCTTACAAGCCCGACTCTGTCAATGAGAATCATCTGCTCTTCGAACTGGCCCGATACAACTTTACCAGCTATATGGTACGTAACTTCGACATTGCCATAACCGAAGATGAGGGACTACATATCATGCAAGTGACCGGCTTCAGGAACTATGACGAAGCTCTTCAATATACCCGTCAACTCTACCAGCAGAAGAATATTGTCAATCGACTGGGAAAGAGTCGTACCATTATCATCAGCGAACAAAACCTACCCTTGCTTGGCAAGCAGTTCAGTTACGATGACTATGGCGAATTCTATGACAAGCATTTCGCACCTATGAAAATCAGTACGGAACAGCTACTGGAGCTTCCTGTGGAGATCGGATATGCCGAAGACGAAGAACCCGAAGTGCCTTCTGAGCAAGCTGGTGAGACCCCAACTCCAGTTGGCGGGAATGAAAACTATATTCCTACAGAGGTCTTTGATATCCCGGAAGATACTCCTAAAGGAAACAACAATAATGAGGATATCATTCCCAATAACATTATTGAGGAACCGACAAAGCAAGTTACACCTGTTCAGCAAGATAATTACGTCATTGATGAACCTGCACCTGTAAAACCAGTGGAGGACAACACTATCGTCATCGACGAACCTAAGAAAGAAACACCCGTAGAGGATAACACTTTCGTCATTGACGAGCCAACATCCGATACACCGGTGGAGGATAATACAATTATCATTGATGAACCTGAGCAGAAGCCTCAACAAAACAATGAAGACGACGATATCATAATCCTCGACGATGATGATTCATCTACAGATGACGATACCGACACAGATGTAATCATTGTTGATGACGAAGATGAGAAAACAGAAAAGAAAATAGAAAAGAAAGACGGTAATGAGATTGAAGACGAATACTTCGAACTTGACGGCTTCTGATGAAAGTTGATAATTGACACAAAACAGCTATCATAATATGACAAACGGACATATACTTTGGGTAGATGATGAAATAGAACTATTGAAGGCGCATATCATCTTCTTACAAAAGAAAGGTTATGAAGTGACAACTGTCAGTAACGGGACAGATGCCATTGATCAGTGTCGTCAGCAGACATTCGACCTTATTATGCTCGACGAGATGATGCCCGGCTTGTCGGGTCTGGAAACCCTTCAGCGCATCAAGGAGATACTTCCTGCTACACCTGTCGTGATGTGTACGAAGAGCGAAGAGGAAAACATCATGGACCAAGCCATCGGTTCTAAGATTGCCGACTATCTCATCAAGCCCGTCAATCCCAGCCAGATTCTCCTTACCCTGAAAAAGAACATCCACCACAAGCAGATCGTGACAGAAGTGACTCAGAGTGGGTATCAGCAGAACTTCATGGATATCTCAATGCAGATTTCCGATTGTAAGTCTTTCGATGACTGGCAGAATGTGTACCGCAGACTTGTACACTGGGAATTAGAACTGAGCGGTACGGATAGCAATATGACCGACATTCTTTCTACTCAGAAAGAAGAGGCAAACATCAGCTTCGCCAAGTTCATCAAGAATAATTACCTGAACTGGATTGACACTCCGAATGCTGCTAACAGGCCGATGTTAAGCCCGGATGTCTTCAAGAAGAAAGTGTTTCCTCTCCTCAATGAGGGCGAAAAAGTGTTCCTCATCGTCATTGACAACTTCCGCTACGACCAATGGCGCACTCTGGCACGTGAGATTGGGGATTCCTTCGACATGGAAGAAGAAATGTACATGAGCATTCTCCCCACAGCCACTCAATATGCGCGGAATGCAATTTTTAGCGGTCTGATGCCGAACAAGATAGCTGAACTTTTCCCTGAATTATGGGTAGACGAAGACGAGGAAGAGGGTAAGAATCTCAACGAAGGACCGCTCATCGGTACACAGATTGAGCGATACCGGCGCCATGACACCTATTCATACCATAAAATAAATAGCTCCACGGATGCCGAGAAGCTATTGCAGCAATTGAACCAGCTGAAGCACTTTGACCTGAATGTCGTTGTCTTCAATTTCATTGACATGCTTTCCCATGCCCGTACAGAGTCTAAGATGGTTCGCGAACTGGCAAATAATGAGAGTGCCTATCGTTCAATTACGCTCAGCTGGTTCCGCCATTCTGTCATGGCTGACTTCTTCAAGATGCTTGCCCAGACAGATTATAAGATCCTGATTACGACCGACCACGGATCAATCCGAGCTTCTAAACCCGTCAAAATCATTGGCGACCGTAACACCAATACCAACTTACGATACAAACTGGGAAAGAACCTAAGCTATAATCCCAAGGAGGTCTTCACCATCAAAGATCCTCAGAAAGCACAACTACCCTCCCCCAACCTCAGCACAACGTATGTGTTTGCGATGGGAGATGCTTTCTTCGCCTATCCCAACAACTATAATTATTATGTTTCTTACTATAGAGACACCTTCCAGCACGGAGGCGTCAGCATGGAAGAAATGATTATCCCCATCATCACACTTACACCAAGGAAAAGGACATGAAGATAATTATCGACACATTAGAAAATATCCGGCAGGCCGCACAAGAGTTCATTTCACGAATGAACGGTGAAAAGGTCTTTGCATTTTATGGCAGCATGGGAGCCGGAAAGACAACATTTATCAAGGCTATCTGCGAAGAACTGGGTGTAGAGGATGTCATCACCTCTCCGACATTTGCCATTGTCAATGAATACACATCTGAGAAACTGGCAGAGAAATCAATCTATCACTTCGACTTCTATCGCATCAAGAAGATAGAGGAAGTGTATGACATGGGATACGAAGACTATTTCTATAGCGGTTGTCTCTGCCTCATCGAATGGCCTGAACTGGTTGAAGAACTATTGCCCGATGATGCCGTACGAGTGACCATTACCGAACAATCAGACGGCTCACGAATAGTTGCATGGTAACAATAAAAAGCGGAGAATCTTCTTATGACTCTCCGCTTTTTCCATAGAAAGATACTTATGATATCTTAGTCCTATAGCAGCTGACGGAACTTCTCATCGAGTGTTGCTTTCTGGGCTGCACCGACAAACTTGTCAACCAACTTGCCGTCCTTAAAGAACAAGATAGTGGGGATATTCCGAATGCCAAACTCCATAGCAATGTCATCATTCTCTTCGACATCGCACTTACCGACAACGATTTTTCCATCGTAGTCTTTGGCCAACTCTGAAATAATCGGTCCTACCATACGGCAAGGCCCGCACCATGTAGCCCACAGGTCAACAACTAATGGCAGTTCGCCATTCTTATAACTCTCAAAGTTTTCGGTTGTGATTGTTACTTCCATTTCTATTATATCTTTAATAATTATTATTTGTATTATTTATAAAGCAAACAATATGCCAAATGTTTTAATTAATCTGATATGACATGTTTTCTTGTGAATTAATATACAGAATCAGTTTGTTGCTCACATTAATGGTCTTATCCTTCGCATGTAGCAGGACATTGTTTTTCTGTGTTGTATCTGTAATTTTGAAGTACAATTCAGTATTTCCGGGACTGTCAGCGATAATGTTAGAAATCTCATCAACGGTTTCTGGTGTCATAGAGGAACCATTGAACGAAATGGTAAACTTCTCTATCTGGTTGTCTTTCACCGTCTGCAAATACTGAATGTCTGACACGTAAAAACTGTATAATTTTTCATCGTACTTACGAGGCTGGCATTTACCACTAACGAAAACCGTACTTCCTTCAATCAGCAGTCCCTTCCATTTGCCCCAGTCTTCACCAAACAAGGCGAATTCTCCCGTTCCTTCAAAATCCTCAATTGTAACAACGCCATAGGGCTTCCCATTCTTGTAGAATTTAGATCTCACACCTGTTACGATACCACCTAACGTGACTTTCTCACGCTGTGCCAAGGATGAAAGGTCAGATAATTCATTGCAATGTGTATTACATACAGATTCAAGGATGAAGGAAAAGTCGTCAAGAGGATGAGCCGATAGATAAATACCCACCAGTTCACGCTCGCGATTCAGCCGCTCAATCGTACTCCAAGCCTCAGCTTTGGGAATAGGAGGATTAGCAATCTCCACCATCTCGGTATCCCCGAAAAGTGAATTCTGTGCCTGAGCCTTCTCATTCTGATATAACTGACCGTAACGAACAATGACATCCAGGAAAGACTGGCCTCTGCCATCCGTCGCGAAAAAGCTCTCACGAGGGATGTTAAAGCTATCGAAGCCACCACTCAGAGCCAGACTCTCAAAAGCCTTACGATTGACAGCACCAATGTTTACCCGCTGGGCAAAGTCATAGATGTCTTTGTATAATCCGTTTTTCTCTCGCTCCTCGATTATTGCCAGAGCAGCACCGTCACCCAAGCCCTTGATGGCAGCCAGACCGAAACGGATTTCCCCTTTCTTGTTCACACCAAACTTCTCGTAACTCTCGTTAACATCAGGACCGAGCGTTGCAATACCCAATGACTTACACTCGTCCATCAGCTTGGTAATCTCTGTTATCTGGTCACGCCGACGACTCATAATTGCCGCCATGAACTCTGCCGGGTAATTGGCTTTCAAGTATGCCGTCTGGAAAGCCACCCATGAGTAACAGGCTGCATGACTCTTGTTGAAAGCATAGGAAGCAAACTTCTCCCAGTCACCCCATATCTTATCAAGCACGGCAGGATCGTGACCGTTTTTCATGCCGCCTTCAATAAACATCGGCTTCATTTCATCGACAATCTTCTTTTTCTTCTTACCCATTGCCTTACGCAAGGCATCGCTCTGGCCACGTGTAAAATTAGCCAACTGACGGGACAATAGCATCACCTGTTCCTGATAGACGGTAATGCCATACGTGTCCTTCAGATACTTCTCCATACAGGGAATATCATATTCTATCGGCTCGCGGCCAGCCTTTCGGGCAATGAATGAAGGAATATACTCCATTGGTCCGGGACGATAAAGCGCATTCATTGCAATGAGATCTTCGAACACCGTAGGTTTCAGTTCACGAAGATATTTCTGCATACCTGCCGACTCAAACTGGAATGTACCGATGGTACGCCCCTCCTGATAGAGCTTGTAAGTCTTCTTGTCGTCAATGGGTATATTGTCGAGGTCAATATCTATACCTTTTGTGATTTTAATATTGGCTACCGCCTCCTTCAACTCAGAAAGAGTCTTCAAGCCAAGAAAGTCCATCTTAATCAGTCCTGTCGACTCAATGACATGACCATCATACTGGGTGCAATTGGTCTTAAATCCTTTGAAGTCAGGGTCATCAGCTGTTGATACCGGCACCCAGTCACTAATAGGATCACGACAGATAATGAACCCGCATGCATGAATACCAGTGCCACGCACCGTACCTTCAAGCATCTTCGCATACTTGATCGTATTGCTCAACTTCTCATCGGTAGAAGCCTCAGCATCACGCAACTCTGGCGTACATTTGATGGCATTGGGCAGGTTCATCTTCATTCCATCAGGCAGACGGTCGGGAATAGCCTTACAAAGTGCATCAGACACATCAAGCGGAAGCTTTTCGACACGTGCGACATCCCTAATGGAGTTCTTTGTAGCCATCGAGCTGTAAGTAATAATATGAGCACAATTCTCATGTCCATATTTATCCTCCACCCATTTCAGCACCTTTCCTCTTCCATCATCATCAAAGTCAGTATCAATATCTGGAAGAGATATACGGTCAGGATTCAGGAAACGCTCAAAAAGCAAATCGTACTTCAACGGGTCTATCTTTGTAATGCCAAGACAATAGGCCACCACCGAACCGGCTGCTGAGCCACGACCAGGTCCCACCATCACCCCTAATTCATTTCGTGCAGAGTTAATAAAGTCCTGCACGATAAGGAAATAGCCAGGGAATCCCATCGTCTTCATAATATGCAGTTCGAAGCGGATACGGTCGTCTATCTCCTTAGATAGAGGCATAGGATAACGTTTGGCAGCACCCTCATAGGCAAGCTTTGCCAGATAGTCGGCTTCAAACTTAATACGATAGAGTTTGTCGTAACCACCCAGATGGTTAACTTTATCTTCTCCTTCTTTCTGCGGGAGCTTGTTGTTGCCGTTCTCATCACTTGTAAACTCATCGAACAACTGCTGCTCGGTAAACTTTTGCCGCCATTGTTCTTCAGTACCGAAATCCTCAGGTATTGGGAAGAACGGCATAATCGGATCATGATTGAGGTTATACTCCTCAACCTTATCCAGAATCTCTAAGGTGTTGGAAAGGGCTTCGGGTATATCGGCAAACACTTCGTTCATCTCCTCCTTCGTCTTGAACCACTCCTGCTTGGAATATAGCATACGATTGGGATCATCAAGCTCCTGATGAGTACTCAGGCATAACAGATGGTCGTGTGCCTCTGCATTGTCCTTATCCACGAAATGGGCATCATTGGTACAGACAAGCTTTATGCCATACTCTTGTGCCAGTTCTATCAGCACCTTGTTAGCTTTCTCCTGTAAAGGGAATGTTTCCCGGTTGGCACGAATTTTCGGGTCTTTTACCTCATGACGCTGCAACTCCAGATAATAGTCATCGCCAAACACGCGGTGATACCATTCAATTGCTTCACGTGCACCGGCAATATCACCTTTTAATATCTTATGTGGCACTTCACCGGCTATACAGGCAGAACAGACTATCAAGTCTTCATGATATTTCTCCAAATCTGCACGGTCGGTACGTGGGCGCTGATAGAATCCGTCAACCCATGAACGGCTGACCAATTTAATCAGATTCTTATAGCCATGATAGTTCTTTGCCAGTACAATGAGGTGATAGCCGCTAAGATCTCCCTTGTCTTTCACCTTGTCTTCCTTCCGTCTGTGAGCCACATACATTTCACATCCAAAGATAGGCTTAAACAGTTCAAGTCCTAATTTTTTACGGCCTGAGTTCACTTCAGCACAATAATCGAAGAATTCCTTGATGCCGAACATGTCTCCATGATCAGTAATGGCCATGCCGCGCATTCCATTTGCAACCGCCTTGTCAACAAGTCGCTTAATGCTCGACTGACCATCAAGAATAGAATAATATGTATGTACGTGTAAATGGACAAAATCCTCCATGCTGATAGTTGTTTTCGTTTTTGAGGTGTAAAGTTACTGTATTCACCTGACATTACCAAAAGAATGAGAGTAAAAATTTGCTGAATAAATAAAAAAATATTACCTTTGCATCCGTCATTCAGTATGAAGATTTCATGGGAAAAAGAATAAAGAAACTAAAAAAGATACGCCTACATAGAGAAGGTACTAATACATTGTTTGTTGTACTGATAACTTTCATTGTAATTGGTGCATTACTTTTTTATTTTGTAGGAAATAATTGGCTGTTTAAAGGATACGTTGCACTGGCGGCTGTCTCTTATGCTATTATGGTCAATTTCTTCCGTTGTCCTATTCGCTATTTCCCCAGCGAAGATACAGATCGTATCGTCGTTGCACCCGCTGACGGAAAGATCGTCGTTATCGAGGAAGTGGAAGAAAATGAGTATTTCCACGATAAGCGGCTGATGGTCAGCATCTTTATGAGTCTATTCAACGTACATGCCAACTGGTTTCCTGTAGATGGGAAGATAAAAGCAGTACATCATTTTAATGGAAACTACCACAAGGCATGGCTTCCGAAAGCAAGTGAGGAGAATGAGCATGCAGACGTGATGATTACTACTCCTGAAGGAGTGGACATCCTCTGTCGTCAGATAGCAGGAGCTATCGCACGACGTATAGTCACCTATGCAGAGGAGAACGAAGAATGCTACATTGACGAGCATCTGGGCTTTATCAAGTTTGGTTCACGTGTGGACCTTTATCTGCCCATCGGTACTGAAGTATGTGTAAAGATGGGACAAAGTACAACAGGTAATCAAACCATCATTGCCAAGTTAGCATGAAAAGGCACATCCCTAACACCATTACCTGCTGCAACCTGATTTCTGGCTGCATTGCTATTTCTTATGCATTGGCAGGTGACCCGCGTATGGCTCTTCTTTTTATCATCATTGGAGCTGTATTCGATTTTTTTGACGGGATGGTTGCCCGTCTGCTTCATGTATCTTCCCCTATCGGTAAAGAGCTTGACTCCTTGGCTGATGTTGTAACATTCGGCGTAGCTCCATCGGCAATCATCTTTTCAGAATTGTGCATCATCAATTTTCCTTCAGCATTGGAACCCCTTAGGGTCTATATTCCCTATCTCGCATTCATCGTAGCTGCATTCTCTGCACTCCGATTGGCAAAGTTTAATCTTGATGAAAGGCAGACCACATCTTTCATCGGACTACCAACTCCTGCTAATGCTTTGTTCTGGGGATCTTTTGTGATTGGCTGGGCTCCCATGATTGAATCCAGCAAATGGGCACTGATTATTATCCTTGCCATGATTGCCCTTAGTAGCTGGCTACTCATTGCAGAGATTCCATTGTTCGCTTTGAAGTTTAAGAATTGGGGATGGAATGGAAATAAGATAAAGTATATCTTCCTTCTCTCATGCGTTCCTTTATTGCTTCTCTTAGGAATAAAAGCATTCGCTATCATCATCGCATGGTATGTGATACTTTCTATAACAACAACCGAATCATAAAACATTTGGCATGGGTGCGTTTTTCTCTTTCATATTCTTCTTCATACTTGTCATCCTTTTTATTGGATTGATTCTCGTACTGACTGTGTTTAATAAGGTACGTGATGCTTTCCGCCAACTGAAAGGTCAGACACCCGAGCAGGATAACAACACTCATATCAATGGAAATGTTGTGATTGATCGTCGTGACCCTTCACAGGTCAACAAAAAAATCATTCCTAAGGATGAAGGAGAATACGTTGACTTTGAAGAAGAAAAAAGCAATAACGAGTAGTTATCTGGTTCTATTTCACGATTTAAAAGTAACACCTATCCATTTAAAGAGTTTGTATTTTACAAACCAACTGAACAGAATAGACACTCCTAATCCCGCAATACTTGTGCCCCAGTATAACAAGTGAGGATTGCTGATTATTCTTTCGATATGCAATCCTTCAATAACCCTGAACATCAGCATGTGGCATAAGTAGATTTCCATGGAAATATCACTAATGAATCTCATCACCTTATTATCTAACAACTTGAAGTTCCCAAATTGAATGCCACTTGTGAGTGCATAAAGAAGCATCAAGGAAAAGATAAGCAGCCAAAACAAAAAATGATTGCCAAAGATCTTTTCTGGATTAAAAGATAATTGAATAGCGATTGCCGCAACTCCCATTGACAGCCACACATATTTAAATCTCTCTTTGCTTAAAGCCTTTCTATAAAGATAGATGAGTCCACCTGCCATAAAGAACGGGAAGTTACAAATGGCATTTGTATATAACAGACTGTTCACATAACTGTCTTTTGGCAAAACAGATTTACTATAATACTCTAAGAAAAGACAGAACAGTATGGATATTATCATTGAAAACCATGCTCGCCTCTTGTTTTGCAGAAGATAGACAAACCAGGGGAAAACCATGTAAAACACAAAGACTAATCCAATAAACCATCCCACACCTATGACATGAAGTGACATTGGCAGGAAGTTGAAAGCAAGTGTTAGGTCTGCAAATCCCTCAAACAAGGATGATAGAGAGGGAGAAGCCGCCACATCAAGGATCACAAGTAGAGCGAAGAAAGGCCATATTCGACTATATCGCTTTGAATAAAAGTGCTCCACATCAAACTGACTCTTCCCGTTCTCAACAATGAAACGCGAGAAGTAGCCACAACACATCGAAAAGGAACTGATGATGAAGAAGAGCTTAACGATTGCCCCAATAGAAGTTAAAACTGTTCCATACAAAAAAGAAGAATCACCCAAAACAGTTTTTGTTTCTTCTGAAAGATTCAGATAGTAATGCATCAACAATATACATATTGCCGCAATTGCTCTCAAGCCATTCAGACTTTCATATCTTTCACGCTCCATCTTCGTTTTTGTGGTTTTGATATTTCTTAATTAGGGACAAGTCAGTTAAATACCTTCCCGTAGCAATTGCTTTCACAAGAAACAAATTGCTACGGAAAAACACTACCTGAAAGAGATGCTAAACACATCATTTATGCACATAGGTACCAATCTCTTCACCTTCCATGACACGACGCAGATTGCCGACAACATCCATGTTGAACACATAGATGGGCAGATTGTTGTCGCTGCACATCACGATGGCTGAGAGATCCATCACCTTAAGATTACGTGCCAGCACTTCTGAGTAAGTGATGTCGTTAAACTTAGTTGCTGTAGGATCTTTTTCGGGGTCAGCAGTATAGACACCATCTACACGTGTTCCCTTCAGCATCACATCGGCTTCGATTTCAACACCACGCAGAGAGGAACCTGTGTCTGTAGTAAAATAAGGAGAACCCGTTCCGGCAGAGAAGACACATACGTATCCATCGTTCATCGCATCAATCGCTTTCCATTTCGAATAGAACTCGCCGACAGGTTCCATGCGGATAGCCGTTAACACCTTATTTTTCACCCCAACAGAATCCAGGGCAGAGCTGAGAGCCAACGAATTGATTACCGTTGCCATCATGCCCATCTGATCACCCTTCACACGGTCGAAACCTTTGGAAGCACCACTCAGTCCACGGAAGATATTACCACCGCCAATGACAATTCCTATCTGCACGCCCATCTCATGAATCTCCTTAATCTGCTGGGCATATTCTGTCAGACGCTGAACGTCAATACCAAAACCAGAACCGGCAGCAAGACTCTCACCGCTCAGTTTCAATAATATTCTTTTAAATCTTGCCATTTGTATAACTATTAATTATGATTGATCAATTATAAACTCTACTTCCTTAAATGCATATTTACGAATCGTTCCTTTCACGTCACGGAGTATTAATATTCCCGTTGGCTCCACACGGATGATCTCAGCTTCAAACAACCCTTCCGCATCTCGATACTGATATACTCCTTCTCTTCTGTAGAGATGCTGAAGATAATTCTCAAGTATCCCTTCCTCATTTCCAGCAATCACTCTTTCATAATACTTACGGAACGAAAGTAATACCTTATCAAGCACCTCGTCTGTAGAAACAATTCGACCCAGTACCTGGCAGAGCGAGACAGGATTGGGAGCATCACTGACAAACACTTGCTGGTTGACATTCAGGCCGATTCCAAAGATACAGTCTTTGATAAGACCTCCACTGAGTTTTGTTTCTATCAGTGTCCCGCTAATCTTCCGGTCTTTCCAATAGACATCATTGGGCCATTTCAGCGAAAAACCGTCAGCATAAGAGCTAAGTACTTCATACAAAGCCAGTCCGCCAGCCATGGAAAGCAGGAACTGATGCGATGCCGGCACTTCAATCGGATGAACAAGGATGGAGAACAGCAGATTCTTTCCCGCTTCACTCTCCCATACATTCTTTCCGCACCCCTTCCCAGCAGTCTGGAAATCAGCCGTCACCACGACGATATCTTCATCTGTCGTGGGGTGATAGTCGCGCAGGTAGCGATTAGTAGAATCAATACACGAGCATCGGATTAAACGCATCTTCTAAATATTCGATAACAGGTATGTCGTTCTCATCACCCACAATGGTAAGCACGTCAAACCGCAATTCAAGATTTATCTTGTTCATCTTGACATACGCATTGGCAGCTATTCCGATGTTCCTGATTTTACGATGGTCGACAGCCTGTTCTGGAGTTCTTACCAGATTTGACGTGCGTGTCTTCACCTCTACAAACACCAAGGTACGCATGTCCGGTGTCAATGCAATGATGTCTATATCTCGGTGTCCGATGCGCCAGTCACACTCTCTGATGGTATATCCTTTCTTATGCAGAAAATTCACGGCTATTTCTTCGCCCCATTTTCCTAAATCATTATGCGCTGCCATAGTAGTCAGATTAAAGTCATGCAAATATAGTGATTAATTTTCAAACGGCAAAAAGTATTAGCATTTTATTGGGATGACACACTCTACTCTCACAATTTATGCGTACATTTGCACAAGATATTCTTGAGACATGGAAGAACAGGCAAAACACGACGAGCTGATGATGCGAAAGGCATTGTATGAGGCTGAACAGGCAAGAATGGCAGGTGAGATTCCCATTGGTGCCGTCATAGAGTGTAAAGGACAGATTATCTCACGGGCACACAATCTGACGGAAACGCTTACAGATGTCACAGCTCATGCAGAGATGCAGGCTATCACGGCGGCAGCCAATGCGTTGGGCGGCAAGTATCTGACAGATTGCACGCTTTACGTGACAGTCGAGCCATGCGTCATGTGTGCAGGAGCCATCGGATGGGCTCAGATTGGCCGTCTCGTTTACGGGACGGGTGATGAGAAACGCGGCTACAGACGTTTTGCGCCCGAAGCACTGCACAAGAAGTGCACAGTGACATCGGGCGTATTGGAGGAAGAATGCCGCACCCTCATGCAGCAGTTCTTCAAAGATAAACGATAAGAGAGGCCTTTACTTGACAAGTATAACCAGATACTTGCTGGTCGACCAGAAGATATCCGGATTCGTTATACGAAGTACATACTGCTTATTGGCATCCTGCTGGAGTGTATAACTGCTTGACGGATGCATGGTCAGAATCTTCGCTGATTTCGAATAGAGCTTTATTTCCTTGTCAACTCGGATGTCAATCTTTGTGAAATAGCTCTTGTTGAAATTCGACTGCAACACCTTATCACCTTTTTGCAGAATATGCTGCTCCTTCAGTTCTTTCTTCGTACCGAATACGAACCATGCAGTGTTCAACTGCTTGTCTTGATTACTGATGGTCTGAGTCTTCTGCTTTGTTTCCTCTGTCAGCGTGGTCACATTCTTATTCAGGTTCGTAATCTGCTCGTCAAGCTCATTGATGTGGATGTTCTTGGAATCCAGTTCGGCACGTAACTGCTGCAGCTGTTGGTCTTTCTCGTCCAACTGCTTAATCATTGTCTCAATCGTTCCCTTGAGCTGGTCGCCTTTCAGAGAACTCTCACGCACTTGCTGACGCAGCTTTTCGATAAGCTCACGGTTATGCTTCATCGTATTGGAGATAAACTCGATGTTCTCGCGAATTTGCTGGGCTTTGTCCGTGCGCTCTCCGTCTTTGACGATGTTCACTCTGTTCTCAGCTTCTGTAATTTGTCGGAAGCCTTCCTGAATCTGATTCAATGTTGACATCATATCATTAATCTCATTATCTTTCTGGACAATGATCTTCTGTAATGAGTCAGCAACAGAATTGTCGACAACAGCAGTTGTCTTACGCTCTTCTTTACAACCAGTAACCAACAGCATCATGATGGCTGTAGCTACAAACAATAATCTTTTCATAATTATTTAGTCTTAAGTTTTTTTTCTTTTCCTTTTCCTGCAAGCACAATCACGATTTCTCCTTTTGGCTCTGTGACCGTGAAATGACTGATGACTTCAGCAAGAGTTCCCCGCACGCTCTCCTCATGCAACTTGGAAATCTCACGGCAGACACTCACCTGTCTGTCCGGACCATATATTTCAGCAAACTGCTGTAAGGTCTTCAACAACCGGTATGGCGATTCATAGAACACCATGGTGCGTTGCTCGTCCTTCAGTGATTCGAGATGCGTGAGACGCCCTTTCTTCTGTGGGAGAAATCCCTCGAAACAAAAACGGTCGCATGGCAATCCCGATGACACTAATGCCGGAATACAGGCTGTTGCACCCGGCAGTGTCTGCACCTCTATTCCTGCTGCTATCGCTTCCCGGGCGAGAAAGAACCCCGGATCGCTGATACCCGGAGTACCGGCATCGCTGATGAGAGCTACGGTCTGACCTGCCTTCAGGCGCTCGACAATACCGGCAGCTGTCCCATGTTCATTGAACTTATGATGAGACATCAGATGATTCTGAATATCAAAATGTTTCAGCAAGACTCCCGAGGTCCGGGTGTCTTCTGCCAACACGAGATCTGCCTCTTTTAGGATGCGAATCGCTCTCAATGTCATATCTTCCATGTTCCCGACCGGAGTCGGTACGATATACAATATGCCCATAACTGGGGGCAAATATAGTTAAATAATCTTCATGGGCAAAAAATCTCTTTAATTCTTTGCAATTTTTAAAACGTCTTTGTACTTTTGCACTCATTATGGTGGAGAACTTAACAGGGGAGATACACCGCCCCGGCAGAATAGAAGTGGTGTGCGGTTCGATGTTTTCCGGCAAGACAGAAGAACTTATCAGAAGAATGCGACGTGCCAAGTTTGCAAAGCAGAAGGTTGAGATTTTCAAGCCTTCCATCGACACGCGCTACTCCGATATCGAGGTCGTGAGCCACGACCAGACATCAATCAAGTCTACACCAGTAGACACGTCTTCTTCCATCCTTCTGCTCTCATCAGACATTGATGTTGTCGGGATTGACGAAGCGCAGTTCCTCGACGATGGACTGGTGGATGTGTGCAACGAACTGGCAAACCGAGGCGTGAGGGTAATCATTGCCGGACTGGACATGGACTTCAAGGGGAATCCCTTCGGACCGATGCCTGCTCTCTGTGCTATTGCCGACGAGGTAACAAAGGTACATGCTATCTGCGTGCGATGCGGTGCCCTGGCCTATCTCAGCCATCGGCTTGTCCACAACGACAAACAGGTTCTCTTAGGAGAGAAGATGGAGTACGAGCCGCTTTGTCGTGACTGTTACCAGAAAGCAATAAAAGAAGAATCAAATACATAAAGATATATGCAAGAGAAAATCACTTTCGACAAATTCATCCGCTGGGCTGGATTTGTTCTTCTCATTGTGGTTGTACTGGGATTGATGAACTATCTCAGCAGCGTGCTCCTGCCATTTGTTATTGCATGGTTCCTGTCTTATCTGCTCTATCCTATCGTCAAGTTTGTCCAAAACAGGTTACATGTACCCACCAGAGCCTTGAGTATCATCGTCACCCTCATCTTCGTCATCGCCATCATGGTCGGCGTGACGTTACTCATCATTCCACCAATGATTCAACAGTTTGAGAAACTGGGCTATCTGGCAAACACATACATCCATTCTGCTACACAGATCTCTAACATCCCTGACACCATCAATCAATGGATAAGGGAGAACCAACTGGAGATAGAGAAGTTTTTCAAGAGCAAGGACTTTACCGACGCACTACGTGAAGCGATGCCGAAAGTCTTCAGTGTCCTGGGACACACTGCCAGCATCGTGATAAGTATCGTCGCTTCGCTTATCACCTTATTATATATGTTCTTTATCCTACTCGATTATGAGTATCTGACAGACAACTGGATCAAGATTTTCCCGAAAAAGGTACGTCCGTTCTGGAGCGAACTCATGCAGGATGTGGAACGCGAATTGAACAACTACATCCGCGGACAAAGCCTCGTGGCACTGACAATGGGCATCCTCTTCTGCATTGGCTTTACCATCATCGACTTCCCCATGGCGATAGGACTTGGAATCCTTATCGGCATCCTCGACCTCGTACCCTATCTGCATACGTTTGCGCTGGTCCCCACCGTGTTCCTCGCACTCCTCAAGGCTGCCGACACGGGACAGAACTTCTGGGTAATCCTCGCCATGGCGGTGGCTGTATTCATCATCGTTCAGGTCATCATCGATATGATTGTCACGCCCAAAATCATGGGAAAGGCGATGGGACTAAACCCGGCAATCCTCCTGCTGAGTCTTTCTGTATGGGGTGCACTGCTTGGATTTATCGGACTCATCATTGCTCTCCCGCTCACCACTCTTATCATTGCCTATTGGCAGCGATACGTCACACGTGAACACGAGAACGAACAGCTACTCGAGCTGAAGCCAGAAACTCAAGATGGACAGTCAAAAGAACAGGCAACGGCTGACTGTGAACAAAGAGAGACAAATCCCGAAAAATAGCAAAGCAGTAGCGTCTTCCTCTGTTAAACAATATTAAAACAAAGGAGTTTTTCCTGCTATCGTTCTTCTTTCTACATGAAAAGTCGTACCTTTGCACCGCTTTAAGAAACAACAAAGTTGGAAGATCCGTTAGCTCAGCAGGTAGAGCACAACACTTTTAATGTTGGGGTCTTGGGTTCGAGCCCCAAACGGATCACGAAGAACAATCCGCAAGAAGTTGAGATTCAATTTCTTGCGGATTGTTCTTTTGTTATAAATGCACCACATTTGCACCACTAAGTCTTTATTATCAGACTGCCATAGTATTCATGTAATAAATTGGTTTTGTTCCCAAATTGTGTTGGTAAAGATTGATTTATTCTATCAGATCTATAGTATCATGCGGATTAATAAGGAAATGCCGTAGGTGTTTCATTTTGTGTTGTATTGCGAGGGAAGAAATGCCAGAGGCATTAGACAATGGTAGCCAGCCATACAGAAACGCCCTTGGGTGTTTCGAAATGGCTGGTGAGAGCGACACCCCCATTTTACACCTTGCCTTTAGGTAAGGGACAAGATTAAACAATGTCGCCTACCCAAGGGCAGGCTATATTATTTGGGGGTAATCTCATACCAGCCATTTCGCCGTACCCATAGGCATGGCTGTATGGCTGGCTACCTTTGTCCGATGCCTATCGGCATCATCTTTGCTAACGACCCCTATCTGATGGATTTGGCACCATTTTGTGGCAATTCTTGTCTGATGCCTCTGACATCATTTCGTTGCGCATTTGCTGAACGGGATGTTGTCAAATAATAATCGGATTTTGACCCCAAACAAGGGGTAACAAAGAAAGGGGTTCTCGACCAAAAAGACGACATAAGTCAAATTGCATGGCTCTTACGTCGAACTCACTAAACAAGGGTAATGCAACCGAGAAGTCGGGGAATCAAGGAAACAACAACACACCCAGAGCGATTGCTCTGGGTGTGTTGTTGTTAGATACCAGGTTGAAGAACCAGATCCTTTACGGTTATTTCGCTACGTACTTCCTGCCGTCACGGATGTACAATCCGCCACGCTGCGGATTCACCACACGACGCCCCTGCAGGTCGGAAATGCGATCAGAGGAAAAGTCCCTGTTCCTGAGCTGAGATATGTTAGAGGTTATCCCTTCCTTGAAAAAATCATCATAAGTGAAAACAACCTCATCATTGACATAGCATTGTTGCAAGGTCACTTTCGCACCTATAATACACCAACCAGGATAATCCATGGGGCTATACCAGCTTCCAATGCCTTCCACCCAACAGTCTGCCCATTTTCTGGGGTTTCCCGTATCAAGAACAAGACCTTCCGACTTGTAATAATCTATCCTTCTTTCTTCTATGAAGCCAATCCTCTTGCGGTAAATGCCATTAACTTCTATTGTATCCAAATTAACCACTATCAATTTATCTTCATCGAAATACTCACGCCATTTGTCACCTAATTGTAGGTTAAAATCATAAAGAACGGTTTCCTCGTCGGAGTTTTCTTCAGATAAGAACACCTTTCCGCCCTCTTCACGCAGAAAGTAAGGATTCTCCCCAACATATATACATGCATTGGGATAATCCGTCTTACAGACAATAGTGCTGACCAGCTCTGGAATCTCTCTTTTTATAATCCATTGTTTACCCTCTTCTAAGAATGAGCGGTAAGGTTCCTGGGCTTCAGCTATCTGTAATCCCAGCGTCAAAAACAAGAAAGTAAATAAATGTCTCATGATATCAATAGTTTAATTGCTTAATTGTTTAGGTTTACAAAGAAATACTTTATTCATCAGTAGAAACATTC
>Ga0247611_10002291_pt1 | contig 31256 bp, 34 predicted proteins | sample 177DNAGHGhighgp2_FD_192422 | JGI IMG/M metagenome (GOLD analysis project Ga0247611, IMG submission 192422) | Sheep rumen microbial communities from Palmerston North, Manawatu-Wanganui, New Zealand - 1770 DNA GHGhigh gp2 | ecosystem: Host-associated > Mammals > Digestive system > Stomach > Rumen... | reverse complement strand
CATTTATATACGTGTAATTCGTGGATGTTGTTGCTGTAGTATATCTTGGAGAAGCACATGTTGTACTACTATCATTACATGTGTATTTTTCTTTATAATTTGCATAATTGGTATACCAATCAGATAATGTCACATTAGTTGGATTATTAATTGTATATGTACCATCCCCATTGTCAGTGATAGAATCTCCAAACGCTATTGGTTCGTAAGCAGACAATAAGTTACCACTTTGTAGTTGAATATAATACATTGTTGTATTATTAACTGCTGCAATGTAGTAGACATTAGTTGATGTATTTGTTTGGCTTGAACTTCTAAAAGTATATTTTCCTACCAAATTAGGATAATCTGTTGTTGCACTTACTTGGTATGGATTTACTAATGAATATCGATTAGCAGTTAAAGTTCCATAATCGATTGCTTGAGCATACCAGTATGATGTTCCTAAAGATGTTGATTGTAACATAGTTTGGGTGGTTGTTGCAAAACTTTGACTTGTTGTTCCACTTGTTGTACTGTATGCATAAACATCTCCATACATATATCCAACATAAGTTGGTGAAATAGCACTTGCATTAAATTGTAGTGTTCCAAACTGTGAATAATTGGAATTTGAGTTTAATGGTATTACATAAGCGCTCGTCGTATTGTAATATGACTCTACTAAATATAAGGTTGCGCATGTTCCATCAACACTAGTCGATTTACAAGTATATTTTCCAACTAGTCCAGGTCCATTGCTCTCATTCCACATAGTTTGTTCTGTTGTGCCACTTACTTTAAATGTTTTTGCTGCACTATCATAAGTATAATCAGTTCCATACCAATAGTTAGAAGCTAAGTTTTGGCTTGTTCTAGATGCATATCCCACATGTGTTCCACGCGTAGATAAACACTGGTTATCTACTGCTTCACCATTGTATATCATCTTAACTCCACCAGTATCGGTTGTTCTTATCATTTGCCAACATTGTCCAGCAAATAATACGTTATTTTTATCTAATATTGCTGTTCCGCTCGTTGCATTTGAACCATAATAGTAATAGATCTTTTGTGTTGATTTTGAAGCATCCATAGAGTCTTGATGATTTCCTGTATATTCTCTTGCTAAACCATTCTTTAAAGCTTCTGTTTCTAATACTTCATATAAAGTATTAACTATTCCTTGTTGATAAGAAAGTCCTAAACTAAAATTAAAACTTTTATCTTCTAAAGGATAATCATCTAAATTATCTGATGTTTTATATTCTGCATGAATCTTTAATTTCTTAGAAGAATTAGCAGCAAGTCCATCACCTACTTTTAATTCTTGATTATTAGAATATAAAACAGTATATTCAAAATATTTTTTCTCATCATCTGTAAGTACTGGTAATATTTCAAAAGAAGAAAGTACTGCATCAATCGATCCATCATTTACAATATCAACAGTAAAATCATAATAATCTCCAGGCTCATCCAATTTAACAGAAAAAGATATATTAGTCTTATCAGTAATAGTTGGTTCAGTAGTAGCAGTAACACTTCCATTATCCACAACAACATTATCAAAATAAATATCCCATGTAGAACTTTTTAAAGCAGATAAACCATTAATTGCCAAATTAGTATTCAAATAAGCATATCCTAGACCAAGACTCCCTAAAATAAAAAAAAGGAATAAAAATATGAAATGTCTTTTTCTATTAAATCTTATTTTTCTCTTTAATCTTTTCCATTTCATATTTATCCCACCTTAACTAAAGTAACTCAACATCATCATGAATCATCTTTTTTACTTTTTTTTCAGTTTTTCGAACAGGAGAAATCTTATAACTTTTCTTATTAGATAATTTAACAATAGTAGTCTTTTCAATATCCCTTAACATTTCAGAATCCATTTCATCTTTATTTTTGTTCTTAATTTTACTATCTTTTATAGCAATTTCAATAGGTGAAACAACATCATCATTAATTTTAGCAACATAAATATAAGCTTCTTTATCATCTAATAAAACAAAAGAACATGATTCAGTTTGTTTTAAATAGCAAATAGGTTTTCTAATTTCTAATTGAGCATCAATTAAATCATCAATATTCTCAACCTCAATAATATTTCTATTATCTAAATTAGGTACCTCACTACTTTTTACTAAAATAGAATCAAATGTCTTTAAAATATCTTTTATAAAAGATTGATAAATCATCTCAGGAGACTTATTTTTCACTATAGAATTTAAAGCAAGTAATAAAAGAACTATACCAAAAGTAAAAAATAAAATACAATAACCATAAAGAACATATCTATATAATAAGAAAGTTACAATAAAAGATATAATAGATAAAATAATATAAATTAAACTTTTAATTTTCATAATTATCCTCTCCTTCTATTATTTAAATACTCACTTAACCATACAGTAGGATAAGCAATATAAGGCACTCTAAACTGTACAATTCCTTTAATTTGTTTTCTTTTAACAGTATCAGTATCAATACTATTATTAGCATCACCCTTAGTATAATAAACTTTTTCATTAGATATAACAGAAACATCATTTACCCTATGAATAATGGTCTTTTTATTATAACGAAAAGCTATAATATCACCTTTTTTAATATTAGTATCTTTATTAACCTTTCTAATAATAACAGCATCCCCTTTATTAATAGAAGGACTCATAGAAGCAGATCCAACTCCAATCATATAAAGTGGGAAAAATCCAGAAACTAAAGCAGCTAAAATAGCAATAAAAAGAACAACAGGAATATCCCAAATACTAAACTTATCTTCTTCAAACAGAAACTCAATCTTCTTTTTCCTTTCATCAATAAATGAAAATGCAGAAATGTAAATAATAACTGGTAAAGAAATAAGAATAAGAGAATTAAAATAATCTCCAAGATCAGGAATAACCGGAACTATAAAAACCGATATATCCATAGCAATTCTATATATAATTGGTACTTTATATCCTATATGATAACATAAATAACTAAGAACAGAATTTTTAATAATAATAGGTAAAACCATTGTAGCAATTAAAGAAAAATACTCTTCTAAACTACCCAAAGAAAAACTTCTTACACTAATAAATAATTCAAATAGAATTAGTAAAATAGTATAAATTACAATAAATAACTTATTATCTTTATTAGCCCAAATAACTATATATCTAAATAATTCAACAAATATTATTATTAATATAGGAGCAATAATATTATCTAGTAAAATAACAAAATCCCTAGAATAAGCATTACGTAAAAAACCAACTATAAATCCTAATCCATAAGTAGCTAAAAAAGTAAATATTAAATAAAATAATACACTTCTAGTTATATTTTTACTATCATAAGTAGATTTATCTTTTCTAAAACCTAGAAAGAAATAAGCAAGTAATAATAATATCATAAAAAAAGAAGCACTAATAAGAGAAGAATATTTCATAAAATTATTAAAAATAAACATTTTATAAATGATAATATAAAAAAGTAATATAAAACATAAAACAATATTTTTTAAAATCCTTTTACTCATATTAATCCCTTCTATTCTTCATAATTTTATACATTTACAAACAATCATAAATGTATAAAATTATAAAGGTTTCCCTTTATAATTTATTAAGCTTGTTCGTAATTCATATCAACTGTTAAAGTCATATTTTGTGTTTCAGTAGGTAGCTGACTTGCTGTAATATCGCTATCAAATTCTACACGAACTTTAAACTTCTTTGAAGCACCAGCTGCTAAAGTTTCACCAGCAGTAATTGCCGTTCCATCTTGATGTGTAAAAGTATAATTTGTATAAACATCTTGAGCAGGACTAACACCAGATAAAGTTGGTAAAGCACTAAGTTTAGCATCAATACTTCCAGCATTTTTTACATCAACTGTAAATTCATAAAAATCACCAGGATTAGATAATTCTACAGCATAAGTAATTTTAGTATCAGCAACTCCATTATTTGTTGTAATAGTAGGTGCAGTAGTAGCAGTTACACTACCAGTTGTAACGTTAATATTTTCAAAATGAACATTCCAAGTAGCAGTTCCAATTCTAGATGTACCAGTAATATTTAAACTAGTACTTAAAACAGAATAACCAACAGTAACACCTAATAACAATAATACTAATGCTAATACAGTCAAATACCTCTTTCTTTTATTTTTCATATCTTTTACCTCCTATCTTATAAAACAATAATACCAAAGAAAAAAAAAAAAATAAACAAAAATTAAAAAAAAAACAAGCTTTACATAAATTTTTTGTAAACAGATTAAAATATCTAATTATTAATTCATAAATCTATAAATTGACTTATATAAATTAAATAACTATAATAATTACTAAATAAAATTAATCAAGGAGAATTATAAATGGAAATAGAAAGAAAAACAATAAAAAAAGATGAAGAATACTTAAGACAGGTATCTGCTCGAGTATTTGAAGATGATCCTATAGATGAATATATAACAAAACTAAAAGAATTTTGTAGAGAAACTGAATGTTATGCTTTAGCAGCGAATCAAATTGGAATTAAGAAGAGAATAATATATTTAAAAAATACAACTCAAGAGATTCCTTTAGAAAACAAAAACTATGATGAAGAAAAAATAATAATAAACCCTTTAGTAATATCAAAAAAAGGAAAAACAAAATATTGGGAATCTTGTCTAAGTTGTTTAGACTTCATGGGACTAGTAACAAGACCATATGAAATAGAATTATTATATTTTGATCAATATGGAAATGAACATATAGAAACCTTCACAGGATTTCAAGCAACTATCCTAGCTCACGAGTTAGATCATTTAGATGGAGTATTACACATAGATATAGCAGAAGAAATAAAAAATAGGAAAAAGGATAAAAGAAAAGAATTTAGAAAACTTCATCCATATGAAATAATATCAAAAGAAGATCCCGTAAAAAAAATAGTAAAAATATAATTTACTATTTTTTATTTTCTATTATCTAAAGCATAATCAACAATACAATCTATATGAGATTGAGTAGTATCAAATATAGGAATATCTAAATCAGACTGTTTCACTAACATTTCTATTTCAGTACATCCAAATATAATTCCTTGAATACCTTTATCTTGAACCATCTTATTAATAGTATCAACATAATATTTTTTAGAACTATCCTTAATTACACCCTTGCACAATTCATCAAAAATAATTCGATTAATCTCTTCAATTTCTTCATCATCATTTGGAGTAATTACTTTTAGTCCATTACTCATCAATCGATCTTTTAAAAAATCTTCACACATTGAATATTTTGTACCTAATAGACCTAAATAAGTAACATTAGCCTCCTTACATTTTTCTGCAACACAATCAGAAATATGAATAAGTGGTATATTAATTTGTTTTTGAATAATATCCGCTACTTTATGAATTGTATTGGTTGCGATAACAATATAATCCGCTCCAGCTTCTTCCAACTTTTTAGCAACCATCCCAAGTATAGATCCAATTTTTATCCATTCATTTTTTAACATTAATTCATGAATCTCTTCAAAATTAACATTATAGATAATTAACTTTGCACAATTTAACCCACCTACTTGTTGATTTACTTGCCTATTAATTCTTTCATAATAATGAATAGAAGATTCATAACTCATTCCACCAATAATACCTATTGTTTTCATAATACATCTCCAATTTATTTTTTTAAAACAAAATCCTTATCATTTAAATGAAAATATAAAAATAATTCTTCTAAATGTTTCTGTCCTTTTTCAATCATACCTTTTAAAAAATCAGTTTGTTCATAAGAATATCTTTTTACCCTAAGAGCCATCTTAGAAATTGTATATCTTAGACGAAATAGTTGAAAATATTCTAAATAATTATCATCCATCTTTTTCTCACTATAATATCCTTTTAAGAATGAATGAATTCTATCAGGTTCAAAAAAAGTTGACCAACAAGCAATCTCTTGTATAGGATGTCCTCCAACACATTCATCCCAATCAAGAACACCAGTTATACTTTTACCATCAGTTAATAAATTCCAATCAGCAAAATCATTATGTATTAGAACAGGACTATTAAAGTCCAATAAAGGATTATCATTAAATAAACTCTTTATCTTATCAACAATATCAAAAGATAATATATTATATTTTACAAGTCTATCTAAATTTTCATCCAAACCTGCATTGATAGAATTATGAAGAGTTTTAAAAGTACCAACTAAAAGTCCTTTTTTTGCTTCATTATTACTAAAAGGTCCAAATCCTTCTACTTTAATTTTATGAAGACTAGCCATTGTTCTACCCATTTCATACACTAATTGTTCTTCTTTTTCTGGATGTTCTCTTAAATAGAATTGTATAGTATCTCCAGAAAGTTTTTCAATAACTTGATATGAAATATCATCTTCCCCTTTTAAATCATGAATAGTGTATGTATTATAAGCTGGAATACCATAATCCAATGCAATTTTAGATGCAAGACTCTCAACATAAAAATAACCATTCTTAATTCCTTTAGGATGACATCTAATAATAACCTTTTTTCCGCTTTCTAGAACTCCAACTCTTATTGAATTAACATTTCCAAAACTTGTTTGAGCATTAATATCAAAAGGCTCAATATACTTTAATTTATCATCGACTAATTCAGAATTAATTTTAGTAAATAATTCCTCATTTGAAATTGCAGAATGCCTATCTTTCCAGATTAATGCCGCCTCTTCAACACTTATTTTTCTATCTGTTTGCCAATAAAAACAATTTTCTCTATCACATATCCTTTTATTTACATCATCATACATAAATATCGCTCACATAATAATACATCTATTTTATTATTCTAATTAAAACAACCATTCTTCTGTTTTACCAAAATAAGTCCTTTTGTACGTTTAAAAGGTTTCCCTTGACTATGCCTTTTCCAATCAAATCCATCTTTATCAGGAAATCCATATAAATATGCCATATCTGTACTATAAGTAATCATATTATGTTCTTTCAAATAATAAAATAAATCTTCATCAATATTATAATTACTAATCAATTGAGAAACACCATTTTTATTTTTTGGCTCAACCTTTAAATACCTAATACGAAGTATTTTTTTACCATCTTTTTTTATAATTTTAGATAAAACAAATCTAGGTTTTAAATCTATTCGATTAACATCTAAAATATTTAAAGTTAAACAATCTATTGTATTATCATTATAAACAATAAAATCATAAGCTTTCTCATCAAAAGATATAGCTTGAAATCTTCCAATCTCTTTTTTTTCCATACATATCACTCCTATCATTAAAACTTCCAATTATTATATTTTTTTACAATACTTTTTCCTAGTTCTGAATCAGTTGCATATTCTATCATTTTATCTTTAGATATCTTTTCAAATTTATATTTACCATATTTAATAAATTCTTTTGAATTAATATAGTCACCAACATGTACATAGTAATCTGTACAATAATTAACCTGATTCATAAAGATATCAAAAAAAGAAAAAGTTGTAAAATAATCATCACGGGCAAACTTGCATAAATCCCTTTCTTCAAAAAAGTATGGAAAAATAGGACTATAAGTCATAACATGATTTCGAATATCAAATTGTCCAAGAATATTACGAGAAGGATCACTTATCTTAATACCCGCATAACGAATATCTTTTTGCAACATATCACTCATAACATTACAACCACCCATCAATTTATAAGGATAATTTGGTAAATTACGGAAATCATTTAAAAAATCAGTATCATTAAAATCAAAGTTTGATAAACCCTCATCAGTAATATAATTTAAAAAAAATCTTTCTCTATCAAAACCATTTTTTCTTATATTTAAAATAGTCTCAAATATATTTTCTCTATTAAGATCAATATCATATTGATTAAATTTAATTATTTCATCATTAAATAAATTTGGCATATATTTCCTCCTCCAATATATATTATCTAATAATTACTCATTCTTTAACATCCTTAATGTATTGTCCAGCCTCTTAATTCTTCTTTTTTTATTAGCTTCTTCTCTAGCAACTCTAACTTCTTCTGGTTCCTCTTCTACACTCTCCTCAAATCCACATCTTTTACAAGTTCTACACCAACATTCGTGATCAACAGGATACTTTTCGACCCATTGATGATCAAATACTGTTCTAACATATTCTGTCCACTTTTCATGCTCCCATTTCTTAAAATCATGTCCTTTTTTTCTACATTCTTCTTCCTTATTTTCTTGTTCTTGAATAGCCAAGTACTTGTCAATAACTTCAAGAACTTCTAGCAAAGCTTTTTTCTTATTCCTATCTGATAAAGTATTAAATCTAATTAAAATATCAGATGCTTTTTTATAAATAGCTCTACTCTTAAGAATAGGCAATTGTTCTTCTAAGAAACTACGGAAAGAAGAAGATAATTTTCTATCATATTCTTTTTCCTCTAATATATATTCATTTTCTTCTAATATTTCAATAAGTTTTTGTACAACAACTAATTGATTTACCTCTGTCAAATTATCAAAATTATTTATCCATTTTCCTACATTAACTTTTCCCATGCAAACCTCCCAAATACATTCTTTATTATAACATTAATAGATATAAAAACAAAGTTATTTTATAATTTGAGTTTAGTTTTTTTCACATTTTTTATTTGGTTTTTCAAAAAAATAGTATATACTAACTTACAGGAGGGTTAATAGGATGAAGTATTCACAAGAAGAATTAAATCAAATTCTTTTATCAAAACCATTAAATGAGTTTTATTTTGCTGTATTAGAGAACAGAGAAAAGCCTCTAACTAACGAGGAATTTGAAAAAATAATTTCAAGAGATGATAATGTTTATAATGGAGTTTCAAAAGAAGAGGTAGACCATATATCTAATCTTCTTCAAGAAGATGAAATGTTAAAAAAATATTCAAAAGACATAATGAAAACATTTTATAGCTTTGTACGTATAAGAGAATTAGCTATTATAACAATGATTGATGATGATATTTATAATATAGGAAATATTGAATTTGTAGATTTAAAAACAAAGAAAATAATTAATTATGATAATTTTGAAAATTATTATAATGATAAAAATGCTAGAATAAGATTTTTTACACCCGAAGAGGAACCAGGTATAAAACAAAACACTGTTTTAGTTGATGTTGATGATGAATCTTTCATTTATGCATATGAAAAAGCTCATATAAATCAAAAAGGAAGTGAAGATTTAACAAATAGTTTCCTTACTGAAGTTAAAGGAAAAGCAAATACTTTTAAAAAAAATTAATAAAAACGAATAAAATATAACCTATAAGTAAAAAGACTTTACCCTTATAGGTTTTTATATATCAAAAATCTTTTATAAAAGAAAGCTAAGTAGTTTAACTATTTATAAAAATTATTTACCAACACTTTATTCATTATCAACTAAATATAGTGATAGATTTTTTTAAGGTCCTATTCTATTAGTTAGTTTTTTAGATACACCTTTCTCTTCTAAAACTATTGTTTGTTTTACTCTAATTCTAAACTATTTTGATGTTTTTCAAATATTGGTAATGATAAATTATAATATGAATTAATATACTCTCTATGTTACCACAACACTTACATTCTAATTTTTCATTTTCTGCATCTATTTCTTTAATTTTGTTTAATCTTATTTCATTTATTATCTTAATTTTTTTCATTACACTCATCAAACATTAAGTAATCTTTTATATTAATAAAGCTTAACATAAGCAAACATACATATCATATTAACTTTCTTTTTCAGTTCCTCACTTATATTTAAATTTTATAGTTTCCATTGTTAACATATAATTGCTCTCACATTCTTTCTTAAATAAAAAAAACTAACATTCCTATCAGTTATATATTACTCTCGAAACTTTAAAAATCCGAGTTTCCTATCAACATGATGCAAACGACTAAGTGGTAACAACTCTTTCACATAAAGACGACAGATTTATATCAATCACTATATTCATTTTACCATTAATTTCAGAAAAAAATTTTCTTTGCTAATTTTTCAAAAAAGAAAATACTTCAGCCGAAGTATTAACTATTTTACTCTAGATGCCTGACTAACATTTATTGATTGATTCTTTTGACAAATATATAATTCTATTTTATTTAATAACATATCAGCAATTAATTGATTACCAATTGTATTAGGATGAAAATCCATAGGTGCACAATAATCCTTTAAAAATGTAATATCGCAATACTCAACATAATCATATTTTTCAGATGCCTCTTGTAGCATTTTGTTATATAGATTAATTACTTCCAAAAATTTATTAACATATTTCTTGTTTTTATTTTTCATTTTTTCTTGAAAATATATTAGTTTTTGAATCTTGTCATATAATGGAGAATAATAATAACTCAATGCATAAACTTTAGTATTAGGATTTAATTGATGAAGTAATTGCCAATTTTTTTCTACATTATTAATGCATTGTTCTATCAAAGGCTTAATATCTTTTGGTAATTTTTCTCTAACTTTTCTATCTGTTAACTCAACAGGACCTGCTTGTATAAATGTAAAAAAATCATTTGGGCCACCATGATATAAGAAAATAGGATTACTAGAATTAATATATATATTCTTTAGTGTATTTTCATGATCACTTGGATTAATAATTATTGTATTTTTAAACTTTTTAGGTACAACTAACTTAAACAGAATATTAGCATTTCTTAATGAATCTATTGACTTTAATTGAATATTTTTTATTGAAGCCAAAGTAGCATTTTCATTTAATGCTTTTTCCAAGTCCCATGTATGATTTTTATTTAATTTAGACATATTAAAGCCTGATACATTATAACCATCATTTTGTAATTTGCTTAATATAATATCATAATAACCAATATGATTCTTATTTTCTTTTGTAAAAGGCATTCCTAAAGATGAGATTCCACAAAATAGATTAATTTTTTCCATATACATCACCCTTTATTTATGTCTTTTCATATCATTCAAATCTTTTACAATATTGTTATCTGTTGTACCTCTGTAAAAATCAAATGGATATCTACCATTTAAATATGTTTTTATAAAGTCAATGAAATAGTTATAATCTCCTGTTTTACTCTCATATTTTTTAGCAATTTCATCAATAACATCTTTTAAATCATTTTTAGAATAATTTGTACCATTTAAATCATTATCATTACTCATTTGAAACAATGTTCTATCTAAATCAATCATTAAATCTTTAACAAGATAATTATCTAATATTTTATTTTCTATTTCTGCTAAAAAATGATAATATTCCGCATAATCATAATGAGGATCAACAATTATTCTACCATCTTTTTCATAAAATGCTTGCCTAGGAAATGAAGGAACATAAGTAACATTTGCAAATGCTTCTCCAACTTTTTTTATTTTAGAGTTCATAAAAATATCAGTCACTGCCGCATTAAGTATTCTAGGAGCTCCACATAAATAAAGTTGAGTATTAGAATTATGTAATCTATTATTATTTTGAATTAATTCAAGTATAGCATTTATACCATATATATCTCTATCAACTGAACCAAAAATACTTGGAATAGATAGAGACCCATGCCTTGTTACAACATCTAAAAATGAGCCTGTTCCTAAATTAAGAATTACTATATTTGCATTTGCTTTATTTGTATCAAATATAACATCTTGTATTTTTTTATTAGAACCACCTGCAAAGAATTTGTTGATTTCTTCTTCAGTTAATAGTGGCTTTTCGTTTTCTATAGCTCGTCTATAATCAACTTTATTCCAATTATATGAATCCCTTTCACAACAATTTTGTATAATCCAATTAGCAACAGCTAATGAATTGTTATTTTCACTTCTTGATAATTGATATGTTTGAACATCTAATCCATTACTTTTCCCAAAGTCAATTAGCCCTAAATTTCTATCTAATAATAATCTTCCAGGTTCTGACATAGAAAACCCATCACTTATTGAATTGCCAATTGCTGTAAGAGATAATTTGTCCTTTGGATAATCCCTCATAAATCTAACTAATTCCTCATTAACTTGTTCTAATTTTTCTTTTTCTTCATTTTTATCATATTTCATAGTAAAACACCTCACATTATTATACATTAATTATCTACTTCATTGCACAAAAAACAACAAATTATATATTCACTTTAGAACCATGAAATAAAATCAGCACCTTTTACATTGCTTCATTTAGTTCATTATAGACTTCTTTCATCACACTTACCAGGACAAAATATTGGTTTTAAATACTTAATATGAATAGATACTAGTAATCCACTAAAATAAGTATGGTTTAATTTTTCATAAAATCCATCATCAAATAATATGATTTTTTTATCAATAACACCTTTACTAAATAATTATTTTATTCTTTTAAATCTTCTATGTAACGATTCAATTTCTCTTTAATTTGCATCATATAATACAACAAAAAAGTTTTTTTACAAATAAAAAGTACTATTTAATTATATTTAATACATATTATAAAAAGCCAAAACATTAATATTTGACTTTGCATATTAAATGGTGCCGATTAAAGGACTTGAACCTTCGACCCACGCATTACGAATGCGTTGCTCTACCAACTGAGCTAAATCGGCATAACATTTTCGTATATAATTATAGCATGCATTTAAAAATATTACTATTTTTTATTTCATTTTTTAAAAAATTATAATATATTGTATTAGAGGTAGATAAAATGATTATAAAGAATAATATAATTGCACATAGAGGAATATTCAATAATAAAGATATTCCAGAAAATTCAAAGCCAGCTTTTAAAGAAGCAATAAAAAATGATATAGCTTTTGAATGTGATATTCAATTAACAAAAGATAATATATTAGTAATATTTCATGATGATTCATTAAAAAGAATGACAGGAATATCAAAAAAAATAAATGATATAACATATAAAGAATTATCAAATTATAAACTTTTAAACACAAAATATACAATTCCTACTTTAAAAGAAATATTAGAATTAAATAATGACAAAGTATTAATAGATATAGAAATAAAACCATGTAAAAAATATAAAAAAGTATGTAAATTATTAATAAATGAATTAAAAGATTACCATAACTACATATTAAAATCCTTTCATCCATTAATTGTTCACTATTTAAAAAAGAATTATAAAAATATAGAAGTAGGATATCTAATAAATAAAAAATACCCATCTAAAATTCAGAATATACTGTTACCAAGCAAATTATTAATTTGGTATATTAATCCAGACTTTTTAGCAATCAATAAAAATTTAATAAATCAAAAAAAATATCAAAATTATTTAAAAAAGAAAACAATACTATTATGGACTATAAAAGAAGAAAAAAAATATCCAAATAATTGTATACTAATATGTAATAATTTAAAAAAATAAGCAAATTGCTTATTTTTTTAAATGTTTTCTTTTTAATAATTCAATATTTATAACTGGAGAAGTAGTAAATAAAGAAATAATCTCTCCATCAATTTGAAATCCAAAAGTAGACAATTCATGATAATAATTAAGTATTTTTTCTTTATCTACATAATTACACTTCTTATATAATTTTTCAATATTATTAGTAAACATTTTTTTAATTAAATCAGAATCATCAAATTTCTCAAAAAAACTATCATCATACTGACTATTCTTCAATAGAATTGATGATTGAATACTAGAAGGATAAAGTTTCTTTACTAAATTTCTATCATTCATGTAAGCAAGATAATAAATGATTCCCATATTTATTGTATCATTTTCAAAAGATGGGGAAAAATACCTTCCTTTTATATCATCATGAATAATATCCCAATCATCTATTAAATTAGTAATAAAAGGAAGATCTTCTTGACGAATAGTAGCAATAAAAGAATTAGCAGCTTGTAATACCGAAATAAGATAATTAACTTTAGTATTATCATCTTCATAAATAGTTAAAATATCATGTTCTTTTAAATCTATAAATTTATAATTATTCTTTGATTCATTTAAACAAACAAGATAGCAATAATAATCAACATTAAAAAAAGCAAGTTCACTCAAAAAAAACTTAAATTCATGTAATAATTCTTTTTTTTCATTATAAGCACTTATATATCTATTTAAATTATCATGTTGAAATAAATACATTTCATCTTCATATAATCCATTTATATCAAAATAATTCGCATCTCGATTTTCTTTTAAAAACTGATACTCTTCTAATTCTCTCTTAAAATTTTCAGCACGCTTAAAAGAAGATATTTTTCTCTTTACTTTAGATAATTTCTCTAAATAATTTAAATATATAGGATAATCACTATAAATACCATCAAGATTAATATCTTTCATAAAACCAAACCTCCAAATATCAAACTCTACCCTAAAGTAATTATATAGTAATAATCTTTTTTTTATCAACACATTTAGTAAAAAAATAAACAATTTATAAAAATATGGTGTTCAGAAAGGGAATCGAACCCTTATCTCTTCCGTCGGAGGGAAACATTTTATCCATTAAACTATCCGAACAATAAAAGAAGAATTAAGAATCTTCAACTTCTGTACAAGTAGTTCCAAACTTTTTAGCAAGTTCTAACCACTTATCTACTTTAGCAACTCCATCTTCTATAATATTATCTTCTTCTCCTTCAATATCTAATAACTTCTTAATATCAATATGATCATAATCAATTTTAATAGTATTTAAAACAGAATTTTCATCACGAACAACAGATGCATCATAATATTCTAAGTCATCATAATTATCATTAATTTTATTATAAGCTTCTTCATAAGTATCTAACAAATCACTTTTTGATGAAATAACTTTTTCATAAGATTCTAATCGATTTAATACTTCTCCAGTAGAATATAATTCATAATATAATTCTACTTCTCCCCCACTTAAACTTCCAGAACGTGTACAATGCTGATGAATCATAGTTTTAGAAGAAGAAACATTAGAACTAACATTATTACTTTCTTTATTGTCTTGACACCCTACCAAAAAGAAACCAATAATTAATATAAAAATCATCTTTTTTCTCACTTTAATCAATCCTCCATAAACAAAAGTATAACATACTAGAAACAAGAAAAGAAGTACTTTTATACGTCTAAAAACTTATTTAATTCTGAAAAAACATCATCTTCTAATTCATTATCATTTTGTCCTAAAAAACCATGCATTGCAAAAGGAACTAATTTAATAGAAATATTATTATATTTTTTAAAATCTAAAATAATATCTTTTAAAGGATCAATATTACCAACAAATATTAAAGAATCTTTTGGAATATAAACTTCATTTATTTTTTTATTTACTTCTTTTTTATATAAAACACTCATACAATGATTTTTAATATTATCTATTAAAAATTCTTGAAATTGATTATTTAAAATAGATGGATATTTCTCTAAACTATCATAATCAATATTAAAAACTGGATAAAATAGAACAACTCTTGATGGAAAATTTTCTTCATTTTCTTTTTTTAATATAAGGGCTGAAGTAGACTCTAACATTAAAGTAATATTATTATTTAAAATACTATTTCTCTCTAACTCTCGAGTTAAATAAATAATAGTTTGGGAAACTTTCTCTCTTAGATTTTTCTTTATAGAACTATCCAATTTATAATCAACAGCAATTAATAAATGATTTGTTTCTTTAGCAATCTTCTTACATATACTTTCATATTCCCCATTACAACCAGTTACTTTACTATCTCCATGAACAAAAAGAATTATTTTATCTAAATTAGACACCTTCTTAGGATAAAAAACTCTAACAGGTAAAACATCTTCATCAACAATTACTTTATAATCACTAATATTTTTTTTAGAAATAGATGGATATAATAATTCTCTAACATTACGATATAATTTATATTTTATTTCGTTATCAAATTCATTTTGTGTCATATTATCACCATACTCATTTTAACATAAAATGAAACCTTGTTAAATCAAGGTTTCATTATTTGACACTATTTACCACTTATTTTTTCATTTTCCTTTAATAATTCTTTAATAGCAAAATCTAATCTCTCGTTAGCTTTTTCCAAGTCATCATCAACTGTAAAAGGCTTCCCTATACGAATTATCAAGTCTTTTCCTCGGAACTTATAAGAACCACTAATAGCATAAGGAACAATTAAAGAATGGGTTTTATGTGCGAGTGACACAGCACCAAATTTTAAAGGTAACAAAGAATGCTCATAATATTCATCTTTCGTAATTCGCTTATTTATAATTAAATCTTTTAAAAAAGCATCTACATCATAAATATTATCATAGAACTCATCGTTAGTAATAATTTTCTTTTTCTTTAATTCTTCAAAATAGTTAACAAGAGAAGTTTTATTATTCTTAAATTTCTTAAAAAAATCTATAAATATTATAGAATCAGAATCTATATATTTATCATACCATTCTCTAGCTTTTTCTTCTTTAACCATATTTCTCGTTCCTTCAGGAAATAACCCTAAAGCTTCATCATTTTGCAATACTTCCAATGCAGATGATATTGCTTCATCATCTTTTTTACTTCTATCTACAGGTATGCATCCAGCACCTTTAAAAAACCATGGGAACTTTCCCTCTTTGTATTTAGGATTAAAATACTCTTTCTTAGCCATATAATGAATACATCGTTTCGTTGCTAAAATAACATTACATTGATCCATAATATGAATATGATTTCCAACTAGAATAATTCCACCATCTTCAGGAATATTTTCTCTTCCTATAATAGTAGGACAATACCATAACTTATAAATAAAGCCTAAAATAGGTTTTCCAATTTTATAAATTGGCATTTTTTCTTTATTTGACATTTTTATCTCCCTCAATTATTTTATTAGAAATAATTTCCATTAACTTTTTATTTTCTTTATCTAAATCTTTTGAAATAGACATAGGTTTCAAAAACTCAATTTTAATACCTTTACCAAGTATATTATATTTTCCAGTTATAACAAATGGAACCAATTTAGTATTAGTATCATAGCAAGCTTTAACTGCACCAATCTTAAAAGGTATAATAACATCATTAGTACGATTAATAGTACTTTCTGGAAAGATTCCAACACATAAACCATTGTTCAAACAATCAATAGCCCCTTTTAAGGCGTTTTTATCATGAATTTTACGATCAACTGAAATACATCCCATTCCTTGAATAAAACCTTTTAAAAAGCCCTGAAAAAGTTCTTTTTTTGCTAAAAAATGAACACATCTATTTTGAACACTAATTATCATAATAGGATCTAACCACTTCGTATGATTTCCAGCAAAAAGTACTCTTCCTTCTTGATTAATATTTTCTAATCCAACAACAGTTGGATGAAATAAAATACGAAAAAGAAAAGAAACAAAAGGTCTTACAAATTTATAAAAAATAGTATCTTTAACAACTATATTATCACTCATCTACTAAATACCTACTTATCCCATTATTATGACAATCAATATTATTTGTATTAATAAAATCATCAATTCTAGTAATCATCCAATCCATAGAGTCAATTATTTTATTATTAAAAATCTTACTTATTTCATCTTTTATAAAAAGCATACGAATATCTTTAAGAATAATAATTTTATCTTTTTCAATTTTTATACTACATAAATAATCTTGTATCATTTTTTCATTTCCTTCTTCAATCCAATTAATAATTTGATTTTCGGGAAAAAAATAAGAATTATCAACTTCTATCTTATTTTTTTCAAGATCTAAAAAGAAGATATTATAATAATCCTGAATATTTATACTTATGTCATCAACTATTATTATTTTACATCCCTTATTAACAAGATTACGAATTTTCTTATCAATATTTAAATCATTATTATAAATATAAATATCAATATTATTATATTTTTTACGTATTTTATCCATTATGATAAAACTTTTTAGAGATGTAGAGATAATTCCAATCATATATTTTTTGCCTTATTTACCTTAACAAAATTTCTTTTATAAACATCTTTATCATTTTCTTGATAATATAGAATAGCATCTAATACTTCAGGATTATTAAAGAACTTGTTCTTAAACATTGGTATCTCGTAAGGTGTAAGTTTATAAGAAGAGACTAAATTTTTAACTCTTACAGTACTATCCATATTTAAAAACATATCAATAATTTCTTCTCTACTCAAAAAACGTAATATAGCTAAAGAATTAGTCAAATATAAATCTCCAGTAGCATAATCTCTCTGATATGTAATTATATCATTTTCATTTAAAGCTGCCACTTCAGCAACCAATACATCTTCCTTAATAGAATTAGTATTATGAAGAGAATCTTCTAAATTTTCTGTAAAACGAATATCATTATTCTGATTTTTACTTAATAACATATTTGTAAAATAGAAAAAATCACCCTTAAAATGCTCATCAACAAATGTATCATTTAAAAGAAAATATTTAAATAAAAGTAATGTCTCCTTCTTTCCATTGATTTGAAATGTCTTATATCCTTTTTTTTCCATAATATACTCCTTAAAACTAGTTTAAAAATTTATCATTAATTTTTCTTATAAAATTAAAATCCTTTTTACGGATAACTTTTATATTTTTATTATGAATGAAAACATTAATTTTTTCAATATTATTATATAAATAATTATCACCATCAATAGATAAAAGCATATTTTTAGGTTCAACAGTAGGAAATAAAGTAACATTTTTACCAGAAGGAATAACTACTGAATTCATTAAAGAATGATAACTTTTATTATTTAATGGAGCAATAGGAGTAATCTGCAAAGTATGAAAATTATGATAAATAATACTACCTCCAAAACTTAAATTATAAGCAGTAGAACCAAAAGATGTTGCTAGTAAAAGTCCATCACCCACATAATTTTCTAATAAAAAATCATCAACATAAGTATCTAATTTTAATGTATTCAACTCTTTATCTCTAATAACAATCTCATTAAGAAAATTATAATGACTTATATTATTTTTATTATAAACATCAACTTCTCCAATACTTATTTCTTCATAGTTAATATAATCATTTTTTAAACTATTTATAAAAAAATTAATTTCATCAACATCTATATCTTGAGCAAAACCAAGAGTTCCAGTATTAATTCCAACATAATAAATTTCACTATTAAAATTACACTCTTTTACCATTCTTAAAAAGCATCCATCTCCACCAACAGCAATAGCTAAATCAAAAGAAGTATCAACAAGTAAAAAATCATTTTGAAGAAGACTATCAACTAATTTTTCGTATATTTTTTTAGATTGTTCATTATCATTTACAAATAATTTAATTTTTTTAATATTACTCATTTCCCTTATACTGGAACAAATACGACGGACGATGTCCCTCTCCTGTTTTCATTTTTTTTGTCTTGATTACTTTATTAGCAATTATTCTTCTAAAAGCTGGATCCAATAATTTTTTATTTAAAATTATTTCATAAACTTGCTGTAATTCCTTCAAAGTAAAGTATTTTGGCATCATATTAAATACAATATCAGTATAGCTAACTTTACCTCTTAAACGATTAAGTCCTTGAGCAATAACCACATCATGATCAAATGCTAAATTATTCTTATTTCTTCTTATATAAACATAATTTGAACTAGTAGAATTTTTTAATTTCTTATCAAAATCAAGTAAAATAGTCTCACTATTATTTTGTAATACTAACTCAAATTTAGTTTTAGTTTCTTTCCATTCAATAACATCAAACCAAGAAGCATTCTCAGATTTATCCTTTAATAAAGCTTTATCTACCAAAGCAACAAAAGCAGTAGAAACAACTCTCATTCTAGGATCCCTATCAATATCATCAAAAGTATATAACTGTTCTAAAAAAATATTTTGTAGATTAGTTTCATCTTTCAAAACTCTCTTTGCACACTCTTCTAAAGTCTCTTTTGTAACATCCAAAAAACCACCAGGCAAACACCATTTATCTTTATATGGAAAATCTGTACGTTTAACAAGTAAAATACTCATTCTCTTCTTTTCATTTTTTCGATAATTATCACTTTCTTCATTTGAAATACTTACAAGTAATATATCAGATGTCATAGAACATCTTTCAAATGCATTCTTGTCATATTTTTTTAAGAACTCTAATTCTTCCTTTTCAAAACTCATACTTTTAACTTCCTTTCAAATATAAATTTTTTCTTTCTATTATCTTTAAAACATCAGCATCCAAATAATTTCTACACTCATAATATTTCTTATCGTGAATAAGTTTTCGAATCTGAGTAGAAGAAATATTAAATGGTTGGATATCAGCAACAATAATATTTTTTTTATATTTTTTATACTTATTTAATAATTCTTCTAAATTATCTGTATTTCTAGAAATAACAATAATCTTATAATGACTTAATATATATTCCCCTTTTTCCCACTTATCAATATAACTAAAATTATCAGCACCACATATAAAGAATATTTCATCATTTGGAAAAATATTTTCAAAATGTTTTAATGTTTCACAAGTATGTACATTCCTATCTTGAAATTCATATGTACTAAGCAAGAATCTTTTATTTTTTTCAATAATAGGTTCTAGTAATTCTTTTCTTATCTCATTTTGAAGTAAATTCATTTTGTATTCATATTCCGTACTAGTTGGTACAAATATTACTTGATCAACATATTTATCATCAATTAATTTCTCAGCAATTTTCTGATGCATTTTATGCGGTGGATTAAAACTTCCACCATATATTCCAATTTTCATATTTATCCCTTCCTATTATTATTTTATTATTACTCTTCTATTTTTTTCTCTTCTATTTTACTAATAATACTTTTCTTTCCATTCCATAATCCTTCAGTTTCTTCTTGATTATGATAAGTCTTAATAATAGTTGCTAAATATTTTGAACAATCCACCTCTTGAAACCAAGGCTTTTCTTTAATTTCATCTGGAACATAAGAAAGATTTGTAGTATACAATTTATCAAATAGCCCTTCATCATAAGCTTTTATAAAACTATCAACACCTTCTGTAAATAAAGAAAAAGTAGTAATTAAAAATATTTTATTTGCTCCTCTCTTACGAAGATTTTCACTTACTTCCAAAATAGAACCACCACTAGCAATCATATCATCAACAACCATAATATCTCTATCTTTTGGATCTGCTCCTAAATACATATGCTCAATAATCGGATTTTTACCATTTACAACCTTAGATAAGTCTCTTCTTTTATAAAATACTCCAACATCACACCCTAACATATCAGCATAATATCTTGCTCGCTCCATTGCTCCCATATCAGGAGATACAACAAAAATATCTTTAATTTCTTCATTATCAATAATTTCTTCTAATATTCTATGAGTAGGATAAAAATTCTCAAATGGTAATCTAGGAATAGCATTACAAACACTAGGATTATGAGCATCAAACGTAATAATGGTTTGAACTCCCATATTTTCAAGATCCTGTAAAGCCATAGCACAATCTAGAGACTCATTTCCTTTTCTTTTATCCTGTCTAGATTGATATAAAAGTGGCATAACAACATTAATTTTAGAAGTGTGACCTCCTGTTGCAGCAATACTTCTTTTAATATCCTGAAAATGCTCATCAGGTGACATAATATGTTCTTTTCCATGATAAGAATAAGTTGTATTATAATTTCCAACATCACTAATAATAAATAAATCAATATTATTAATATTTTCTTCTATAATAACCTTTCCCTCTCCATTATTAAATCTAGAATTGTCATATTTTAATAAAAAACTATTCTCACTTTTAAATATCTTTTTTAATTCTTTATCAACTTTTTTCCCCAATTCCATACAATTTGGCATAACAAGTAGTTTTAACTTTCTTTTTTCCATACTAACACTCCTCTACTAATATAACACTTTTTTTATACTAATTCTATTAATTTGACTCATCTTGACAATAAGTTGCTGTAAAAAACTTATGTGCATTTTTCTCATGCAAATAATTGATTGTATTAAAAATATTTTCATCAATCACATCCCCGTTAATAACCTTAGCTATATCCGAATAAGAAACTCCAAGTTTCTCTTCATCAGAAATACCACTAAGACCATCATTAGGTACTTTATAAAGTACACTTTCAGGAACACCTATCTCTTCACCTAATTGTAAAACCTCATCTACAGTAAAATCAGATAAAACTTTTATATCAGAAACAGAATCCCCTCCTTTAGTAAAATATCCAACATACTCTTCACATTTATTTCCAGTACCAGCTACTATATAAGTCTTATTATTCTTTTTAGAATACATTTGAGCAAGATAATAAAGAGTACTCATTCTTAGTCTAGGTTTTAAATTAATTTCACTATCCAAACTAAAAACATAATCCTTTAATGAGAAAACCACTTTTTGAAAAGAATCATAAACTGGATTTAAATCAAAATTAATAAGAGAAATTCCAAACTTATCAGCAATTAATTTTGCATCTTCATAATCTTCTTGGCTACTTTTACATGGCATACTAACTCCTATAACATTTTCCTTTCCTATTGCTAACGAGAATAAACCAGCAACAACAGAAGAATCTTTTCCACCACTAATACCAATTATAACTCCTCCCAAATTGTTTTTATCAAAATAATTTTTAATAAACTTTATTATTCTTTTTACTTCTTTTTTTCTATCAATCATTAGAACTTTCCTCCTCAATTACACTAATAAGTTTATTTTTTAACTCTCTAAGTTCCATACTTAAATCAACAGGATAAATATATGGATTTTTAATTCTAGTTACTTCAGGATACATAGATTGATATTCAAGATTAGCATATTTTTGTATTTCTTTTAAATTTCTATTTTGATAAACAAATTTACCATCAATAAAAACTGGTACTTGTAATTCACGAACAACATAATTATTTATTGTTTTTTTCTTCCATTTATCTTGTGGATGAACCATTGTATAAGAATCAACAGATATTGTTTCATGAGATAAAGCAACAACATCACCTAATGCATAGCCTGTTTCTTTATCATAAAAACGATATAATTTTTTAAAACCAGGAGTAGTAGTTTTAATAGTATCACCACTAACTTTAAGTTTAGGAACAATACTATCATTTTTCATAACAGCAACTAATTTATATACTCCTCCAATTCTCTCTTTAGCAGCAGCAATATTATCTCCTATTCCAAGTGAATCAATACAAGCTCCTTGTTCTAATAAATCACGAATAGTAAACTCATCTAATCCATTACTTAAACATATAGTAGTATCTGTAAATCCTTCATTATCAAGCATTTTTCTAGCTTCCTTAGAAAGATATGCCAAATCACCACTATCAATTCGAATTCCTTTAAATGGAAAACCATTTGGAACTAAATAATCCTTAGCTACTTTAATCGCATTAGGAATACCACTTCTTAAAGTATCATAAGTATCAACTAAAAAAACCGTATTAAAAGGATTAGCTTTTGCATAACCTAAAAATGCATCATATTCACTATCACTTTCTGTAACTAATGAATGAGCCATAGTTCCAAGTACTGGAATATGATATTTCTTACCAGCAAAAGTATTACTTGTACCACTACATCCTCCAATAAAAGCATACTTACTAGCTTCTATTGCCGAATCAATTCCCCTAGCACGTCTAGCTCCAAATTCCATAACAGGTATATCTTTAGCTTCACTAGTAATTCTTTTAGCAGCAGTTGCAACCAAGCTTCCATGATTGAAAGAAGCTAATAAAGCAGTCTCCAATAATTGAGCAGTAACAGCATCAGCCTTAACAGTTATAATAGGCTCATTAGGAAAAATAATTGTCCCATCCATAACAGCATAAACATCCCCTTTAAAACGAAGATTTTTTAAATAATTTAAAAAATCAGAATCAAATATTTTCAAGCTAGATAAATAATTAATATCATCATCATCAAATTTAAAATTTTTAATAAAGTCAATTATTTCCCCTAAACCACCACTCAAAGTATAACCTCCATGAAAAGGATTCTCACGAAAGAAAATATCAAAATACAATATTTCATCTTTTTTCCCTTCTTTATAATATGTTTGAGCCATAGTTAATTCATAAAAATCAGTCATTAATGTTTTATTCATAATAAACTCCTTCCCTATTTTTCAATATAACATATTTTTTTTATATTGAATATAAGCAAGACTAAATTCCTTTCTTTTTATCATTTTATTAATAACAAATAAATTTGTCAAGAAAAATAGATCAAAAAGATCTATTCATTCGTTAATATTAATTCACCACTAATTGGTAAATTATTATAATTAGCATCAGTTAAAGTAATAGTACGTAAAGCTCCAACTGCATTTTCTATTTGTATAACTTCACTTGAAGTAGTTAAAGTAACATTCTGAATACTATTATCAAATTCATGTTCTCCATCAGACGCTGTTTGCCTAAAGTATACAACAGGTGCTCCACTCTCTGCAAAAGGAACATGTTCAAATACCGCATCACCATTAGAATCAGTAGTTATTATAGATGAATAAGGATTTCCTTCTGAATCAACTCTTACAAAAGTGGCTCCAACAATAGGAGTACCTGATGAAGTACCATCTTCAGTAACATGTAACGTTAAAACTCCAGTAGCAGAAATAGTAAAATTATAAGTATTTGTCCCTTCAACTACAGAAATAGAAGCTGGGGAAATTGTAGAATTATCATAACCAGTAACCACCGCAGCTACATCAAATGAACCATTAATAATCTCCTCTTCTCCAACACCATTCGTAATAATTATATTTTTGGCCATAGTATTATTTCTCCTTTCTCAATTTTTAAATTATTATAATAAAAATCACTAAGATAGAAGGTAACCTTATTTAAATGAATAATACTACTTTGGAAAAAAAACACAAATTTATTATAGATACAATCAACATAAAAACTAGAAACAATAATTTGATTTCGAAAAATAGCTAAAACAGTATATGCCTTATTAACAGGAAGACTAAGAGAAGTTTTTCCATCTTTTGTCATAGAAGAAAAAATAAGATCTCCACATGAATTAAAAATATTAACATGAGCTTGATAATTAGAACATTTTCCCAATCCATAAAATGTAAGTATTACTTTTTCAATATTATCACCCTCCATAATAATATATAAATTTATATTTATTATAGTCATCGTAAACACCTAAAAAAAATCAGGTACGATATAAAAAATAAATTTTAAAAAATAATTCTTACGATTTTTTGATTTTTTTAGTATAATAATGGTAAATTAATTAAACAAGGAGGGTTTTATGTTTCAAAAAAATGATTATGTTGTATACAAAAAAAATGTGTGTATAGTAAAAGATATAAAACAAAATGCAAAAAACGGAAAAGAAAGTTATCTTTTAATACCAATAGATGATGATTCTCTAAAAATAGAAATCCCCACTGAAAACGCAAATGATTATATAAGACGCATTATTTCAAAAACAGATGCGGAAAAAATTATTAGTAAAATTCCAGATATCTCTCCCTTTGAAATACAAGATGAAAAGTATATAGAAAGTGAATATAAATCCTATATCCAAGCAGGAACTTATGAAGATTTTATAAAAGTTATTAAAACTGCATATTTAAGAAATCAAAAAAGAATAACAAATAAAAAGAAAGCAAATGAAAAAGATACTCACTATTTTGAACTTGCAGAAAAATATTTATACAATGAACTAGCAATAGCTTTAAATTTATCATTTGATGAAACAAAAAATTACATAATAGGAAAAATGGAAGGACTGATGGAAGGATGAAATTAGATTTACCAAAAAATATATTAAGAATACTAGAAGAACATGAAATAACTGATATAAAAAAATTAAAGGATTTAAGTCGTGGCAATTTAAAAGACTTTGGTTTTTCAAATGACGAAATTAATAAAATAATAGTTCAATTACAATTAGCTGGTTATGATTTAAAGAAAAAATATAAGAGAATAGATTAACTCTTATTTTTTTATTTAAATCTATTAAAAAAAATGTTATAATGTATATGCTGTTTGTTCGTTCAAATAAAAGAAAGGAGAAAAAATGAGTAAAATAAAGATATTTGCCCTAGGTGGCTTAAATGAAAACGGAAAAAACATGTATGTAGTAAATGTAGATAATGAAATATTTGTATTTGATGCAGGACTAAAATACGATAACGATATTAATCTAGGAATAGATTATATCATACCAAATTTTGATTATTTGATAAAAAACAAAAAAAAGATAAAAGGAATATTTTTATCACATGGCCATGACGGAAATATGGGAGCTGTACCAGATATTTTAGATAAAATACCAGAAGTACCAATTTTTGGAACAAAATTAACACTAGACATACTAAAAAAAGATTTAGACAAAAAAGTATTAAGTAAAGCAAAATTAAATGAAATAAAAATACATAGTAAGATAAAATTTGGAAAGAATATGATATTCTCAATTGGAGTAACCCACTCTATTCCAGATGCGGTATGTTATGTATTATATACACCAGATGGAGCAATAGTATATACAGGTGATTTTACATTCGATTCAACGATGCTAGGACAATATAAAACAGATATAGGAAAATTAGCATATGTAGGAAAACAAGGAGTTTTATGCTTAATGTGTGAATCATTCTATGCCGATAAAGCAGGACATACATCTCCACAAAATAGAGTATCAGATTTTATAAAAGAAGTATTAAACAAAACTAATAATCGTATTATTGCTACTATATTTCCAGCCCATTTCTATAGAATACAAGAAATATTTAATGAAGTATCACAAACTCATAGAAAAATAGTAATTATGGGAAAAAGTTTACAAGAATCTATAAATAGTGCAATAAAAGATGGGTACTTAACAATAAACCAAGATAAAATAGGAACACTATCAGACTTAGAAAGTAAAAATGCAATCATTCTAATATCAGATGAAAAAGAAAAACCATTTGCAAACCTAGAAAGAATAATCAAAGGATTTGATAAATACATTACAATAAAAGATACTGATACAATATTTATTACGGAACCATCCTATCCAGGAATAGAAAAAAGACTAGCAGTTCTAATGGATGAAATAGCAATGCTGGGAGCAGATGCTATATGTCTTTCAAATAAAAAACACTTACTTCACCATGCCTCTAGAGAAGATTTAATGTTAATGATTAACTTAATGAATCCAAAATACTTCATGCCAGTAAAAGGAGAATATAGAAATCAATATGCAAATGCAGAAATAGCAGAAGAATTAGGAATTCCAAAGGAAAATATAATATTAAAATTAAATGGTGATGTTTTCGAAATAATTGATGGAAATAATACCAATACAACAGAACGAATAGAAACAGATGAAATATTAATAGATGGAAATAACGGTGGAGATATAGGAAACCTAGTATTAAAAGATAGAGAAATGTTAGGAGAAAATGGAATTGTAATTATAAGCTGTACACTAGATAAAAAAACAAAAGAAATACTTGGTGGTCCTGAAATATTAACTAGAGGATTTATCTATGTCAAAGAAAGTCAAGACTTACTAATACAAACAAAAGCATTATCAAAAGAAGTAATTGAAACAAGTATTGACTATAAAACTAAAAAAGTTGATTATACAAAAATAAAAAACGATATAAGAGATACTTTAGGGAAATTCTTTTATAAAGAAACAGAATCAAAACCAATGATAATAACAGTAATACAAGAAGTATAAATAATTTTAATTTCAAAAAAAATATGATAAAATAAATTAAGCTCATTGAAAAATGAGCACCTGTCTCTGTAGCTCAGCAGGATAGAGCACCACCCTCCTAAGACTTCCTAAAAAAGTAAAAAAATAGGAAAAAATGGTCTTGAGAGTGTTGAAAAATAAGGCGGATAGGTTTTTAAATAAAAAACAGTGTCGCAAAATTGTCGCGAACGAAATTTAGAATAAGTTATGAAATTTAAACATTTATTTTAGCTATTATGTTAAAATAAATGTATATGTTCTCGTAGCTCAGGCGGATTAGAGCAGCATCCTCCTAAGATGCGTGTCGGAGGTTCGAGTCCTCTCGGGAACACCATTGAAATTTAACTATGTGTTATATAGCACATAGTTTTTTTGTGTTGAAATGGAATTGATTGAATTTTGCATTCCAGAAGATATTTCAATTATAGAAAAATTAGAAAAAATACATAATTATATAGATAACAAGTATAGTTTTTTTAAAAAAATTAATATTGATGTAGTTAATATATCGAATATATTTGATTGGTTAGAGGAACAAAAAGAAATGTATGGAAATGAATTTATAATAACTCATTTAATATGATATATGGTATAATATATATAGAAATATAACACGATCGGACAGAAAAAAATGTCGCGAAAATGTCGCATAAAGTTACAGAAAATGCTATAAAATTGATATTTTTTTTAAAGAATTTGATTTTTTTAAAAATTAAAAAGTCCGAAAACACGTTGAATTTCAATGATTTTTAAATTTTTTGATAAGTTTTAAATTGGTGACAATGTTTCTCCTAAGCGATAGGTCGTGGGTTCGATTCCCGCCTGGAACACCATTGAAATTGAACTATGTGTTATATAGCACATAGTTTTTTTATGATGAAATAGAGGTGGTCTATTATTTATAAAAAATATGGAAAAAAGTTTAGATAAAATATTATAAAAAAGATTTACGCTCTGATGTTCTAAAATTAATGGGACATTCTCAATTATCAACTAACTATATATACACATTTAATAATAATTTAGATGTGTAATACAAATATTAAATATGTGCTTAACAAAATTATGGTGTAAAATTTTTGTTTAAATATATGTTAGACATATGTTATATTTTGTAGTATACTTATAGTACAAGGTTGTGATTCTATGGAGCGTATTAAATATGTTATATTTTCAATTTTATTTATTCTATTTACAATTGTTCCTGTTAATGCAGTGAGTGATTACTGGAAAGATATTGTTATTAAATTTAATCCGTGTGAAATAGGTGATAATAAAGAAGTAGTTATTCAATTATTTGTTGATGGAGTAAAAGAGGGTGAAGAGATTCATCTAAATTCAACTAATAATTATTCTTATACTTTTTCTCATTTAGCAATATTTAAACCACATTCTCCTGTAGAATATAAATATGATGTTAAGATTAAAGAAAATGGTAATTATAGATTAATTTCTCCAAAACATAAATCTTATAAAAAAGAACATATTAATAAATGGGTTCAAGTTGTTCCTGAAAATATTAAAGCAGGGCATACTTATGTTATTACTACTGATAATTGGAATTATGAAAATAATGGATTTAGTAAAATAATATATTTAAGAGGAGATATAACTGCTAAAGGAGCAGCAGTTCTTCCTGAATATAATATTATTGATAATTCTCCTTCATATTATGTAATCGATGGAGAACCAATAGAAAATACTAAATGGACTGTATCAAATGTACCAAAAAGCGATCCTAATTATGAAGAATATAAAGACTATTTAGTATTTACAAATGAATCAGGAGAAAAAAGGCTTACATTAACTGGATATGGTAATGGTAATTATATTTTTAGACATACTGGTAAGAGTGGATTTAATGAAGGAGAGAATTCATGGAATGCTAATAAAGTTGTATTATCATATGTTCCTGGTTCTAAAGGTAGATTTTATATAGGAAGCCATACCTTGTGGGATAATGGTAATAATAATGATATGAGATATATAACTTTAAGTGGTCAAAATCAATATCAAGCGGGAACAAATAAAGCTACTGCTGCTCAATTTAAAGCATATGAACATATAGATAAAGATGTTGTTACTGGAGTTACTGAAATAATTGAAGAATCTTTATGTCCTACAGATACTATTGTTTTAGATAGGGATAGTAATTATAAAAAGAAAATTGATATTAATCTTGATTGTCAAGGTTGCGAAAATAAAATGGATAAAGGCGTTGTTCTTCAATTATTTGTAGATGGTAAAAAAGTAGAAGATAGAGAAGTTAGTTTAAATAGTAATACAGGATTTAGTTATACTTTTAATGATTTACCTTTTTTCTATGATGGTACTTTAAATGAAATAAATTATGAGATAAAAGCTTTGTTAAATGGAAAATATTATTCAATTCCAAGTGAAAATATAAATAATAAACAGGAGACAATACATAAATGGATACAAGTTTTTCCAAAAGATATTAAAGAAGGAAAAACTTATGTATTAGCTGCTGAAAATAAAAATTTTGAATCTAATGGTTTAAGTAGGTATGTTTATTTAGTTGGTGATATTTCTTCTAAAGAAGCTAATGTATTACATGAATATAATGTAATTGATGGTAAAAAAACATATTATATTATTGATAATAATGAACAAGAAAACACTAAATGGACTGTGTCACCAGTACCTAACAATGATCCTAATTATGAAGAGTTTAAAGATTATTTAATGTTTACTAATGAAACAGAAAATAAGAATTTAACTTTAACAGGTTATAATAATGGTGGTAGTGTTAATTATATATTTAAACGTTCTAGTAAAATAGGATATAATGATTCTGAAAATTCATGGAATACAAATAAAGTAAAGCTTATTCCATCTGAAAATTATGATGGTAAGTTTATTATAGGAACTCATAATGTTTGGGATGATGATATATATAATATGATGCAATATATTACTTTAAATGACCAACTTCAATTTGGTGCTAGTGACGATAGTCTTAGTGCTGCAGAATTTATGTTGTTTGAATATGTAGAGAAAGATATTGTATCAGTTAGTCAAATTAATCTTAGGACATCATTATGTGATGTATTAAATCTAGATAATCTTAATAATCCTAATACTGGTCGTAATTTTATAATTATATTTATTATAGTATCTGTAGGTATAGGCTTTTATTTAATTATTAGAAAAAAGAAATATCAAAATTAATAATTAAGTATTTGGATTTTTATAAATTACTATAATTATGAATGATATAATGTATATAGTTATATAACACTAATGGATAGAAAAAAGTGTCGCGAAAATGTCGCAAAAATTTAAAAAATGATATAAAAAATTTATAATTTAATTAGTTTTTTTAAAATTACAATTTTATAAATTGTTCATATAACGTTGATTTTTTATTGGATTTAAAATATTTTGATTGATTTTGAACTATTGGCAAAGATTCTCCTAAGGTGGGTGTCGGCAGTTCGAATCTGCCCAGGGACACCATTATTGAAAAAATAATCCACTAGTAAACTAGTGGTTTTTCTCTGGTCGCCTCTAAAGGCTCTTGTTCTGGCTTCGCTTTAAAGCGCTATGACAATTTGCCGCTTGCCGACTCTATCGCTTTTTCCCCGTGAAC
>Ga0247611_10002290_pt1 | contig 31297 bp, 29 predicted proteins | sample 177DNAGHGhighgp2_FD_192422 | JGI IMG/M metagenome (GOLD analysis project Ga0247611, IMG submission 192422) | Sheep rumen microbial communities from Palmerston North, Manawatu-Wanganui, New Zealand - 1770 DNA GHGhigh gp2 | ecosystem: Host-associated > Mammals > Digestive system > Stomach > Rumen... | reverse complement strand
GAGGCATTTGGAAAGGCAGCACTGTCAAGTTCTTGAGGTCCATACAGTCTAAGTAGAAGCGATACATGACGAGGTCTATCAAGTGGTTGATACCAGAACGGTCGTCCCAATTCTTCAGGCGCACTACCATAGTGGCATAGTTAGAACCGGCACCCGACAACATACCATAGCCGCAGGTCATGGAGAAGCTCTCCAGTTCGGGAATATTCTTCACCTTCTCTTCTACCTTCTTCACCATCTCGCGGGTTTGCTTCAGTGTAGTTCCCTCCGGAGCCTGCACCTCTACAAGGAACACACCCTGATCCTCCTGAGGCACAAGGCCTGAAGGCAAGCTCTTCATGAAGAATACGAGCAGTACTGCAGCCGCTACCAGCAGTCCCCATGCGAGGAAGGGGCGCTTGATAAACTTCTGCACGCTCTTGCTGTACTTGTTATATATGGCACTGTAGCTGGCTGTATAGGCCTTCTTCGTGTAATATGTCAACCCCTTTCCTTCCTTCTTTCCTTCCGTCACGCGCATCATGATAGCGCAAAGGGCCGGACAGAGCGTGAGGGCTGATATGCACGACAGTCCTACGCTGGAGGCAATCGTAACACCAAACTGAGTGAAGAACGTGCCCGACGTACCCGGCATAAACATCACGGGGACGAACACCGCCATGAATACCAGCGTACATGACACGACAGCCACCGACACTTCGTTCATAGCCTGGCGTGTAGCTTCTCTGGCATCGCTGATGCCACCCTCAATCTTCGCCATAACAGCCTCAACCACCACGATAGCATCGTCCACCACCGTACCGATAGCCAGCACGAGGGCAAACAACGTCAGGATATTAAGCGAGAAACCTGCCAGTGAAACAACGGCGAAGGTACCTAACAATGATACTATAATAGAGATAGACGGAATGATGGTGGCCTTTATGTTCTGCAGGAAGAAGAACACCACGAGTACCACGAGGATGATGGCTATGACAAGCGTCTCCACTACATTGTGGATTGCAGCAAAGAGGAAGTCGTCACTGGTCATCATGGTTACGAACTCCAGCCCGGCAGGCATCGTCTTCTTCGCCTCTTCAAACATCTTGTTGATGCTGGCGTTCACCTGAGTGGCATTAGCACCCGGTGCAGCGAATACCATAAAGAGAGCGCCTGGGCGGTCCTGTATGTTTGACGTGAAGTTGTAGCTCATGGCACCTATCTTCACCTCTGCCACGTCGCTCAGTTGCAGCATACCACCGTCACTCGTTCGCAGCACGATGTCGTTGAACTCCTCAACGGTCTTCAGCGTACCCTTGTACTGCATATTATATTGGTAAGAGTTGCCCGACTGCTCACCTAAAGTACCCACAGCCGACACGAAACTCTGTCCGCCAATGGCAGCGAAGACATCATTTGGAGTCAGTCCGTACTGTGCCATCACGTCGGGCTTCAGCCAGATGCGCAAGGCATAGGTATTGCCGAGGCTCTGCACGTTGCCCACTCCTGTGATACGCATCAGTCGCGGTTTGATGTTGATATCGACATAGTTTGACACAAAGTCCTCATCATACCTGCCATCAGCACTCTTCACGGCGAATATACGCAAGATGTTACTCTGCTGTTTCTGCACAGACACACCCACCTTATTCACGTCGGCAGGGAGCAACGCCTGCGCACGACTCACGCGGTTCTGCACGTTCACCGCTGCAAGGTCGGCGTCGGTGCCCTGCTTGAAATAGACGTTAATCTCCACATCACCGTTAGACGAAGCTTTTGAGGAGATGTAGGTCATGTCCGTAACACCGTTGATGGCCTCTTCAAGCGGCTGTACCACTGCCTTCATCACCGTATTCTCGTCAGCACCTGTATAGCTGGTAGTCACTGCCACCGTAGGCGGTGCAATGTCGGGATATTGCTCCACCGGCAGTGTGCTCATAGAGATATAACCCACCAAGGCTATCACTACAGAGATGGCACATGCCATCACATATTTGTTAATAAATATATTATTCTTCATTCAGCTACTCACTTTTTATTTTTCACTTTCTCCTCAGGGAAGAGTACCTTCTGACCTTCCGTTACGTTGTTGGCACCGGTGGTTATAATCTTCTCGCCCACCTTTAATCCTGTGGTTACGATAAAGTCCTTGCCATTGCCTGTATCCAGGGTCTTTATTTCAACAGCAGTAGCAGTGCTGTCAGCCTTCACCTTATATACCTGCGACTTATCCTGCAAACGAACTACGGCGCTTTGTGGAATTACTATGACATTCTTTTCAGCAAATGACATAACGATGGTGCCCTGAATGCCAGAATACAAATGTCCGTCAGGATTAGGGAAAGACACCTTGGCAGTAAGCGAGCCCGTCTCTGAATTTACCACTCCCGTAAGGCTGACCACACGTCCCTTGTGAGGATACTTCGTGCCATTCTTCATCACAAACGTAGCTTCCGGCAATTCTGCTATGTACTTATCCATCTCGTCTGCATTAATGCCGTAATGTACCATCTCCTCTATGATGGCCTCGTTCACTGAGAACTCGGCATACATTGTGGTGTTGCCACTGAGAATAGTCAGTTCACTCATTGGCGATACCTGGTCGCCCACACGCACTGGGATGCTGCCCGTCACTCCCGATACTGGGGCGGTGATGGTACAGAAGCCCAACTCCACCTTGGCACGGTTCACAGCAGCACGTGCCTGAGCCACTGCTGCCTGAGCCTGTTTGTAGGCATTCTCACTGTTGCTGAGCATATAACTGCTCACGATTTTCTTGTCGTATAGGTTTCTGTTCGACTCATATTCCAGCTTGGCGGAGTTCTCCTGTGCCTTGGCAGCCTGCAGGTTTGCCTGTGCAGCCTCCAGCTCCAGCCGAGCATTGCGCGAGTCGATGATGAAAAGCGTCTGACCCTTTTTCACCTGCTGACCCTCTGTCACACAAATTTTCATCAACTGTCCGCTCGCTTGTGGGGTAATCGTCACGTCATTGCTGCCTTTCATCTTAGCACTGAACTTGTAAGGCAGTTCAATATCTGTTTTCTTCACTGTCATCGTCTCAAACGATGACTGAGTCTCTTGAGGCAAATCCAATCCACATGCTGACAACATGAGTGGTGCCAGTAATATCAAGTACTTCTTCATTCTGTATTAGTTTGATTGTGATGTTTTACTTATAAAAAAAATGGTATTTATTGATTAATAATACATTATCTAATTAAGGTATTGTCATAGGTTTTATATTATATGTTTATTTATACTTTATTTATTAAGGTATGTCAAAGATACGAATTAATTCTGATATAAATAAAAAACAATAAGAAAAAAAAGCTTTTGTATACATCTTTTAACATTTAAGCTCGACTGATGTCTTTGTAACTCATTAATAGCTGTAACAAAAAAGCGAGTCATTTTTATAATGACTCGCTTTTACTATATGTAGGTTCAATATGATTAAGCATCTTTATTGTCGCCTTTATCGCTGCTTCTGTCTGGTCTGCATCAAGTGCTCTGGTACGCAACACTTTACCATCTTTCAATCTCCATGTTATCTGCGTCTGCACTAAAGCATCTGTGCGACCGCCTGGTGGTATAGAAACGGCATAATTTTCCAACATTGGGAATGTTCTGCCTAACTCCACCTTATATATATTACGCAATGCTTTTACAAAGGCATCATATTGTCCGTCTCCACTAGAATCTGCCTCATAACGTTTACCGTCAATGTCTATCTTTACACAGGCATGTGGCTTCAGACCATAAGAAAGGCTTACCATATATCCCTTCAACTTCACTCTATCTTCTGGTGCAGAGTGTTTCAGCACGTCTGCCACAATATATGGCAAATCATCCTGTGTAACAAGAGCCTTGCGGTCACCAAGTTCTGTAATACGTCTGGTCACTTTCTTGGTCTGTTCTGGCGTAAGGTCCAAACCTAACTCCTGAAGATTACGTTCTATATTGGCCTTGCCAGAATTCTTACCAAGGGCATACTCACGTTTCCTACCAAATCGCTCTGGCACCAAAGCATTGCAATACAGATTATGTTTATTATCACCATCAGCATGTACACCGGCTACCTGTGTGAAGACATTCTCTCCTACTATCGGTTGGTTGGGAGCTACTGCTATTCCACTATATCCCTCAACTACCCTACTTACCTCGTTGAGCATATCTTCCTCTATAGAGGTATGTATACCACTCTTATCCTTTAATACAGCTTGTACTGATGCAAGCGGAGCATTACCACAACGCTCACCAAGTCCATTCACTGTCACATGCACGCCCTTTGCTCCATAAGTAACGGCAGAGAGTGTATTGCCAACCGCAAGGTCATAATCATTATGAGAATGGAAATCAAAATGTAAATCAGGAAAGCGCATTGTCATGTCCTTAAAGAACATCGCAGTTTGTTTAGGTGTCAGCACTCCAAGTGTATCGGGCAGCATAAAACGCTTTATCCCAATCTGGCTTAATGCCTCAACCATATGATATACATACTCGGGCTTATCCTTCATTCCATTCGACCAATCCTCTAAATAGACATTCACCTCCAACCCGGCATCATGAGCCATCTTTACGTTTTCCTTGATGTCTGTGATATGCTCATCTGGAGTCTTGTTCAATTGATGCACACAATGATTCTCAGAACCTTTTGTCAGCAGATTTATAACCTTTCCTCCACACTCCGTAATCCATTCTATAGACTTACCGTTATCTACAAAGCCTAATACCTCTACAGCATCAAGCCTGCCTAATTGGTTTGCGTAGCGGCATATCATCTTTACGGCATCCTTCTCACCGTCTGACACACGTGCAGAAGCGACCTCAATACGATCAACCTTTACATCACGTAACAGTATACGCGCTATGCTCAGTTTTTCATGAGGCAGGAATGAGACTCCGTTTGTCTGTTCTCCATCACGGAGGGTGGAGTCCATTATCTCTATTTTATCATATACAGGTGTACTCACGTAACTTTCTTTTATTTTCTCTTTAATTTACCTTACTTTCTAAAAAACTCTACCTTTTCATTAAAATCAGGCTCTGAAGATTTTTTACTCACTCCTACACCTATTGCAATGAGGTAATTCCCATCTACGCCAAACTTCTCAACAAGCATCTTTTTCACAGCCTGGGCTCTTTGCTCGCATATCGTTTCCACTCTATATGCAGGAGTATTTTCAGACGTAAACCCACCTATGAAAAAATACTCATTAGGATGAGACTTGAAATAATCTGCCATCATCTCCATTTGAGCAATCTGAAACTCTGGGACATTCACTGAATCTCTTTGAAAAAGTATCATTTGATTCAAAGACTCTATACTGTAACCTTTTGCTATAGAGACTATTGATATTATAATAATTAAGAGGATTTTTTTCATTATCATTTCTTTTTTACTCTTTTATTCAACTTCTTTTATTGCCTCATTATATCCATTTAATGCAGCGAAAGGTGAAAACTGTGCAGCTCTATTACGCATTGACATCTTAGGATGTTTATCTGACTGATGATGTGGCATATCTATTATATCTTCATATTTCATAATCTCTATATTATCTTTTTCATCTATCTCTATGCTCTATGCCCACCTATCTGCTTATGTCGTTCCACCATTGTCGCTCCATCCGCAAAGTTTATCCCCTTTACTATTGCATTTTTACCAAAACGTCTTTTTATATCCAAGACTGCCTGGGATAACTTTTTTTCTTTTCTTAACATCTTACTCTCTGCTTCTTCCTCCGTATTGAACAAGCTTAACTGCTTATTTACATTTTGAGGTAACTTAGCTATATCATCCTCATGAATAACATGATTCACAGTCAATGCCATTCTTCTGATGTAAGCCTCTTGTACTACATTATTATTATAAAGCTCCTCAAACTTACTTTTTATCTCAGATACTGATGACGTGTAATCATCAAGACTAGCAGAGACATTCGTATACTTGTATGTCCCTTTCTCATACCCTATCCTTAAAGAGATATGACATGTTACCAGTCTTTTCGACAGTAGTTGCATGGCTATCTCCTCTGCCATCTCCATCACGATAACACGAGCTCTTGACACATCGTACGGACTACTTAGTACTTGACCACTACTTAAAGAGTTTGTTTCCGGCCTGTATTTCTTTATTTCATCCATCGTACATGGTTCCCATCCCCACGCATGATCTATCAAAAGTTCTGCATTTACACCAAACAGGCTGTATAAGACGTCCTCGTCTATAACAGACTGCTTAGCAATATCACCCATGGTATACATACCATAATGATTTAATTTCCTCATTGTCCCCTTGCCTAATCGCCAAAAAGACGTAAGGGGTTTGAAACTCCATAGCTGTCGTCTATATGAACTTTCATCTAATTCAGCTATACGAACTCCATCAGCATCCGCCGGTTTACTTTTTGCGACAATATCCATTGCCACCTTACACAAATACAAATTTGTCCCGATGCCTGCCGTTGCTGTAATACCAGTTTCTTTTAGAATATCCCGGATAACCATTCTGGTCAAGTCATGCGCTGACATCCGGTATAGTTCAAGATAGCTGGTGACATCTATAAAAACTTCATCTATTGAATATACATGAATATCATCCTTGGAGAAATATTTCAGATATATCTGATAGATGCGCACACTGTAATCAATATACAACTGCATCCTTGGCACTGCACAGATGAAATCCTTGCGATTTACTTTTGCAAGGACCTCAAACAATCTCGCTCTTCCTGGTATCCCTTTCTTTTTCAAAGATGGCGATACAGCAAGACATATCGTTTTATCCGTACGACTCTCATCAGCTACCACAAGTGGAGTGGTAAGAGGGTCTAATCCCCGCTCCACACACTCCACTGATGCATAGAATGACTTCAAGTCTATTGCCACATAACATTTTACTGATGCCATACAGCCCCACTCCTCTCTATATACAACCTGATATCAGGCCTTGTCTTTCTGCTCCCACTCGATTATCTTGTCTTGGTTCTCAAGTAAGAAATCGATATCATCAAGAGCATTCTCCAGACAATACTTCTTATAGCTGTTTATCTCAAATTTCTCTGAGTGTCCAGTACTCTCATTGGTAACAGTCTGATTTGGCAGGTCAACTGTAACGACAGTATTTGCATCTTTTGCTATACTGTCAAACAACTCAGCCTGGAATTCAGGAGTCACGATAACCGGCAATACGAAACAGTTCAAAAGGTTGTTACGGTGTATATCAGCAAAACTTGATGATATGACAACCCTAATTCCATATCCAGCAATAGCCCATGCCGCATGCTCACGTGACGAGCCACTACCCCAGTTCTTACCTCCTACTATAATCTCATGCACACCTTCACGAGGAGCCTCAGAGAACTCTGGCTTGTTCATAACAAAGCTCTCTATTGGCTTGTTGTTTGCATCATAACGCAAATCGTGCATAAATGCATCACCATAAAATTTAGGGTCACGTGTTGTAAACGCGAGGTAACGTGCAGGAATAATATTATCTGTATTGTTATTATCTATAGCAATAGGAATGCATGTAGATTTTATTATATTGAATTTCTGTTTAGCCATAATCTTTTTACATCATTATTTGTTAATGAAATCACGAGGATCTGTAATAACACCTGTTATCGCTGATGCAGCAACCGTCAATGGTGATGCCAAAACGGTACGTGCTCCCGGTCCCTGACGTCCTACGAAGTTACGATTGGATGTAGATATTGACAACTTGCCAGCAGGTACCTTATCTGGATTCATAGCCAAACAACTTGAGCATGATGGCAAACGAAGTTCGAATCCAGCCTCCTCCAAGACTTTGTCTATACCCTCGTCAATTATCTGCTGACGTACCAACCAAGAACCTGGAACCAACCAAGCCACTACGCTGTCAGCCTTTTTGTGTCCTTTCACAATAGAAGCGAAAGCTCTGAAATCCTCTATTCGTCCATTAGTACAAGCTCCAAGGAACACATAGTCCACAGGATGACCTTCCAGCTTCTCCCCTGGCTTAAACTGCATATATGCCAACTGAGCCTCTAACTGTGCACGCTCTTCGGCAGACACAGATTCTAACGTAGGCACGCTTTCATCAATTGCTATTCCTGCACCAGGATTTGTTCCGTAAGTGACACGTGGAGCTATATCTTTTGCATAATATGTTACTTCCTTGTCAAATACAGCATTATCGTCAGACTTCAACGTCTTCCAATACGCTACAGCCTTATCCCAGTCAGCTCCCTTTGGTGCGTACTCACGACCTTTCAGATACTCAAACGTAGTCTCATCTGGTGCTATAATACCTGCACGCGAGCCCATCTCTATAGAAAGGTTTGACAATGTGAGACGTCCCTCCATTGACATATTCTTTATCGTTGAGCCTGCATATTCCACTACATAACCAGTTGCACCAGATGTCGTCATCTGTGCCATGATATATAGTGCAACATCCTTCGCTGTCACTCCAGGCTGTAATTCACCTTCTATATTTATACGCATAGACTTTGGCTTTGACTGCAATATCGTTTCAGAAGCCAACACCTGTGCAACCTCTGACGTTCCGATACCCATAGCCAAGGCACCTACAGCACCATGAGTAGATGTATGAGAGTCTCCACATACGATGGTCATACCAGGCAAAGACAATCCCTTCTCCGGACCTACAACGTGTATTATACCGTTGTCCTTTGTTCCCATTGTAAAATGCTTAATACCAAACTCCTCACAGTTTGCCTTAAGAGTCTCTACCTGCTTACGTCCTACGGGATCGTCTATGCGCTCCTGCTGATCCGATGGAGTATTATGATCCGGCATAGCATAGACGTTACCTGGACGAAAAACTTTCAGTCCTTTGTCACGCAGCGTATCAAAAGCCTGAGGTGTTGTCACCTCATGACAATACAAACGATCTATATACAACTGTGTGGGACCATCCTCTACAGACTGCACCACATGTCTGTCCCATATTTTATCAAAGAGTGTGTTCATAATGTTTATAACTTGGCAACTTTAAATTTATTTATACAATCTATATATGCTTCAACGGTGGCTGTAACGATATCAGTATTAGAACCGAAGCCGTAATACACGGTACCCTCATGCTCTACCTGCACATGCACCTTACACAAATCATCAGACCCCTTACTGATAGCCTGTATCGTCAACTCTTTCAACTCCATTTGACGATGTATTATCTGCTTCAAAGCCTTTATACTTGCATCAACAGGGCCGTTACCTGTTGCGGCAGCCTCAAAAACTTCATTGGCAATCTTCAACTTAATGGCAGCAACCGGCGTAATACCTTTACCAGATGTAACCTGCAAAGACTCCATCTTAACCAAATGCTCAGAAGTATTTATTGATGCTCCGGTGAGCACTAACAAATCCTCGTCATTCAGTTGTTTTTTCTTATCAGCCATCTCAAGGAACTTCTGATAAAGCTTATCCAACTGCTCCTGACTTTGAATCTCAATACCCAGCACAGACAAGCGATGCTTCAATGCAGCCCTACCAGAACGAGCAGTCAAAACTATTGCATTCTCATCGATACCAACATCCTTCGGGTCCATTATCTCATATGTAGAAGCGTTCTTCAAAACGCCATCCTGATGAATACCTGAAGAATGAGCAAACGCATTCTTACCCACAATAGCCTTATTCGGCTGTACAGGCATATTCATCAACGTAGAAACCATTCTACTTGTAGGCCATATCTTCTGCGTGTTGATATTAGTCTCTATACCAAGATCCGGATGAGTCTTGAATATCATTGCTATTTCCTCAAGAGAAGTATTACCTGCTCTTTCACCAATACCATTTATTGTCACCTCTACTTGTCTTGCACCATTCAATACACCAGCACAAGTGTTAGCAGTTGCCATACCAAGGTCATTATGACAATGCGTTGACAAAATTGACTTTCCTGCCGCGAAAGCGTCCACATGTTCATAAAGATACTTTATTTTCTCTCCATATTCATACGGAGTACGGAATCCTGTAGTGTCAGGAATATTACAAACCGTCGCACCCGCTTTCGTCACAGCTTCTATAACACGTGCAAGATACTCATTGTCTGTTCTACCAGCATCCTCTGCATAGAACTCTACATCCTCCACATATTTCTTTGCATACTTTACTGCTGCCACAGCACGCTCTATTATCTCCTCTGGAGTAGAGTTGAACTTGTATTTAATATGCGACGGGCTAGTACCAATACCTGTATGTATACGTTTATGCTTTGCATACTGCAGAGCTTGAGCTGCACAGTCTATATCCTTTTCTACTGCTCGTGTCAATGCACATATCGTAGGCCAAGTTACAGCCTTTGATATCTCAATAACCGAATTAAAATCTCCCGGGGAACTGATAGGGAAGCCTGCCTCTATCACATCAACGCCTAACTGTTCCAATTGTTTAGCCACCTGTATTTTCTCAACAGTGTTCAACTGACAACCGGGCACCTGTTCTCCATCCCGTAACGTGGTGTCGAATATATATAATCTATCTGCCATATCTGTTATTGTTATTACGGTTTTCTCAATCTATTTACAAAAAGCTAAGATACAAAGGTAATTATTTTTTTTATAAAATAGGAAAAATCCATTCTAAATCATTTTTTACCCTTCCCAAAACTAATCTATATCAATTATTCCGCCCGTACGCCATCCCTCGCACCATCTTTTTGATACAGCCTTACTATAATAAACCAAACATCCCTTTTAATATCACACACCGCCACAGCCTTACCCTAAATAGCATACAATACAACATTCGTAAGGTTAAAAAAAACTAAATAAACAACAATCCTTAAACATTTTTTAGATATTTCGTTTTTTTTTTCTACCTTTGCGCTTACATTGAGGAAAGTGTTATGTTTCCTCTTTACTTTGTGAACTTTTACATACTATAAAAAACAAAACAAAAATCAAATGGCACAACTTAAATCACTCAACAAGCAGACTGCACCAAAGAGCACTGCACCTGAGAAGATTATCCAGTTTGGCGAGGGTAATTTCCTACGCGCTTTTGTTGACTGGATTATTTGGAACATGAATGCTAAGACCAACTTCAACGGCTCTGTCGTTGTAGTCCAGCCTATTGACAAAGGAATGGTTCAATGGCTCAATGGTCAGGACTGTCTTTACCACGTCAACCTTCAGGGACGTCTCAACGGTGAGGCTGTCAACCAGCTCGACCGTATCGACGTTATAAGCCGTGGTATCGACCCATACGCACAGAACTGGGCTTACATGGCACTTGCTGAGCAGCCAGAGATTCGTTTCATAATCTCTAACACAACAGAGGCTGGTATTGCATTCGACCCATCATGCAAACTGTCTGACGCTCCTGCTTCTTCATACCCAGGCAAGCTCGTGCAGTTGCTCTATCGTCGCTATCAGACCTTCAACGGTGATCCTTCTAAGGGTCTTATCATCATGCCTTGTGAGCTTATATTCCTTAATGGTCACCATCTTAAGGACTGCATCCGCAAGTACATCGAACTGTGGAAGGAAGACCTCGGTAAGGACTACGAAGGATTCAAGGAGTGGTTCGAGAAGTACAACTACGTTTGTGCTACACTCGTTGACCGCATCGTACCAGGATTCCCACGCAAGGACATCGCTGAGATTCAGCAGAAGATCGGTTACAAGGACAATCTCGTCGTTCAGGCAGAGATATTCCACCTTTGGGTAATTGAGCGCCCAGAGAATATGTCATGCGAGGAGTTGCGTGCAGAGTTCCCTGCTGACCAGGCTGGTCTGCACGTTCTCATTGCTGAGTCTGAGGCTCCATACCACGAGCGTAAGGTTACACTGCTCAACGGCCCTCACACCGTTCTTTCACCAGTTGCTTACCTCTCTGGCATCAACATCGTACGCGATGCACTGCACGATGAGGTTGTTGGCAAGTATATCAAGAAGGTACAGTATGACGAGCTGATGCAGACCCTCAACCTGCCTATGGACGAGCTGCAGAAGTTTGCTGCTGACGTATTGGAGCGCTTCGACAACCCATACGTTGACCATCAGGTTACATCTATCATGCTCAACTCATTCCCTAAGTTCCAGGCACGCGACCTTCCAGGAGTTAAGGTTTACTTGGAGCGTAAGGGTGAACTGCCTAAGGGTCTCGTTCTCGGCCTTGCTGCCATCATCACATACTACAAGGGTGGTACACGTGCTGACGGTGCACCTATCCAGCCAAATGACGACCAGAAGATCATGGATCTCCTCACACAGCTTTGGGCTACCAACGACACCCGCAAGGTGGCTGAGGGCGTTCTCGCTGCTGATTGGATCTGGGGTGAGCACGGTGATCTCAACAAGATCCCTGGTCTCACAGACATGGTTGAAGGCTTCCTGAACGACATCCAGTCTAAGGGTATGCTTGAGACAGTTAAGAGCATTTTGTAATTATTGAACAACAAATAATTTCAAACAACAGATTTAACGGATTACACGGATTTGCAGATTTGTGTAATCCGTTATTTCTTTTAATATATGATTGATTTTGCAGATACACTCAAGACTCTCGCTGAGAAATACGAAAAAAACTCTTTTCTCAACGGCGACCCTTCATGGTTCATGCACCAGGTGGAAGGAGACGTCAACAAGGAATTGATGGCTTTCATTGCCTCCACCCTCAGCTATGGCAGCAGAAAACAGTTTATGCCAAAAATACAATACATACTCGACTGTAGCAAAGGCGACCTGCTTTCATGGCTTACATCAGGCAAATTCAAGGAAGACATACCTGACACCTGCGAGTGCTATTATCGCCTATATACATTTTCGACAATGCATAATATGCTTTGTGCTTTACGTGACTTGTTGTCCGACTACGGCTCCATAAAAAACTACACAGGCACCTGCACCGGCATTGAGGCAATAGAGAAAATCATCACATGGTTCTCGCAAAGGAATATCAGCGGTATAATACCCAAAGACACACAATCGTGTTGCAAACGCATCTGTATGTTCCTGCGATGGATGGTACGCGACAACTCCCCGGTTGACTTAGGCATCTGGAGTGACACAATAGACCGACGTACACTTATTATCCCTTTGGACACCCATGTAATTCAAGAAGCAAACAGAATAGGCTTAATAAACACGCGCAACACTTCAATGCGTACCGCAATAAAACTAACTGAAAAGCTAAAGGAGATATTCCCCAACGACCCGCTAAAAGGCGACTTTGCATTATTCGGAATCGGAATAGATGACTCTCAACAATTATCATAAAATACAGAGTCCCAGTAATTAAACCTGATACATTAAACAAATAACAAAAATGGAAGTAGGAGACAAAATACCCAATCTGCTTGGTATTGACCAAGACGGCAAAGAAATAAAAGCAAGCGATTATCGCGGCAAGAAATTAATACTTTACAGTTACCCCAAAGCCAACACCAGCGGTTGCACCGCCGAGGCATGCTCTCTGCAGTCCCACAAAGAAGAACTTGAAACCGCAGGTTATAGTATCATAGGAGTAAGCAAGGACAAGGCATCCACACAAAAGAAATTCTCGGAAGCCCACGACTTGCAGTTTCCACTGATAGCTGACACCGACACCAACCTGTTACAACAACTGGGAAGTTGGGGAGAGAAGTCTATGTACGGCAAGAAATACATGGGAATTATCCGCACCACTTATCTTGTTAATGAGAACGGCATAATCGAAAAGATATTCACATCAAAAGAAATCAAGACCAAGATACACGCAGAGCAGATTCTCAACTACATAAACAAAACGAACTGACAAACATGAAGATAGTAGAACTTGACGGTTATGCTGCCAATCCCGGTGACATCTCATGGGATGCATGGCATAACATACAAGCCCCAGACGGCAACATGTGCGAGTTCATACAATATAACCGCACCCCTGCAGAGAAAGTCATCGAGAGAGCCAAGGATGCAGAGATTCTTATTACCAACAAGGTTGTCTTCTCATCCGCAGTTATAGAGCAACTCCCACACCTGCGCTACATCGGCGTCCTCGCAACAGGCTATAACGTTGTCGATATTGAGGCAGCCCATAAGAAAGGTATCACTGTCACCAATATACCTGCATACAGCACAGCCTCTGTTGCCCAACTTGTAATGGCCCACCTACTCCATATAACAAACAATGTCTCTGCACATGATACAGCTGTACACCAAGGCCAATGGGCCAGCTGTCCAGACTTCACATTCTCTGTCAGTCCTCAACTTGAGCTTGACAATAAAATATTCGGCATCATCGGACTGGGCAATATAGGTATGGCCGTCGCACACATAGCACACGCTATGGGAATGCACATCCTTGCCTTCACTTCCAAGGAGCAGCCACAACTTCCTCCATTCATACGAAAAGCCGACACACTTGACGAATTGTTCCAACAAGCTGATGTACTCAGCCTGCACTGCCCTCTTACGCCTGACACTCACCATATTGTCAACACACGGACGCTTAGTCTTATGAAGCCAACTGCTATTATCATCAACACCGGACGTGGTCCACTAATCGATGAACAAGCTCTTGCCAATGCTTTGAACAACAATGACATATACGCTGCAGGCATTGACGTACTCGAAGAGGAGCCTCCCGCCAACGGCAGCCCGCTGTTAACAGCCAGGAATTGCCATATCACCCCACACATAGCATGGGCATCCTTAGCCGCACGACAACGGCTGATGGATATAGCAATCAACAATATCAAGGCTTTCCTCAAGGGTACACCTATAAATGTTGTCTGACTCCACCCACGCTTACAACAAACAACAAAGCGGATATGTCTTTTTGGACATATCCGCTTTGTTATATCATAATAATATTACTTTTTAGCAAGCAAATCACGAATTTCAGTCAACAGCTTCTCCTCTGCTGTAGGCGCAGGCTCAGCAGGAGCCTCCTCCTCCTTTTTCTTCTTGCTGACCTTGTTTACAGCCTTTATCATAAGGAAGATACAGAATGCCACAATCAAGAAGTCAACGATATTCTGAACAAACATACCATACTTCACCTCAGCATCCTCGACCTTCAGGCTGAGCCCGGCCAGGTCGTATCCACCCGTAGCCAGTCCTACCAGCGGCATGATGATATTATCCACCAGACTGGTAACGATTTTACCGAAAGCACCGCCGATAATTACACCGACAGCCATGTCCATCACATTGCCACGCATGGCAAAATTCTTAAATTCCTCAAAAAATTTCTTCATAATAACCTTATTTATATAAATTGAAATGTGCAAATTGCAATTTGAATACAAAAGTACAAATTATTTGATAAAATAAAACAAAACATTCATTTTTTTTTATATTTTGACTGCCAAAAGAAAAAAAAATAGTAAATTTGCAACAAATTTGTAACAGGATACATTTTTCCAACTAATTTATAAATTAAAACAAAAATGACAAAAGTAGCTATTAACGGTTTCGGCCGCATTGGTCGTCTCGCTTTCCGTCAGATGTTCGAGGCTGATGGTTACGAGGTAGTTGCAATTAACGATCTTACAAGCCCAAAGATGCTTGCTCACCTTCTCAAGTATGACACCGCTCAGGGTGGTTTCGCTGGCAAGTTCGGTGAGGGTAAGCACACTGTAGAGGCAACAGACGATTCAATCATCGTTGACGGTAAGGAGATTAAGATCTCTGCCGAGGCTGACGCAACAAAGTGCCCATGGGCTGCTAACGACGTTGACGTTGTTCTCGAGTGCACAGGTTTCTACACTTCTAAGGCAAAGGCTGAGGCTCACCTCACAGCTGGTGCTAAGAAGGTTGTTATCTCTGCTCCTGCTGGTAATGATCTCCCAACTATCGTATTCAACACCAACCACAAGACTCTGACAGCTGCAGACAAGATCATCTCTGCTGCTTCTTGCACAACTAACTGTCTGGCTCCTATGGCTGACGCACTTAACAAGTTCGCTCCAATCCAGTCAGGTATCATGTCAACAATCCACGCTTACACAGGCGACCAGATGATTCTCGACGGTCCTCAGCGTAAGGGTGACCTCCGTCGTTCACGCGCAGGTGCTCAGAACATCGTTCCTAACTCTACTGGTGCTGCTAAGGCTATCGGTCTCGTTATCCCAGAGCTCAACGGTAAGCTGATCGGTTCTGCACAGCGTGTTCCAACTCCAACAGGTTCTACAACTATCCTTGTAGCTGTTGTTAAGGGTAAGGACATCACTGTTGAGGGCATCAACGCTGCTATGAAGGCTGCTGCTAACGAGTCATTCGGTTACAACGAGGATCAGATCGTTTCTTCTGACATCATCGGCATGAAGTTCGGTTCTCTCTTCGACGCTACTCAGACTATGGTTAGCAAGATCGACGACGACACATATCAGGTACAGGTTGTTTCTTGGTATGACAACGAGAACTCTTACACTTCTCAGATGGTTCGTACCATCAAGTACTTCTCTGAGATCTAAATCGAAGATTGCTTGATTGGACAATACCAATAAAAGCCAGCGGGGCGCATCAATAATGATGCGCCCCGTTTTTGTTTTACGTGAATAGTTTTTACCTGAATGTATTTATCCTCATTTATTCTTGTAGTCAGGTGAGGCTATACGGTGATATCAAACTTTCACAACGTCTTTTGCTTACTCAGGCAATTTTAATTCAATATCCCAGTTGTCCTTTATGTATCCGCTCAAGACACACTTACCCTCCATAGTATTCATATTAAGATTATTAGCCTTAATCCACCTCCTCACCTCAAGAATCTTGATGTCAACAAGTGTACGATACCACCACCCTTGAATAAAAGCGAACAGGAACCCCTCCTTGCCGTCAAGAAATCCACCTCGTAGGAAATAGCGATAGATGAAGTATGCAAACGAGCGCCAGAAGAGTGGTTTCTTTGCATAGGAATGTTTCAACCGTCTCTTCTTTTCTGATTGGGTACAGATATGTCTGTCGCGGTCGACCGTGGCAGTTCCAGTGAGGCCCAGTTCAATGTCAAGTAAATCCACAGCCTCCCTTGCGGCATACTCTACATGCTTATGACAGTACCAAGAAATATCATGAATATTTTCATCACAGAAATCATGCTCAAACTCCACATACTGTCCTTCAAGCAACTGGATATGCTCATCCATAAATCTTTGTTCACACATTGCCTTTCCATAGCGGAAGATTCTGATAAGCTTAATAGGATAGACACCTCTCTTCACCCATTTACCCATGAAGATATGCCTTCTCCTTAGTACAATTCCTGTAATATCATCACCAAGCGAGGGTATTTTTGCTTGCATCTCTTCTATCAAATCAGGCAAAGGATACTCGTCTGCATCCAGTCTCATCACCCATTTCGTTGTGATAGGAACATTCTCTAATGCCCAATTAAACTGCCCCGCATACTTTGTTACAGGCCACTCATGCTGAAGGACATGGACATTGGCATAGGACTGTGCTATCTCCACCGTCCTGTCTTTGGAGAAACAATCTATCACAAAGACATCCTTGGCAACTGGACTTATAATATCCAGGCAACGTTTTATATGTAGTTCCTCATTTCCCGTGAGGATGATAACAGATAAATCTAACATGAAAAAAACACCTAACTTATTACTTGTTTCTTAATTACCAAGAATCCTGACATATGAAGTGCATATACACAATTAGTAAGATTCGGGTAACATAAATTAAAATGCCCTAAATGGAATATTACCATTAAGAGGATTAATACCCCCTTTGAGAAATCAAGTTCCCGCAATCTGTTTTTCAATTCCATTCGGTAAATATTAATACTCTTTTAAAACCCTTTTCTTCAAGAACTTGGCAGGATTGCCACCTACGACAGTCCACGGCTCCACATCCTCGAATACTGCGGCACGAGCACCAACAATGGCCCCTTCACCAATAGTTACACCCATCCCGACAAAAGCATCTGCAGCAATCCAAACATTATTTGATATTGTTATAGGGGCAGTAGTTAGAGGCAGCATAAGACTACCCGTATCATGTCCCGCAGTACATAGGAAACATCCTTGAGAAATAACGGTATCATCGCCAATAACAATTCTATCCTTATTATATATTTCAGTCTTTGGTCCTATACATGCCCTGCCACAAACAAGATTCCAAGGCATGAACACCTTACATGAAGGATATATATACGCATCCCTGTCAATCCTAGCGCCAAAAGCCTTTAACAAGCCATGCCTCAACCATTTAAAAGCCCGTCCAACAGCAATTCTGAACAATGTTGCATTCAACGACATCCATACGAGTCGCTTGACAAAATGCGGTTTTTCTTCCTTGTAATTCGAAAGGTTCATACTAATATCTATATATTCTATACAAGAAACCGAGATACTTCTTTACATAACGCGATGTTTTGCTTATTAAAATAATGCCATAGCGCTTTATCCACGACATATTCAGCACCTCCATGCGAACTCTGTCAGCTTCATAAAGTCCTAAATCTTGATTCTGACAACTAATCCCCATTATATCAAAAGAAGAGATACAAATTGGAATACGAAGAAACGAATGTCCTTTAATAACAGCCAGAAGAGTAAATTTGTAATCAGCCGCCACTTTATACGTTTCATCGAACATAATGTTATTATCACGAAGAAGCCCTAAACGATAAAAGATAGACTGATGACTGGCAAACATTCCATACCAAGCCCTTTCGTGGCTATAACAGGGAATTTCCTTCCCCAACGCGGAATCTCCAGACTCTCTGTAATTACCATACACCATATCAGGAAACTGCGACTCTTTTCTTATAGAATCCACGACCCGTTCCAAAACATCATTTGAAGCGAGACAATCACCAGAATTTGTGAATATAACATAATCTCCAGAAACAACACCCAAGCCTTTATTCATTGCATTGTAGATACCCTTGTCAGGCTCACTTATTATTGTATAAAAACAGTCACGATAAGGCTCTACAATCTGCATTGTATTATCTTCCGAAGCACCATCAACAAGAACATATTCAATATTCTTGTAAGTCTGAGATATAACACTCTTAATGGTACGTTCAATCTCTCTTTCACCATTATATACAATAGTGACTATAGAGATTTTAATTTCGCTATTCATAGGTTTTAAGTAGTAGGTTCTGTTTCATTAAAATTCTTTTTCTTAATGGACCTTGCAAGATTTAAACATACGATTATTTACATGATTACATAATTTAAAACGTTTGTGTAGTCCGCATATCTTTTTCCATTTAAATGGTGAAAACAATATCTATTCAATTAATACGCAAAAAGGAGAGTACAAGTTTTTTCCTATCAACACATCTGATATCTTAAGCTTATCAAAAAGTGCTGCAGAAACAAGACATAGCGAACATACAAGCACAAGGCTGAAAATCATCCAGAGGATTACCGTACTGTCAAATACAAATAACGGATAATAAACCTTTGTAATGATCATAAATACAGGAGAGAACAACACTATTGACAAAGAGTTACGTCCTATATATGAAAAAAAAGATTTTACCAGGACTGGCGTTTTCTCCATTATCGCAAACAGGAAGCCCAAGAATGTTAATGTGAGACCTACACCCACAAGTGAATACCTTGACACATCATCTGCAAATATTATAATTGCTACAAAGCCTATGCCCATTACAACTGACTTTAATTTGTCAGTTATCTGAAAAGATAAAATTCTACAGGAAATTCCTATGACAAAATAAAGAACATTATACCACAATAATCCTTCTATGCCTAATGACATCAAATAAAGTAATATACTGGACAAACAAATATTAGCCTTACCCTTAACCCCGAAATAATTAAGAATATAGAATGTAAGCAAACAGAAAACAAGCGTATGAAGATACCAATATGTTCCAACAGGTTTAGTTGCAATCTGAAGTAATATAGAAAGCGCATCTCCTTCAAACACATTGGATGCGCCAACATATTTTCCTACAAGAGAAAGACCTGACAGATAAAAAAACTCGAATACTATGTAAGGAACTAATATTCTTTTGAGTGTAGAGACGCCACATTGTGACGTCTCTACAGAACACAAATAGCCACTAATCACCAAGAATCCTGACATATGAAATGCATATACACAATTGGTAAGATTCGGGTAACATGAATTAAAATATCCTAAATGGAACATTACCATTAAGAGGATTAATACCCCCTTTGAGAAATCAAGTTCCTGCAATCTGTTTTTCAATTCCATTCGGTAAATATTAATACTCTTTTAAAACCCTTTTCTTCAGGAACTTGGCAGGATTGCCACCTACGACAGTCCACGGCTCTACATCCTTATATACGCTTGCTGTAGCTCCGACAACAGCCCCCTGCCCTATGGTAACACCCATCCCGACAAAGGCTCTTGCACCTATCCACGCCTGATCCTCTATAATAATAGGAGCTGTAATCAATGGATGCAGAGGATTTGTAACATCATGACTTGCCGTACAGAGATAAGTCCCTTGAGATACTGTAGTGCTAGCTCCAATGGTGATAGGAGCGACATTATAGCAATCCACATCACTTGCAAGACACGAATACTCTCCCATCGTAAGATTAGCGGGATAATATACTTTTGCGGAGCTATATACATGAGCCGTCTTGGCAATCTTTGCGCCGAAAAGACGAAGGAGAATATTCTTCCAGCCCTTGCCAACACTTCTAGGCAACCACCTAGCACATAGCGTCCAAGTGACACTCCACAAAAGACGTATCACCTGATGCTTACGCCCCAAGTGATTCTCGTATTTGGACAGGTCAATTTTTGTCTCAGTCATTTTTTTGAATAAGGGTGAAAAGAATAAAGAGTAACGTTTGTTTGCTAATCTTACAACTTTCTTTATTTCACTCATATATAAATTCTATTTTTTCACCGCCATTCAGCAGCCACTCATACAAACGCAAAGTCTTACGAGCCACGCTGCGGTAGTCAAAGTTATCATAAACAAGCCTGCTTGCCTTCTGCCCCATATCATAAAGCTCAGCCATGTCCATAGTCAAAGCTTCACGAATGGCCCGCTCAAGATTATCCACACTAAGGTCTATACACCAACCAGTCTTTGTATCGTTAAGAATATTCCAAGGACAATTGGTTGTGGTAACAACGGGCGTTCCGCACGACATAGCCTCAGCAATAGCCATACCAAAACTTTCGCTATAAGAAGGCAGACAGAACAATGCAGACTCTTGATATACATTTATCTTTGCCTCTCCAAACATTGGAGGGAGAATTTTAATACTATCTTTCAACCCTAAACTTTTCACTTTGTTCTCTAAACCATGAATATATTCAGCCTCCCCATTACCAACAATGTGTAACTGCCAATCTGCAAAATCAGAATGTATTCGCTTCCAAGCATCAATAAGAAGCTCTACCCCCTTCTGCATATGCACACGACTTAGATACAGCACTTGCTTCTTAACGATATCAACAGATGTCTTGCATGGATAGCTATCTGTCTCTATTCCATTTGGAATAACAGCCTTACATGTCGTGATACCAAGATTTGTAACATGTTCAGCCTCCATCTTAGCCGTTGTGAAAACACATACAGACTTCTGCACATCATTACGTTGGTAGAGCCACCATGCCAGTTTCTTTTTCCATTTCTTATGAGCAAGACTCCAAGGATCAAGCATCCCACGAGGAGTAACGATATAGGGAATGCCCAACTTTCGAGCCTCAACCATCACCTTATGATATGGCCAATCCCACATACTCTGAATCTGAATCAAATTGAATTTCTCACTTTTAAGATATTGAGCTATTTCCTTTCGCGAAAAAAAAGGCTCAAGCACCTTCAACTTGGCAGTCGTTCCCTCAAGAGCATGAATATTCATGTTCTTAGAACGGATTGTCATGAGAGTTACATCAACCCCAAGCTCAGCAAGTCCCTTGACGAGCATAGGAACACTTCGGGAAGGACCTCCACCATTAAGGTCAAGAGAAGAAATGAAAGACAGAATTTTCATCATACAAGATTTGGGGTCAAAGGTTACCCATTATATTTTAGGCCTTCATACAATGACATATATTGTCCGACAATATGCTTCAAGGAAAAACGTTCTGCATTGTTGATACCCTCCTTTATCAATGATTCTGAATTTTCCAAGGCATATACAATTCCTTTAGTGATCGAATCTACAGAATATGGATTAACCAGTACTGCTCCTTTTCCTGCAATACTGCTCATAGGCAACAAATCACTTGTCACTACAGGTCTGCCGATAGCCTGTCCTTCTATTATCGGCAAACCGAATCCTTCATATAAAGAAGGGAAACAAACGACATCACATTCTCTATAAGCCTGTATTATCTCTGCATCAGAAACATTACTATCAATCTTCGCATTAACTCCATAATCATCGATTTTCTTCAGAAGCTCTTCAGAAACCATTCCAATAATATGCAACGTACAAGGAATTGTAGAAACAGCCTCTATTACCCTTGAAAGGTTCTTGTTAGGTTTCGTACCCAGATGAAGAATTATCGGTTTGTCCTTATTGATATTCTTGAAGCAAAATACGAAAGAAGGATTAACAGGATTGTATATTATCGACTGTTTACTTTTCTGGAGTTTTATACAATCGCACGCCTCCTTAAAACTCTTATCACTTATATAAGTGACATGTCTCGCATATTTTAGTGGATGTATAAATAGCAGATATAATAATTTCTTCTTTAATCCGACAGTAAGACTTGTATAAAAACCGAAATCATGTACTGTTACTATTGTCCTATACTTGCGCAAAGGCCATATCAGATAGTTCACATGACCAGTTATATGTATAATGTCATATTGTTTACCTCTGATATAATTCTTTACAAATTGTATGTTCCTGAATATATCTATAGGAGATGCTGTAGCTATAGGCAAATAGATTGAATCCAATTGGCATTCCTTCTTTAATGCATTTTCTATCGGTTCAAACACCCTACGTATCGAAGGACCAGAATCTTTGCTTCTATATATATACAGGATTCTCATTTTTTATGTACAAGAAAAAACGATGTCATTTTTACAAATATCACAATAGGTATAAACGACAACAAACGGCCTATGCCCCCGTCATGCGTCTCTTCAAAAGCAGACATAGCCGCCACAAGAAGCAGTATGTAATACATTATTGCAAGCGGATTTGCGATATTTCGTAGTAGGAAGTTATTATAAATAGACATAAAATAGCCTACCAGTATCGCGCACAAAAGCAATCCCACAGATCCTCCCCATAGGTACGCCCCACCAACTAAGCCAACATAAGTATAACATGAGGCTCTACTTTTATCATTCATCACTCCAGTTCGCACATATTCTGTAGCCATCATTCCAACATTATTATATGGCTTATCGGGATATATAATTTTGGGAATAGAGACTAATATACTCTTCACCAAGAGTTCTGAATGATATTTATTCTTATAGTTTACATCCTTATAGAAAAAAGCATTAACAGGAACTGCATTTTGCCTATCAAACAATGTACTAGTTTCTTCTTCATCCTTACCATTATCGTTTTTCATATAGTCAAATACATCCGCTATAGAATAATTGTTTATACCAGCCTCCAATTCAACTGAATATCCTGCAACAATTCTCTTTGCTTTCATAAATGGGAAAACAAAACCATTGACGAGTATAAAAGAGAATATACACAAAATATAAAACGGCTTAGTTAGCACCTTCTTCTTTTCATTTTTATGCCATACTATCCAGAAAAACACATAGAATAGAATAGGCATTATCATATATGACTTATAGAAAGTAAACAAACAAGCATATATGAACTCTGTAGTACAAAAAAGAATTAAAAGAAAATGCCTGAACCTGGTATATTTATAAGCACAATTAAATAATAGAATAATAATGGACAGATTACCTATATTATTCAACAATCCCATAACAGATTGACTGACATCTAAGAATATGAGCAGATTATTAACAGCTCTGAACGGAAAAGTTATTATATATATAACTGCAACAATTAGAACTACATCATATTTTTCAAACAGTACTCTCAGCTGACCACCTAATGATATGCTATTTGACTTTAATTTAAAAATTGTATAGAATATGATATGGAATATATTCATCCATATTATAGTCGGAAATACACAGTCACTTACATCGCTATTAGAATAAGAAATTTTGAAATCATTAAATATTACCCATGAGGAAACAAACGTAGGTAGGACAAATCTAAAAACGCAACCTACCAAATATACAATTTCCAAGCTAAGGTCACGACTCGCATCCCATTCATTTTTTAATAAGACGAAATATGTTCCCGCAGACAAACAACCATATACAAAAATTATTGCAGGTTCCATTGTAAGGTTAAGTTCAAATATGAGAAGCAAGAACAAAACACTCACAAAAATATGTGAAAGCAATAACGATTGTATATTTCCTGCTATATTCTTTATTTTCATTTAATCGCTTTTCTAAAATTCAGAATCTCAGTTCTTTTGAAAGAAAAGATCAATACAGAATATATAATTATAAATATTATTATTGATAATATGATTTTTAGATAATCATTTGCTATAAATAACTCAACATAATAAGACAGCACACCTGCCCCTATAGCAAATATCATATACCAAATGAAACTTCTCATCTGATCAAACAATCTTATATTCAAGACTTTTCTCGCCACCATAGTCGTAATAAAATATGCAGCCAATGATGACAACGCATCGGCTATCGCCACTACGTATATATCAAAAAACAAAGCAGGAAGAATAAAGATTGCCTTGACTGCCATTTTACGTATCTGTTGTTTTAGAAACAAATCACTTCTACCAACAGCATTCAAAGCCTGCTCCGTAACATTTGAAATAGGGAAAAACAATCTTCCTATACAAAAAACTTGCAAAAAAGGAACTACCGCTATCCATTTTTCTGTTAAAGCAAGTCTGATAAAAGGCTCTGCAATAACCACAAGAAAGACAAAAACAGGCATTGATAATGCTGACATTATCTTGATAATTACATTATATATCTGCTTGAATTTATCTTTATCATCTTTTACCAATGACAATGTTGGAAAAAGAACAGAGATAACTACATTTCCAATACTTGTTGAAGGTAATACTGAGAATTGAGTGGCTCTTGTATATATACCGAGATTATAAGGCGAGAACACCTTACCTAAAAAGAATGAAATTCCTTCTTCTGTAACCTTGGTCAGGCATGAAGCCGTTATAAGATTAATGCCATAGCGATATAGTCTTATAAATGATTCTTTATAGAATACCAGACGTGGAAACCATTTACTTAATATTACGAGGAAAAAAGCCTGAAGAAAAGACCGAACCATCACTTGCGCTATCAATGCCCATATACCATATCCTTGATATGCCATTACAATAGCAAGTATTCCACTTATTACGGAAGAACAGATATTTGAGATTGCAAGAGATCTGAAATTAAGCTTTACCTTTAATATTGCAGTAGGAACTACAACAAATGCATTAAAAAGAATTGTAAACGAGATTATCTGAAGATATAAAGCGAGATTCTCTAATTGGTAAAAGTTTTCAATTAGTGAAGAAAATAAATATATTAATAGCATCAAAAAGATGCTGATGAATATATTCAGGCTGAATGTAGTTCGTAAATCTCTTTCCTTTAATTCATTATAATATATCAAGGAATTACCTAATCCACTATCTACAAATACAGATGACACATTGACAAATACCATCAGGATACCCAATACTCCATATTCCGAAGGTGTAACCAACCTTGCCACAACAATTCCTATAATGAAAATGACAAGTTGAGAAACAATTCTCTCAATAGCAGTCCAAGAAAAGCCTTTTAAAATTTTACCAGAAAGTGAATTATTCATGTAAAGGCCACCATGTGTGTATAAGCAAAATAAAATACAGAATCAAATAACCAACACTTTAGAGCCTTCCATCAACAATGTCTCTTGGTAGAATACTTTTTACGTCATATACTACTCCGTTCTCTTTTAATAAGCTCAATATATCAATATCCAAAAATTGCCGATGAGACACCCCGAGAATTATCGCATCAAATTTATCAATAGGACACTCATTTGTGATGGTTATACCATATTCTCGTTTTACAGTCTCAATATTAGCCCATGGATCAAACACTGTAATATTATTGGTATATTCTTCAAGAGTACTAAAGATATCAACAATCTTTGAATTTCTCAAATCAGGACAATTTTCTTTAAATGTAATACCTAAAATTAGGATTTTAGCATTCTTTACCATTATCCCTTTTTTGTTCATGCACTTAATTGTCTGGTTTGCAACATATGCTCCCATACCATCATTTAGACGACGAGCCTCTGATAGTATTCGGGGCAATACACCATATACCTGCGCCTTTTGAATAAGATAATAAGGATCTACTGATATGCAATGCCCGCCAACCAATCCTGGCTTTAGTTTAATAAAATTCCATTTTGTAGAAGCCGCCTCTATTACGTCATTAGTATCGATTCCCATAGCATTGAAAATCTTGGCCAATTCGTTCATAAAAGCAATATTCACATCACGCTGACTATTTTCTATAATCTTAGATGCTTCTGCAACCTTTATTGAAGGTGCCTTATGTGTACCATTTATAAGGACGGAATTATATACATTATCTATTATTTCTGCAACCTCAGGAGTTGAACCTGATGTTACTTTTTTGATTTTTTCTACAGTATGCTCTTTATCTCCCGGATTAATACGCTCTGGAGAATAACCGGCAAAGAAATCTACATTAAATTTTAAATTTGAAGTACGTTCAACAACAGGAATACATTCCTCCTCTGTAACACCAGGATAAACTGTTGATTCATAAACTACAATATCACCTTTTGAGATTACTTTACCGACAGATTCTGAAGCATATAAAAGAGGTTTAAGATCCGGACGATTATTTGAGTCAACAGGAGTAGGAACTGCTACAATATAAAAATTACAATCTTTAATGTCTTCTATATTTGAAGTACATATAAAACCATGATTATTAATAGCATCCTGAAGTACTTCATCAGCAACTTCAAGTGTAACATCATGTCCCTTCATAAGATCTGCACAACGCTTTGAATTCAAATCAAAACCTGTTGTTTCATATTTTGTAGAGAACAAGCGAGCAAGTGGCAACCCTACATAACCTAATCCAATAACTGCTATCTTAATATTTCTTTCCATATATTTTTAAGACTACATGTACAACTGGTTATTCTTCACATTTCTGCTTATTTATTTGCTTTCTCCATCAAGCCAATCCTGATAGACGAGCCACCAACCTTTATATAAAGCCATATCGTATTTTTTATAACTCTATTTGCAACAGACATTATTTTCTCGATGATGTGCTATCTACCTCGTGCTTTTCTATAACTTGCAAAAATGCTGTGGGAATGTAGGCTGTTGCGACAAGTCCTACCTGCGACAATGATACGACAACACGTTGTTGTCCAGATACACGGGCAACCCTTCCCTCTACTCCCTTAAAGAGACCGTCTGTAACCTTGACTTTCTCGCCGCCCCTAAAGTGACATTGCGACTCATCGACAAATCTCAAGTGTTCACTTTTGTTGCTGGTGGCAATGATAAAGTTCTCCATCTCCTTACAAGAGACAGTCAATGGGGGATTCTTCTGAGTTTCATCCTGTACAAAATGATTGTAATAGTAGGAAAGATAGGAAAGGGCTGGGGTGTTCTTGATATATTCTTCAGCCTTTTCCTTAGTGGTATATACGAAAAGAAGGTTTGGGATTAATATCTCCTGAACCTTCTTTTTCTTACCGTTCACTATCTTGTGAGCGTAGCGCTTTGCAATATATACAAACGTGCCGTCGTTTACGATGTAATCAAAAGCCTTTTGTTCTCTGCCGTAAGATGCACGTAACACATACCATCTCTTGTCAGGTACAGGCACATACCTTACCGACACCCCTGTTTGTGAGCTTATAGCCTCGGGGAGGGTCTCAGGAGCAACCCTGACACTTGGAGGATTAGCCTGGCCTCTTCCAGTTTCCACATTAGACAATGTGCTCATATCGGACCTTTTATTCTGCCGTTGTTTCAGGTTCGATGTCAGGAGTCACTTTCATGTGCCTCACCTTACGTAGCCCGGCGTAGGCTTACTTACCTTTGCACTTAGAGGATGCCTCCAACTATACGACAAAAGGTAAGTACTAGAGAATTTTGGTACAAAATTACATAAAAAAATACAAATAAGCGATTTTTCAACTAAAAATGTATTCAAGTATATTTGTTTAACTCTGTCATCATTAGGCAAAAATCACAATCAGAAAATACACCCAATCACCAAAATGTCCTATTTCTGCCGCTTATTCCTTGCGATATTATTCACCAACATCAATGTTGGGGCGAAATATCGCAAGGAAATGACAGCTTGCGTAACTATCTGATAATCAACAGATGTTTTCCCGAACACCTGTCTTTTTTCTTTGATTTGATAGCTTTTACAAGGTAAAGTGATAGCTTTCACACTGTCATTCGATAGCTTTCACAACATGAAAGCTATGCTTTTACACTCCAAAAGTTATGGTTTTTAAGCCTCAAAAGACGTTTTTGGCTATTTTTTACGACAAAAAAATCGTTACAACATACACAAAGTTTCGCGGATATTGGTTACTTTTTCTGCTCAAAAGCTCTAGTTTGGAACTTGTAAAGAAATGTTAAATCACCAAAATGTCCTATCGACACGTTTTTGGGCTTGCTAAATCCAAAGGGGACCATTGCCATGACCTACCGACAGATTCATTCCACCAAGAATGCCTTTATTTATTACCTCTTTTGCCTGTCTCACAGCCTCTGGCAGTGATTTACCCTCTGCCAGCCCTACAGCAATGGCACTTGACAACGTACAACCAGTGCCGTGGAGGTTGGTTGACGCTATACGATGCGTGGAAACTTCACACTCTGTGCCGTCAATCATTACCAGACGATCTGTCATATCATCACCATCAGCATGACCACCCTTTAACAGCACGTTATACAAGCCCTTGGCTGATGATGGAAGACTCAGTCTCTCTGCCTCTGGCATGTTGGGAGTGACAAGCGTACACAAAGGAAACAATTGCTGTTGTATATACTCTACACAACCATCATCCATTAACTGCGTTCCACTGGTTGAGACCATCACCGGATCGCACACTATAGGGCAACCGACTGTGCGCAGCATCTCAACGATAACCTCGGCACACTCTTTATTTGGTATCATACCTATCTTCACTGCCGCTACAGGCATATCGTCCAACACAGACACCAGCTGAGACCTCAACATCTCTGGCGGCACCGGCATCACCTGCTGCACCCCCATTGTGTTCTGCGCTGTAATAGCAGTAATGACCGTGGCACAATAATGCCCCATGGCAGTGACTGTCTTCAAGTCCTGCTGTATGCCTGCACCGGCACTGCTGTCGCTTCCTGCTATCGTCAATATTACTTCCATGCGTCTCCCAATATCATTGCACCACCGAAACCTATCTGTTCTACTTCCTGCAACTTATCAAATGTCACGCCTCCAAGGGCATACACCTTTTCATCTATCGTACCATCTTTCACGGCTTCTGCCAACATTTCCTTAGAAAATGCAGACATATACCCCTTTTTCGATATTGAATCATAAATCGGTGACAGTGATACATAGTTCATTTTATGTTTCCACGACCTTACCTCTTCAAGTGAATGACAGCTTCTGCTGATACTCCCCTCCCACCCTGCTGGTGCTTTGGGATTGCGTGAATTCAAGTGTACGCCATATATGCCATATTTCTCTGCGAGTTCATAAAAATCATGCAACACAAGTCGTTTATGCACATCTTTTGGCAACATATCCAGCAGAGTCTCCATCTCCTTCATTGATGCCGCTGGCTTCCTTACATGAACCAACCTGCCTTCCTCGACGTAACGGCATATAGCTTCTGCTTCGCCGTCAAAGAAGGTAGGTTTCGTTATTATGACTGTTGTAAACTTGTTCACGATATTTTTGGAGTTATAAGGAGTTAAGAAGTTAAGGAGTCAGTAGTTAAGGAGTTAAGTAGTGAAGACTTATGTATTTGACTTGTTGGACAGCAGGCGTAATGTCTTAACTCCTTAACTCCTTAACTCCTTAACTTCTGACTACTTAGCTACTTAAACAAATCGAAGCTGGCATCCCAGTCCTTCCATACAGGCTCGCGACCCAATTCCTTCAATCTGCGGTTAATCTCCTTTGCCGTGCGGTCGTCACTGACCGTAAACTGCTCCAATGCCTGCGGATAGGTGTAATAGCCGCCAGGGTTTACCTTAGACTGCGCCGACATCGTGGTGACACCGAGCGTACACATATTGTCACGAATGAACTGTGGCTCACGGGTAGAGTATGAAATGTCCACGTCATGATCAAAGATACGCATGGCGAAGGTTACCTGTGCCAGCTCGCGGTCTGTTACAAAACAGTTAGGCTTGAAGCCCTCATTCTGCGCCGGACGCATACGAGGGAAGTTTACTGAGTATTTCGTCTTCCAGTAATGCTTCTGCAAATAACGCAGATGGTATGCCATCATAACGACATCAGTACGCCACTCCTTCTCAAGTCCGAGCAATGCACCCATGCCTATGGAGTGAACTCCAGCCTGTCCCATACGGTCAAAGCCATTGACACGCCACTCAAAGTTGCTCTTCATGCCGGCAGGATGGTAAATCTTATAGTTCTCACGGTGGTAAGTCTCCTGAAAACAGATAACGCCGTTAAGTCCGTGCTTCGTAAGCTCATAGTAATCCTCGGCCTTCAACGGCATCACCTCTATCTTGATATTAGAGAAATACTTCTTGGCTATATCTATTGCCTTGGCAAGATATGGCACGCCGGCCTTGGCAGGGTTCTCTCCCGTTACAAGGAGAATATTCTCAAATGGTGCGAGCTTCTTTATTGCCTTATACTCATTCTCTATCTGCTCTGGTGTAAGGATGGTGCGCGCCATGGGGTTGCTGCGGTGAAATCCACAATACACGCATGAGTTAGAACAAGAGTTTGTTATGTATAGCGGAATAAACATTGACATTGTCCTGCCGAAACGCTCCTCTGTGTATTTCCTTGACAGTCTTGCCATCTGCTCCAGATAAGGCTCGGCAGCCGGCGATATCAACGCCATAAAGTCATCTACGTCACAGTGCGTCTTGCCCAGCGCACGGCGCACATCCATATCGGTCTTCTGAGCAATACGCTCTGTGGTCTCTTCCCAACTGATGTTTAATAGTTCGTCTGAAAACATTTTCCTATTCTTTATATTTCTAATTCAAGTTTCGCATGCGCTCAACTTGTTGGGTTATCAGGTTATTAGGTCGTAAGGTCATGAGGTGAAATATGTTTAATTGTG
>Ga0247611_10002289_pt1 | contig 31309 bp, 35 predicted proteins | sample 177DNAGHGhighgp2_FD_192422 | JGI IMG/M metagenome (GOLD analysis project Ga0247611, IMG submission 192422) | Sheep rumen microbial communities from Palmerston North, Manawatu-Wanganui, New Zealand - 1770 DNA GHGhigh gp2 | ecosystem: Host-associated > Mammals > Digestive system > Stomach > Rumen... | reverse complement strand
CAGTTTATTTTGCGGATGCAAGATCCAAGGGGCTGTTCGTCAGGCCAATTACTCCCCGTATTATAAGAAAAAGTGCAACTGTCAGAGTTAATTACTCTCTAACAATTACACTTTCTATGGTACTAAAATAGGGGCTGTCTCATTGATTTGGGACAGCCTTTTCTTATATTATAGATCTGTATTGGATCAAGCGCCTGTTTTTATATGAGCAGTTCTGGAAAAGTATCTATCCTGGTAACCTGAGAGCGAAGGGAGTTCATCTCATATGGTGGAATAATTAAAGAATGAGATGAGAAAATCTTACAAAGGTGCGAGATTTTGAGCTTGAATTCATCCCAAGTTGCTTACAAGAGAGTGCATGGGATGAGTTTTATAGCTTGAGACCGAAGGAAGTTCATCCCAGATGATGGAATAATTAAAGAATGAGATGAGAAAATCTTTCAAAGGCGCAAGATTTTGAACTTAAATTCATCCCAAGTTGCTTACAAGAGAGCATATGGGATGAGTTTTATCTCTAGACCGGAGCGAGGGAACAGTTGGAGCACTCAGTTCATACTGTAACCCTTGCCGGCACTGCCACTTAAGACAAAATCGACATTATCCTCCAGCCTTACATTTCCGCTGAAGTCACCGTGGATAACGTGCTCTTCTCCATTAGTATCGATTACATAGAATGTCAGATCCAATCCGAATTGCGAGCCTTTAAAAGCATCACATTCTTTGTCGGTTATGCCTATGTGAAAAGCGTGATTGCTCCCGCGGCCGAAGCTCACGTGATCGCCGCCTGAAGTCATGCTGCCTGACTCCCCGTTTATGACATATGTGATCTTGAAACCTGCGACGTCATCAGCATTGCAGACCACGTTCACATAGACGCATGCACGGTCTCCGAAGATGCCGGAATTGTTCCATATTTCATTGCCGGCAGGTTCAATGTAATGCGGAGTATCTATATTCTGATCTATGGTATCTGCGGCACGCCAATACCGGATATGGTCCATATGATCCTCGACGTTGCGGATCAGAAGATAATTGCAGAGAGCATCATTCTCAAGTGTGTATATCCTGTTGTCGGTATTGTCGCCGACATACCCGATACAAGAGCTGACCATTATGCCTTTTTCTTTCTGACTGTACTGCCCGAAAGGAAGGTATTCGCGGCCTTCCACCGTAATGGAATCCATGCCGTATTCCTCACTTGTCTGCACCTGATAAGACACGGGGTCTGACGGCAGATCCCAGTCATTCTGATCGAACATGTAGGAACATCCCGTCAGAAGGGAAACACACAATAATCCGGCAATTGTCTTAAGTATCTTCATACAGATAGTATACTCCATTTCCCTCCCGTATCTCCAGGCTGTTCAGTGTAGCGCCGAACATCATTTCGCGCTCGTACACACCTTCCACCTCATGGACATTGTCATCGCCGTCAACAACCCTGAAAGTAAGTGCCACATTGAAAGGATGATCCTTGTCAGCCTTATCTCCGGCCGTAAATTCGTTGATCTCGACGTAGAAGATCTCGCCCTTGTTAACTGTCCCGTGTGACACATAACCTGTCTCCCCGGTAAATGCGAATTCGCCGTTGACCAGGATATCGTAATCGATGAATTTCACGTTCTCACAGTTGCATACCAAATTAACCGTTGCGGCCGGCATCTCATAATGGAGTCCTGATGAGCCCCAGAATTCATAGCCCAGAGACTCGATGTATGAAGGCGTAAAGACATCTTTATGCAGGGTATCCGTCGCTCTCAGGAACTGTGGCTGCTCCATGATACCGTTGATGTACTTGACCATAATGTAGTTATCATACGGATCATCATAAAGCGTGTATACACGCATGTTCTTATCGCCGTCAACATAGCCTAAGCACTCCCTGATAGAATCATTGGAAAAGGATTCCTTGACCGTACCGAAATAAGAATAATTCCTTCCGTTGACTTCGATATCCGTGCTGCCGGTATCCTCGCAATATACCTGCTCAAATGACTGCGGATTGGGAGGCAATACCAGCGCTCCCTTATCCTGATCGAGCAATGAACATCCTGACAGCATCACCGCTCCGCAGATCATCAATAAACCCAACCTATACTTTCTCATCCTTTATTCCCCTTTTATCAATATATCTATCTCGTGTGATGTGCCCTCGGGCGCATGATCATTAGTAGCAAAGACACAGATCTGCGCATTGCCGGAACCGGATGTAACTGTAATGCTCTGTCCGTCCTCTGAGATCTCCCCTTCGGCACCGATAATTCCGTTGATCCTGCGTTCGTCATAATTCGTAATTTCAGCGAGATCGTCGATCGATAAGGTGTCTCCGACAGTGCACTCGATATTCTCCTTATCCTTGATATGCGCACAGCGCGATACATAATTATATGCTCCGTGGATCAGGATTGCTGCGAAGGTTCCGAGAAGAGCCAGGACTATCCCCAATGAGATCAGAAAAACTTTAAGCTTGCCCTTCATCAGTCAACACCTCCAAGCATCAGGTAGAGAACTGAGGATATTACGCTCATCACAGCAAAGCTCGTCACTGTAAAGTATATCCATATCCTTGAGCAGTCCTTCTTCTTCAATGTTGATATAATTACCATCACGGCTCCTGCAGCAAAGACAAGTGTTCCCCACATTGCCAGAAGTCTCTTGGGTGTATAGCCGAACCTTGAATAGTAGAGTGCCAGTTTGGAGAATGACACCGTTGCAAAGACAACGCTCTCGCCCATCAGTGCGCATATCATTGCAGCAGAACCTTTGCGTCCCGGGAGATCGCGGTTCTCGAAGTAGGAGATCAGCAGGAAGATAAGCATGTTGATGAACATGATCCCTGTGAGTTCAAAGAAACCTCTTCTTGCATATTCAGCTGCCGTAAACTCCTCGGGAAGACGTCCTGCAAAAGCACTGAACAGATAGCTGCCCTCATATACGAAGAAAACAAGATAGAGCACTACGAACAAGCCCGTTACAACCGCTGATACGACAGGAGATATCTTCCTGCATGACTGTCTCCAATTGACAAGTCCCGTGAAAGCTTTCTTCTCGTCTTCACCATCGCTGTCGGCACTCTTTGCGAGCATGCCGTAGAGGTAAAGAGATGTCGGGAATGCAAGGAACAGATAGATAATTGTCTCAAACCACCATACGGCATTTATGTTGATCTCTATACCGTCCAGAATGTCCTCTACTGCTTCAGCGAAGAGCGGATTGATCTCAGTCAGAAGTGCAACTGCAATGCAGAAGATGGGTATCATGACAAGAATGATAAGTACTGCGCCAACAGCAGATCCCTTTGCCTTCTTGACGGCCGGTGCGGGTTCGCCCGGAATCTGTACCTGTACCTTGGGCTTTCTGCCGAGAGCTGCGATATCCATGAAGATCTTCGGAATGCCGGAGAATGCTTTGATAATTCCCGCATTGAAGAGGTCGGCAATGATAAAGCTTCCGGTCCTTCCCTCATACCACAATCTGTTGCTGACAATCGCAACATAAAATGCACACAGATGAAGACCTAAAAAGGATACCCAGTCTGCAAGACCCGTCTCATAGGTTGCTGCCACGATTCCCATAATTCCGTACCAGAAATATGTCTCCTTCGGCGGCGTCTTGCCTCTTCCTCTTACTATCAGTTCGTTGAACAGAATGAAGAAGAATACGAACAGGAGCTTCTTGACCGTAACGTATTCCTCACTGAAATCAAACAAGAAATACTTTACATAAGCGTATGCTATCGGATACGCCAGGCAGATGCCGGCGATCTTAGCCGTTTTATTCATTTCCATGTGATTACCTTATTCCTCTCTGAATTCCAAAATATCTCCGGGCTGGCACTCGAGATTCCTGCATATCGCATCGAGTGTCTCAAGCCTTACTGCTTTTGCCTTCTGATTCTTCAATATCGACAGGTTAGCCTGTGTTATCCCTATCCGCTGCGCGAGTTCCCCGGAGGACATCTTGCGCTTTGCCATCATTACATCAAGATTAATAACGATCATTGCTTTATCCTCCTTCCTCAGATTGTGAGATCAAGCTCATCCTTCATCTCTATAGCCTTCTCGAAAACGGCTTTGACACAGAGAATGATAAGCATCATGAAGAAACAAACCACGGCGCAGTATATCGTCCCGAACCACGCCACGGTTCCGGCGATGCAGTCGACTCCGAGAAGAGCACAGGTTATTGCTATTATCTTCATAAGCTTTGTGTTCTGCTTATCAAATACAATATCCTTGCTCATGTTATTGAGAAGTTTATAAAGAGATATCAGTACGACATATCCGCCGACTGTTCCAAGATAGTAAACTGTGCCGAGAGTGATCATTGCAAACATGTCAGATCTGTCTGCCCAGACTCTTGTTATATAGTTGGTGATAACAACACCGAAGACGTCAGCAACAACAACGATCATGATGCAGATCAGAGTTGCTATCTTCGTATACTTGATAATGTTGTTTGCTCCGTTATCAGCAGTGCTCATTTAAGCTCACCTCCGCTTGTATGATGAGCTTATAATAACACCGCAAATTCTGTTTTGCAACAACTTTTTATCGTTTTACGATATATTTTTGTTGTTTTTCCATTTACACTGTGTAATGCAATCTGTTTCTTACATCGAACGCAATAATTATTATCAAATAGCAATTTTGAAAACACTGTGCTTTAGCGCATAATAATAGTATGTCCTATGGTAATAATGCCTATTATAATTAATCCAACTAAAATTAAAATGTGGATTATTCTTTTATCACCTAAGAAACGTGATAATACCAGCATAATAATCAATGAAATCGCCATGGAAATCGACAGATCTATAATTGTTCCTCTTAAATACTCTTGAAAACCGCTCTTTTGCCTTTCTTTTATAATTCTATATTCCTCTTGCATTTCTTGTTTGTTCTCAACATTAGAAATGTCTATTCTGCCATTGACAGTAATCCACTCATCATCGCAATATGCTTCCTCTGCTAACAGCATCCCATCTTTTGTAAAACCTAAAACTTTAATGGTATTATTTGAACTACAAATGAGTGTATCTCCATTTTTAGTTTTAAGGCTTGATTCATTGATAAGTTTGATTTCACAAGGAAATGGATACACCTCAATTTGCCCCAAATGAATCAGAAAAGAAAAGGAATTGGAAAACCATCCAACTATAATCAAAGCTACTACTATAGCTTCAACAATTGAAAATGCTGTATTTATTTTTGAATTGCGCATTTATTAATTAACCTTTCTAAATTCTATACATAATACAAATAGCAACAGTAACGATATAATTCCCAGAACTACAATGAAGACAATGTGGAACTTGGTGTTACCTTTGGAAACTATCATAATTGCTAACGATATGAAGAATGAAATAATAAAGATAACAGTAAATGCCATAACAGCAGTTTTTCTTGCATTAGACAAGTCGTTGGCTTTCCGAATTATCAACTCCTGAAAGTCCGAGGATAACTCATCCTTCTCTATAAAACAATTTGCTTCTAAAGTGGATTTAATGTATAAGCAATTACCATCACTGATCTTATAATATGCATCAATTATATTCCCATCTTTATTTAGTGCACAAGAATGGATCACGTCACCCTGTTTTAATGTCAATTCATTTCCGTCATCCAGTGAAACTATTATTTCTCTTGATAGTGTCAAATCCTTGGGATAATAATAAATATCCTTTGAAATCCGTCTGTATCCATCGTATAGCGGGGAAAAAATAGAAAAGAATATATACCCGATTAAAAGAGATTCAATCAACATAACTAATACTTTTGGAGTGCGGTGCTTTTTGTATAATAGTTGTTCCATTCATCTGCATCTCTTAATATAGTGTTTTAGCTAAGCTCGATCATCTGCTTCAATCTGTATTCTACCGGGCTCATATAGCCCAAGTGAGAATGCATACGTTTTCTGTTATAGAACAGTTCGATATGAAGATGATTATAACATACAGAACAAAGTGATCATTCACCCATAAAAATACTTATTCACAACAATCATTCAACAACTGAAAAATCGATAGAAGGCCGTAATCTAGTCAACTCATCAGCTGTTTGCTGATCTTTTACGATTATTTTTTTTAGTTGAGGCATATTATCAGCTACCTCAATTATCTGATCTGTTGAATTATCAACCATATAAGCTATTGTTAAATCTACTTGCTCGTACATATATGGCCAGTAATTGTCAGGGATTGAAGCACAGATAAGTTGGTTGTTTTTATTGTCCCATGATTCAAAATCATAGCTGGTTAACAAACCACATGTTGTGGATGGTGGTTGGTCATTTACTCTTTTAGAAGGAATATTAAAATATACAGATATGGAATACTCATTCAAAAAGTAATCTGGATTATCTGAAACGAAGGAATTATACAGTTCTCTGAATCTGGATATTACTCTTCCAGGTGGATAATTCTCCTTCTTTGTTTCATCATAGTAGTATTGACGCAAAAAAACTACATACCATGTTATGTGGTCTTCTATTTTTCGGTTTTCAATCAAACTATATGTCTCTCCAACATGAAAACTTGAAAACATAATATATTCCCCCAATTCGGAAAGAACACATTGTTCAAGTTCTTTAAGGTCTTCAGGATACTCATTTTGAATGTTGTCATGGTTGTTGATGCATCCGACTATTGTCGTGAATAGCAACATCAATTGCATCAAAATGCAAAGACACTTTTTTATCATAGTAAAAATGATTTTCAATACTCCATTTATTAGTCAGGTTTAGATGGCATCCTTCATCTTCTTAACAAATTCACCTACGACAGGTGCACTGTTTTTGCCGTTTGCAGCGATGAGCTTTACGATCGCGGAACCGACGATAACACCGTCAGCAAACTTTGCCATTGCTGCTGCCTGTTCAGGATTTGAGATGCCGAATCCGATGGCACAGGGAACCTTGGATGAAGCCCTGATCGAAGCGCATACATCACCGACAGACGATGAGATGTCACTCCTTGTTCCCGTTACTCCGAGACTTGATACAACATATATGAATCCTTCTGCTTCAGACGCGATCATGCTGATGCGTCCTGCTGAAGTGGGTGCGATAAGAGATATGAGATCCACTCCGTATCTGTGAGTGATCTCAATGAATTCTTCCTTCTCCTCATAAGGGATATCGGGAAGGATCAATCCGTCTATTCCTATCTCTTTGCAGGTTGAAATGAATCTCTCCGAACCATATGAGAAAACAACATTTGCATATGTCATGAATACCATTGGAACCTGCACTGCATCTTCGCCGGAACGCAGTGTGCGCACCATGTCGAATATCTTATCTGTAGTTGTTCCCACGGACAGGGCTCTGATATTTGCTTCCTGGATAACAGGGCCTTCTGCTGTGGGGTCAGAGAACGGGATGCCGAGTTCGATGAGGTCAGCACCGTTCTTCTCCATCTCTCTTACTATCGCAGCTGTAGTATCCAGATCAGGATCGCCGCAAGTAATAAACGGAATAAATGCTTTTCCGTTCTCAAAAGCTTTATGTATATTACTCATAGATATTCTCTCCTCTGTATCTTGCGATAGCCGCACAGTCCTTGTCTCCTCTTCCTGAGATGGTGACAACGATGATCTTATCCTTACCAAGTGTCGGAGCATATTTACGCGCATATGCAACAGCATGAGCCGACTCTATTGCAGGGATTATTCCTTCCATGCGTGACAGGTACTCAAATGCTTCAACAGCTTCCTCATCAGTGATGGCAACATACTGTGCTCTTCCCGTATCGTGGAGCATCGCATGTTCAGGTCCGATGCCGGGATAATCGAGTCCTGCAGAAATGGAATAAACGGGTGCGATCTGACCATATTCATCCTGGCAGAAGTAGGACTTCATTCCGTGGAATATTCCGAGCTTTCCCGTATTAAGTGTTGCTGCCGTCTCGAAAGTATCGATGCCCCTTCCCGCTGCTTCACAACCGATCAGGGCAACTTCCTTATCCTCAATGAAATTATAGAACGAACCGATAGCGTTTGATCCGCCGCCGCAGCATGCGAGGACGGCGTCCGGAAGCCTTCCTTCAGCCTCCAGCATCTGCTGCTTTATCTCTCTTGATATAACTGACTGGAAATCCCTTACGATCGTCGGGAAAGGATGGGGACCCATAACCGAACCTAAGCAGTAATGAGTATCATCTATCCTCTTTGTCCATTCTCTCATGGTCTCGGAGACGGCATCTTTGAGAGTTCTTGTTCCTGACATTACGGGAACGACGTCAGCACCAAGGAGCTTCATTCTGTACACGTTAAGTGCCTGTCTTTTTGTATCCTCCTCACCCATGAACACAACGCATTCCATGCCGAGGAGTGCTGCTGCAGTTGCAGTGGCAACACCGTGCTGGCCCGCACCTGTCTCAGCGATGAGACGTGTCTTGCCCATCTTCTTTGCAAGAAGTGCCTGACCCAATACGTTATTGATCTTATGTGAACCTGTGTGGTTTAAGTCTTCCCTCTTGAGATATACTTTCGCGCCGCCTAAGTCTTCGGTCATCTTGGATGCATAGTACAGAAGCGACGGTCTGCCTGCATAATTGTTGAACAGATCAGTCAGTTCACGGTTGAATTCAGGATCGTTCTTATAGTGGTTATAAGCTTCTTCGAGCTCGATTACCGCATTCATCAATGTCTCGGGAATATACTGTCCGCCGTGTATCCCGAACCGGCCTTTAGATTCAGACATGTCTAACTCCTTCTATAAATCTTCTTATCTTATTTGCATCCTTGAGACCATCTGTCTCAACGCCCGAACTGACGTCGAGAGCATATGCTCCTGTCATTGCCGCCTCTGCAGCATTGCCGGCATCAAGTCCGCCTGCAAGAAAATAATCTCTGTTAATGCCTTTGAGGAAATCCCAGTTGAAGATCTCCCCCGTGCCGCCCCTTCCGGAATCAACCAGGACCATGTCAGCAGAAGAGGCGTTGATCATGTCATGTGTCGCTCCCTTTCTGACTGAGAAGGCCTTGATCACGGGAAGATTCATCTTACTCTTCAATTCTGAGATATAAGCATCATCTTCCGATCCGTGAAGCTGCACGATATCAATAATACCCGACGATGCGATCTTTGCAACATCGGATATCGGTGCATCGAGAAATACGCCTGTCTTTTTAATACTTTTATCGAGTTCTCTGCCAAGTTCTTCTGCTGTATCCGGAGTGATATATCTCTTGCTTCCGTCCCAGAACATGAACCCGACATAATCGGGCAGATATGCGTTGCACGCTTGAACATCCTCCATACGGCTTATCCCGCATATCTTTATCTTAGGGATCATGATCCGTACCTCAGGTTGTCAAGGAATGCCTTCTTATCGGGAGCCCTCATCAAGGACTCTCCGACAAGCACGGCATCAACCTTATTTATGAGCAGTTTCTGAATATCGTCGTGTGTTTTTATTCCGCTCTCGGCAACAAAGACCACATCTTCCGGGATGTATTCCCTGAGCCTTAAGCAGTTGGCAGGATCTACAGTAAAATCCTTGAGATTTCTGTTATTGACACCGATCACTCTCGCGCCTTCACCTAATGCTATCTGGACCTCGTGATGATCATGCGCTTCGACAAGAGAAGACATTCCAAGTTCATCTGCAATGCTGATATACTGACCTATCTGTTTTGCAGTAAGGATCGAACATATCAGCAAAACGGCAGATGCACCTCTTGCCTTGGCTTCGTAGATCATGTATTCATCAACGGTAAAATCCTTGCGCAGGCATGGAATGCTGACAGAACTGCTGATCTCTTCAAGGTATCTGATATCGCCTTTGAACCACTCGGGTTCAGTCAGTACGGATATCGCTGATGCACCTGCTTCCTCATAGCTTTTTGCTATATCAAGATAAGGAAAATCCTCTGCGATGATGCCCTTGGAAGGAGATGCTTTTTTGCATTCGCAAATGAAGCTCATGCCCTCTTCCTTAAGAGCCTTCTCGAAAGAAAAATCACCCTTGCCTGACTCATAGGCAAGATCCATCATCCTGCTGCCGGAGATAGCCTCTTTGGAAGCTGAAACTCTTGCTCTTGTTGAATCAGCGATCGTCTCGAGTATATTTGCCATCATCAGACCTCATTGGACATCTTGATAAACTTCTCAAGGCGCTCTAAAGCAGCTCCGCTGTCGATGATGTCTGCTGCCATCTTAACGCCTTCTGCGATCGTGTCAGCCTTGCCGCCTGCATAGATCGCAGCACCTGCATTCATGAGAACCGTAACTCTTCTTGTATCGGTGATCTTACCGCTCAGGATATCCCTTGTAACCTGTGCATTCTCTTCAGGTGTGCCGCCGAGGATGTCATCCTTCTTACCTCTTTGCAGTCCGAATTCCTCAGGCTTGATATGGTACTTTTTATATTCACCGTTGTTAAGTTCGCAGACAAATGTCTCCTCGCTTGCGGAGATCTCATCGAGTTTGTCCATACCGTAAACAACGAGTGCTCTCTTTACGCCCAGTGAACCCAGAACATGAGCTACGACTTCTACAAGATATTCATCGTATACACCGAGGAGGAAGACCTCAGGCTTTGCAGGATTTGTAAGGGGGCCTAAGATGTTGAATACTGTTCTGAATCCGAGTTCCTTACGGATAGCGCCGACATACTTCATTGATGAGTGATATCTCTGTGCAAAGAAGAAACAGAATCCTACTTCTTCCAGGAGCTTGAGACACTGCTCGGGATCAAGACTGATATTTGCTCCCAAAGCCTCAAGGCAGTCTGCAGTACCGCTCTTAGATGATGCGGCACGGTTGCCGTGCTTTGCAACCTTTACGCCTGCTGCGGCAATAACGAAAGCGGATGTTGTTGAGATGTTAAAGCTCCCTGCTTTATCTCCTCCCGTTCCTACTATCTCGAGCACTTCCATACCGGGGTGGAGAACAGGTTCAGCGTGTTCTCTCATGGCCTGGGCACATCCCGAGATCTCATCTATCGTCTCGGCCTTGGCGCTCTTTGTTGAGAGAGCTGCCAGGAAAGCAGCATTCTGTGTGGGTGTTGTCTCACCGTTCATGATCTCGTTCATAACGGTATATGCCTCGTCGTATGTGAGGTCCTCTTTGTTTACGATCTTTGCGATTGCTTCCTTGATCATTGTCTTGTTCTCCTTTACTTCTTTATTGCTATTTCTATAAAATTCTTAAGCATCGTCTCACCTTCCGGTGTCATTATCGATTCAGGGTGGAACTGCACTCCGTACATATCATATGCCTCGTGCTTTATTCCCATGATCTCACCGTCATCTGTCTTTGCAGTAATCTTCAGGCACTTCGGCATCGTCTGAGGATCTGCGGCAAGTGAGTGATATCTTGCGACCTTTATCTTGTTGGACATGTCACGGTAGAGTTTGCATGTCGGATCGACTTTTGCCACACTCTGTTTGCCGTGCATCAGTTCCTTTGCATATGTTATCGTTGCACCGTATGCTTCGCACATTGCCTGATGTCCCAGACACACTCCGAGCATCGGTATCTTCGGACCGAGTTTCTTAATGACATCTATGCAGATGCCTGCATCAGAAGGTCTTCCGGGACCGGGTGAAATGACGATCGCCTCAGGCTTCAAAGCCTCGATCTCTTCTACTGTCATGGCATCGTTCCTGATGACTTTTATGTCGGGATAGATGCTCCCTATCATCTGGTAGAGGTTGTATGAGAAGCTGTCGTAATTATCTATTATCAGTAACATTTCTCCGCCTCCTCTATTGCTCTTATTACGGCCTTGGCCTTGTTGATGCATTCCTGATATTCCTTCTCGGGAACTGAGTCGTATACTATTCCGGCACCGCTCCTGACGAATACCTTGCCGTCCTTTTTGTAAGCCAGTCTGATGGCGATGCATGTATCGAGATTGCCCGTGAAATCAATGTATCCGATAGCTCCTCCGTAGATGCCTCTCTTGTTGTTTTCGAGATCGTTGATGAGCTGGCATGCGCGGATCTTCGGAGCACCTGATAATGTTCCTGCAGGAAGGATGGAATCGACTGCATCAAGAGCATCAAAACCGTCTCTGATCTCGCCTCTTACAGTGGAGCCGATGTGCATGACATGTGAGAATCTCTCTATCGAATGGAGCTTGGTTACTTTAACGCTCCCGTACTTGCTGATCTTGCCGATATCATTTCTTCCGAGATCGACAAGCATGTTGTGTTCTGCAAGTTCCTTCTCATCTGCAAGGAGGTCTTTCTCCAACGCAATGTCCTCTTCCTCCGTCTTTCCTCTCGGTCTTGTTCCTGCAAGAGGGAAAGTATAAAGTGTTCCGTTGTCGAGCTTTACCAGGGTCTCGGGAGAAGCTCCTGCAACCTCGACGTCCGTACCTGCAAAATAGAACATGTAAGGTGACGGATTGAGCGTTCTCAGTACGCGGTAAACATTAAGCAGGCTGCCCTCATATTCCGCTTCGAGACGGTTGCTCAGCACTATCTGGAAGATGTCGCCTTCCTTGATGTGATACTTTGCTTTCTCAACCATCTCACAGAATTCTTTCTTCTCGAAAAGGGGCTTGATCTCAGACTTCAGTTTGCCGGGCTTCTCATCATCTGCTCTGCCGTTTTTGATGAGGTCTGCAAGTTCCTCCAGGTCCTTTTTTGCTCTCTCATATTCACTGTCGATATTATCAAGTTTGATGTTGGCAATGAGCACGATCTTCTGCCTCATGTTATCGAAAGCGATGACCTTATCAAACAGCATCAGATCGCAGTCCTTAAAGTGCTCGGAATCCTTCGCGTCAAGGTTCAAGGACGGCTCTGCGTACTTGATGTAATCATAAGAAAAATAACCTACAAGTCCGCCTGTAAATGTCGGAAGAAAATCAAATCTCGGGCTCTTATATTCAGCCATTATCTCCCTCAAATATTTTCCGGGCTCGTTTGTCTTAATGATCCTTCTATCAATCTTGAGTTCACCGTTAAAACATGTGATCTCTGACTTGGGGTCAAAACCGAGGAAAGTATATCTTCCCCACTTCTTGCTGTCCTCCACTGACTCGAGCATATAAGCGTGAGTCGAATTTGCCTTGAGGATCTTCAACACTTCTATGGGCGTTCTGATATCCGATAATATCTCGCATGATACGGGGCAGACTTTATATTTCCCGCTCTTTGCGATCTGCCGGACCTCAGAGATCTCAGGTCTTGTGATCATTTGATGCTTTCCTCCTTTGTTTAATTTTTGACAATAAAAAATCCTCGAACAAGAATACTCTTCTTGCTCAAGGACGAATTAGTTTTTGCTTAATCCGCGGTGCCACCTTGATTGCTGATCGCTCGCGCCTCTCTGCGGGATACCATCATATCCCTCGCAACTTACGTATGCGTCACGTCACAGATACTCGGTTTGTTGCCTTTGACTGTGCCCTCAGCGGCCCATTATGATGAACTGGTTTCCGCCTGATTCTCAGCATCGCAGGCTCTCTGTGGGATCATATCCATCTTTACTTCCGCTTCAACGGTTTGTTAAAGATATTTGATTGTCAATAACATCAGGCTTTGCCGACGTTGGTGTAAGAATAAACCTAGTCTTTTGGTATGTCAAGATTTTTCTTTCGCATTGGGAAAGTTGGAGGCTACGGGTGGGGGCGAGTCACCCCGAGTTGCTTTCGAGAGGACATATGAGATGACTTTTATAAATCTGGAGAGATGGAAGTTCATCTCATATGCTTGAAAGATCAAGGAATGGGATGAGAAAATCTTGAAATAGCACGAGATAAATGACTTAAACTCATCTCAATCATGTCGTGAGAGTGGATTTGGGATGAGTACCGACAGATGATTGATAAAGAAAATCATCCCAATCTGGTCATTTTTTTAACATTGAGGTGAGTCTGTTTTCCCTGTATTCACAACTTACTGATGCTGACACTTGCCGATCACAGCAAACACAGCAAACATCACAATATCAGCGGCCACAATAGTTGAGCCGACAGGTGTTCCTGCCACGATCGATATCAGCATGCCTGCCAAAGTGCAGATGACTGACAGCACCGCAGAGCATATAGTAACCTTCAGAAAACTCTTGAATACCCTCATCGCGGACAGTGCCGGGAAAATAACGAGAGCAGAGATAAGCAGTGATCCTACGAGGTTCATCGCAAGCACTATAATCGTTGCTGTTATGACCGCGATTATCACGTTGTAAAGTCCTGCGTTCGTACCTGATGTCCTTGCAAAATCCTCATCAAATGTAACTGCAAAAATTTTGTTATAGAAAAGCACAAACAACACGATGACGATGATGGAGATCACAATGCATAAAGCTACTTCAGAACCCGTCAGCGTGAGCATCTGCATCGATCCGAAGAGCGTGCTGCACACGTCTCCGGCAAGGTTTGTCGAAGTTGAGAAGATATTCATCACAAGGTAGCCCAAAGCCAGCGCGGATACTGATATCATGGCAATCGCAGCATCACCTTTGAGGCGTGCTCTTCTGCCTGCTGCAAGCAGTATTACCGCACAGATTATCGTAACAGGCAATACGAGGAACATGTTATTCGACAGGTTCATTACCGATGCGATCGCAATGGCACCGAAAGCAACATGGGACAATCCGTCACCTATGAATGAGAGCCTTTTGAGGACAAGTGTCACGCCAAAGAGAGAAGAGCAAAGTGCAATGAGCACTCCGACGATAAGAGCATATCTTACGAAAGGATACTGGAGATATGTCAGAAGATCAGAGAACAATAGTCTTAACCTCCTCACTGAACCTCAGTTCGTGCGTGGCATATCTGCCCGGTGCTTCAGGATCATGCGTAACCATTATTATCGTTATCTTCTCTTTACTGTTGAGAGAAGATATGAGTTCATACATCTCTTCTGTCGCCTTGGGGTCAAGAGCTGCAACAGGTTCGTCAAGTACGAGCACCTTGCCCGTGGCACACAGAGCTCTTGCAAGAAGGACTCTCTGCTGCTGTCCGCCGGACAGTTCCCTGTAGCATCTCCTGCTTATATCCGCGATGCCCATGCGCTCCATGTTGAGGCGCGCAAGGTCCTTTTCTTTCTTTCCGTAGAAAGGCCTTAATCCCATCTTGCCCTGACATCCTGATATGACTACTTCAGATACGGTCGCGGGAAAATCCCTCTGAACATCTGTCTGCTGAGGCAGATAACCGACACCGCCGCAAGCGATGTCTTCATTCCACTTAACGCTTCCTGCCAGTGGCTTTGTAAGACCCAGTATGGTCTTCATCAAAGTGGTCTTGCCGGTACCGTTTTCTCCCGTTATGCACCAGTACTGGCCGTCTTCCACAGTGAAAGAAACGTCTTCGGCAAGAGTTATATTCTCATAACCCAGAGTGAGTGATGTGCATGTCAGTATCTCACTCATTTCGAACAATCCTCACAGATTCCATAGAATACCGTTCTTCTCGGATTGATCGTAAATCCGTGATGTTCCTTTATATGGTCATTCAATGCGCTGATCTCTTCACATCCGAGATGAATGAGCTTTCCGCAGCTCTCACACTTGAGGTGATAGCAGGAACCTGCATGATGATCGCACCCGGATACATATTCATAGCATGCGCTGCTTCCCTCATCGATTATGTACTTATTGACGATGCCTTCATCCACCATCTTCTCAAGGTGGCGGTAGACAGTTGCCGTGCCGATATTGCTTCCTGATGCACGCATGTGCATGCAGATATCACCTGCAGTTACGTGTGTGCCTGCAGTCTGCTTCATATATTCCAGCAGTTCTTCCTGATGCTTTGTGGAATAACTTTTCTTGATCGGCATATGACATCTCCTCTCTCGAAAATGAGAATCGTTTTCAATTTTACGCGCCGCCATACTGATTGTCAATGATTACGGACATCAGATGTTATAATTCTTATAAGACATAATGAGGTGTAAGCAAATGCTTGATATAAAATTCGGAACTGTAAGACCTGTATCTTTCAGGGAATATGATGAGAGCTACAGATACACGGACCTGAACCTGGTGGCAAAGATTGCAGGAATAGTCCATGTCTCTGACTACGATAAAGAGCGCTATAAAGATGATGAGGAAGTTTCCAAAGCCGTCAAGAGCGGTGCTGTTGACATGATGCAGACTGCCCTTGACGGAATGCCTGCCGGCAGATCGATCCTCAAAAGCGATAAGAGTGAGCTTTGCGGACTTATTTCTGCAGACCTGAAGAAAGCAGGGATAACGGCTGCATCAGAGAAGAGATATTATCTGCCCGGCGAGGATGTTGAAGTCATATACAAAGGGCTCTTTAGAGATGCGAGATATTTCTTCTTTGCTGATGCCGAAGGATATAACGTCAGATGTGAAGGATCTGTGGCAAAGATCACTTTCGTGATGCCGGATCATGATGTTGATGTGTTATTCATCTGCGATACTCAGAGATTAAGGGACCCCAATAATCCATATTATTTCTTAGGATAAGCCGTTCAGACTGTCGATAAGTTCATATGTGATATCGACTATGTCCGCCCTTATGTTAGTAATATCCAAAGCCCTTATGTGTAACCGGCAACGGCATCGGTAATCTTGAACTCTACAAAAAGGGCGGATCCGAAGTCACGGACCCGCCCTTTGCTAAAAGACATTAAATACTTCTCACTTCAGATGTCCTGACGCATCGAAACTGTACTGAACACCGTCGATAGTTATAGTCCTGTTCGCTACCATCGCGCCTGAACCGTCAAGATAATACCTGTTGCCGGCGTAATCAAGCCACCCCTTTACCATGGCGCCTGTAGCGTCGAAATAGTACCACTTGCCGCCGTCGTTAAGCCAGCTTGATGCCTTCATGTCGCCCTGGGGATTTAAGTAATACCACTTGTTGTTATACTTTACCCATCCCGTCTGCATCTCACCGTTGGAGTTGAAGTAATACCACTTACCGTCGATCTTCTCCCATCCGGTTGCTATAGCGCCGGTGGATGTGAAGTAGTACCAGACATCATCTATCCTCTGCCAGCCGCCTGTCCACATGACGCCGGATGTCCTGTCGAGAAAATACCACTTATTTCCGATATACTTCCAGCCCGTCACCATTGCTCCTGAACCGTCAAGATAATACCAGTTGCTGCTTACCTTGACCCAGCCCTTCTGCATAACTCCTGATGCGTCAAAGTAGTATTTCTTGCCGCTGATATTCTGCCAGCCGGTGAGCATCGTGCCGTTTGTATCGTAGTAATACCACTTGCCGTCTGCTGACTGCCATCCGGTCAGAACCTGTTGGACGATATAGAAGTAAACTCTCTTTGCACCGCTGTAGTTGCCGGTACCTTCGATTAAAGCGGAAGCTCTTCCTATGCTTATGTTACCAGTGTACGTCACAGTATAATCCGTACCAGGCACGAGGGTCCTTGAATTGTCCGCGTCGGTAATCGTTATCGAAGGTTCTACTTTATTCCCCGTATATGCCTGATCAGGTATTTCGGATACAGTAAGAGAAGTAACAGATTTTTTATAGATACTAAAAGTAGTCTCCAATGTGCCGGTGTAGTTTCCTGTGCCTGTAACAGTAACATTGGCCGTTCCGACATTAATGTTGTTTGCATAACTCACAGTATAATCCTGTCCTGACACCAGATATCTGACTGAATTCCTGATTCTGACTTCCGGTTCGATCGCATTACCAGTATACGTCTGGCCTGCGACCGAATTCAACGTACATGATGATATGGATGCCGGATCGATCGTGAATGATATGGTCCTGGTACCGTTGTAATTACCTTTGCCCGTTACAGTAACTGTAGCTGTGCCGGCATTGACATGATCTGAATATGTCAGAGTGTAATCAGTATTGCGCGTCAGCGTGACAGATCCATAAGTCACTGTGGGAACAGGAGTATTCTGCCCTCCAGTGAAAGTGCAGTCACTTATCTCCGATATCGTCACTGTACTCATAGATATAGGGTTAATGGTGAACTGGACAGTAGCGCGGCCTCCGTAAATACCCTTGCCGGAGACATAGATGTAAGCTGTTCCTGCGTTAGTGTTGTTGGTATACGTCAGTGTATAATCCGTATCCTTCACAAGAGTTGTACCGCCATATTTCACAGTAACTTCCGGAGTATAGGCAGAACCATTATAGGTCACGGGAGCAATTGTGCTTATCGTGGCATCAGTGATAGGTCTCGCAGTGATCGAGAAGTATCTGTAGAAACTTCCCGAATAATGTCCTGTAAATGAAATATAGATCCTGGCACTGGAAGTTATATCCGTGTTGCCGTAGAACGTCAGCGTATAATCGGTATCCTTAACAAGTGTCTTGCCGTTATATGAGATAGTGATGTCAGGTTCTATGGGGGATCCCGTATATACGAAGCTGGAACCGCACTGCACCTCCACTTTGCTTGATGACAAAGACACACGGCTTATGGTAAATGTCTTTGTGGCTGTCCCGGTAAGGATTGTGCTTATTCCGGTGATCGTAACCTGGGCAGATCCCGGCTCGACATTATCGGTGATCGACAATGTGTAATCGACATTCTCGGTAAATGTAAGATCTCCTTTCTTTATCGTTATCTGCGGTGTGATCGCAGAACCTGTATAGACTGTGGATCCGGTTACCGTCATGGTTACCTGTGATGCGGTAACGGGAATGATCTCAAATGTCATGTCCCTTGTTCCCGCATAATGACCAAGACCTGTCAGTGTTACCGTGGCGGTTCCGACATTTGTGTTATTCGCATACCGAACGGTGTAATCCGTTCCCTCGACGAGCGTGTTTGAACCGTTCTTCAGTGTAATGGGCTGCGTGATGGGAGCGCCCGTATAGGTTCTCGAGTAGACATTGCAGCTCAGAGATGATATCTGTTTGGGAACTACATTGAAATGCACAGTCTTCGTACCGGTATAGTATCCCTTTAACGTGATGGTGGCTGAAGCTGTACCGGGTTCGATATTATCTGAATAGGTAACATCGTAATCCGTGCCTTTGACAAGCGTCTTCGTATAAGTGGTGCTGTATCTCGGGTATGTATGCGTAATGGTCAGCGACGGAGTGATCTCACCTCCGGTATACTGGACATCGGCAATATCCCTGATCGTCACACTATTGATGCTTCTTGCGGTGAGCTCGAAAGTAGTTGTCCTCGTACCCGTAAAGTTGCCTGTTCCGGTGACAGTCACAGTAACTGTACCGGGCTCGATATTGTCAGTATATGTAAGTGAGTAATGGGTACCCTTTGTAAGCTGCTGGCCATTTAATTTCAAAACAACATCGGGAGTAACATTGGTGCTCGTATATTCCTGAGCCGGAACTGCAGCAAGCGTACAGCCGGATATATCCCTCTTATTGATCGTAAATGCGGCGCTCGTGCTTCCGGAGTAGTGACCCATACCCTCGTAATAAACTCTCGCGGTGTTTCCGCAGTTAGTGTTGTTCGTGTATTTCGTGATCTTATAATCAGTTCCTTCAACGAGGGTGTAACTGCCATCCTTTATAACCGGCTTTGGCGTCTGTTCGGCCATATTGTATGTTACCGAGGGAACCGTTACCGTAATACTTGAATCGTTTATTGGTTTCGCGATGGTAGTGACGCTGAGACTCTTACTGTATGTCTGGCCTCCGAATGTAACTGTGCACGTCAGCGTGGCAGAGCCTGCTCCCACCACTTTGAAACTGCTGTTGTTCTGTATCGTGACAACTGCTGTATTGCTCGACTTCCAGGTTAGACCGGTCAGTTCGCTGTCGGGAATGGGAAGATCTGCTCCCCACAATGAATCAGGAAAGTGAAGGGCACCGTGAACCGCCGGCAGAGAGACAACGTCGCCGTAATGCTTCGTGCCGAAATAAGAAGTCTCCGACGTTAAGACAAATGATGTGAGAGACGTGTCCGCCTTGACCGTGCCTGTCCTAGTTCCTTTGATCGGCGTTGTGGCAGCAGCTCCGCTGTTTGTAATGCCGTACTCAATGACCCAGACATGGACGCCGTTATATGAGACGTGAGCGGCTCCCATACATGTAAATTTAGAACTGGCCATAGATCTTCTGTGACCCTGACCGGAATAATCATCGTTATCTTCCCTGAGGAGGATAAACGTGTCATTCGCAGTTGATGAAGCAAATCCGCCTGCAACATTCTCTCCTTTCGACTTTGTGCCGTTGTAGGAATATGAATTGTATGTGCCGCCGTCAGGTCTGTTATGAGACTCCGCGAAACGGAAACATGATTCGTATGCTCTCTGAAGCGCGATCATCTCAAGATTATAATCGTAGGTATATGCCTTCAGCTTGCCGCACTGTGTTTTTGTGGTATTATCCGCATTCCAGTACCATGCGTCACCGCTGGTCCTCCATGTGTTGATCTCAGTCAGGAGCTGTCTTGCCGACTCATTATCCACTTCATACTGCAGTGTGAACGTTCTGTATGTCGCCGCTGACACTGTGCTTGAGAAAAGAGCAATAACAAGAACTGCTGCAAAGAAAGATTGTATCTTACGGAACATAACAACACCCTCCCAATAATCGTTTTATCCTATTATGATACTTGAGAATAAATATATCAAAGATAATTGTGTATAATTCTGGAGCTGTCCATAGGTGATATTGACAAATCAGTTCTCTGTCATCTCGTAAACTGCATCAACTATATCAGCTTTATCAAAAGGCTTGCTGATCCTGCCGGTGATCTGCCCGTCATACTCAAATGCCAGGCGCCTGTAGCTGGTGACAAACATCATCTTCTTAACTCTTGAACCTATCTGGTAATGGTCTCTTATCTGCCGCGCCAGTTCGATCCCGCTCATGCCGCCCATCTCCACATCACAGAACAGGACATCGACCGTATAGTCAGGATCCTCCTCCAGAAACTCCAGAAAATCCTCGGCCGAAGTGAACCTCTCAAATACGGCATCCTCAAATTCTTCGGACACGTATCTGATGATAAGATCGCTGTATGTTGGATAATCGTCGACAGTTACAACATTCATGGTAAATCAGCCCTCTTCAGAGGATTCACTGCTCTCGTAGACTACCGTGTCTTTGCCCATGCCGTTCTCATAAGTAACGCCTGCTCCCTGGTTCGGATGGAAAGCAGAGAATACAAGATCGATCGCAAATACGATAAGGAGACCTATGCCGATATACTTTTTAGTCGGCATTTTTATCTTTGAGAAAAGGTTATCAAGAAGCGGTGAGATGATATATGTGAAAGCAACTCCCGCAAGACCGAAGACGAACAGTCCCTCAAGGCAGACACGTCCGTTAATGTTGAGGAAGTATCCCTGGTAGTCCCACCATTTCGTGTGGAAAAGAGTCTCAAGGAGCCATGATGCCGCATATTCAAGAATGCCGCATCCGACAAATGTTCCGAAGAACATCAGTATGGGATTTTTGCGCAGCGGCTTTAAGACAACAATGACGATCATGCCTCCGACGCCGTAGATGGGAAGCCAGGGGCCTGTCATGGTGCCGCGGTTAACCAGGAGACCTTCGTTAACGAGAGTATAGAAAACTTCCCAAACATAACCTGAGAAAGCATATGTGAAGAAGAGCAAAACGATTGTCCAAAAACTGTAATTGCGGTTGTAGTCGATCTTGATCCACTGTCTCTTCTGGTGCATCGGAAGAGTGAATGCGGAATCAGGATAGATGCCGTCAGTGATGTTGGCAACTGCTAAGATCCTGTCGTTTAAGAGCTCAGGTGCCTTCTCGATAACATCCCTCTTCACTTCGCGAAGCTTCATGTATGCTTCTGCATAAGCGCATTCCCTGAACGGATCAAGGAAGAATACAGCCAGAAGGTTATATGTAAAAGTCGACAGGAGATATCCGATACCATAATAGACATCCATCAGGAACAGTCTTCTCTTGTCACCCTTTGTCAGCTGCTTTGACAGCGCGAAAGCATCTTTCCACTTCACATCGGGATTTTCGGCAAGGATATAAGGGATCATGGAATATTCATATGATTTCATGATGCCGCCGATGAGCGTGAAATTCCACAGAAACTGGAACAGAGACTTAAGGAACATTACCTTGGCAACATTGAGCGTTCTGTTGAACTTGAATACGAACAGCAGCGTATCGCCCTTAGTATCTGCATATCTGCGGTGCTCCAGAAAGTATCTGCACTTGCCGACGGTTATGCAGTTCTTGACAAAGATATTGAACAGCATCAGTACCACGGAGAAGATGAAGATAACGACAGCTCTTCCGATAGAACCTTTGAACAGGAGCATATTGATACCGTTTAAGATACCGTATGTAAGGCTGCCGGATGTCGATATCTGATTGACGAATACGGACAGAACGCCCTTTGTGTAATGCTGTCCTGTCGTTAATGCATTTGTATTGATCTTCACTATCTCCTGCGATACGAGGAAGTCTTCGATCGACTGTGCATTTGATCTTCCCGTTGCCCTGTCAGTAATGAGCTGCGCCTGAATTGCCGCCGCATCCTGGGATGAACCCAGAGTTCCGAGACCCGTGCTGAGAGAATAACCGCCGGCGATGATCCCCACCGCAAAGACGATCATGACGTTCATGAAGTATTTCATCCTGAAAGCTTTCCAGGAGTTCTTCAAAGTCTCTCTTACGCTAAGCCTGTCCATTCATCCAGCTCCTGATAAGTTCGATTTCTTTCTTATATCCCGGATCTTCGTTAGGTGTCTCAAGGATGAAGGGTTTTCCCTGTAATAAAGGATGTGTAACAATGTTACGGATCGCATCCTCACCCAAAAATCCGCCTCCGATGACCTCGTGACGGTCCTTATGGGTATCAATGTCATTCTTGCTGTCATTAAGATGAACGGCACAGAGCCTGTCAAGACCGATAATCTTATCGAACTCCCGGAGAACGCCGTCAAAATCATTGACGTTATCGTATCCGCCATCCCACGTATGACATGTATCAAAGCAGACACCAATCTTGCTCTTAAGTTCGACCCTGTCGATTATCTGTGCGATCTCTTCGAAAGTACGTCCCACTTCAGACCCTTTGCCTGCCATGGTCTCGAGCAATACAGTAGTCTCATGCTCAGGCTTCAAAGCGTTATTAATGGCATCTGCGATCATGGGGATTGCAGCATCTGTTCCCTGTCCTACATGAGAACCCGGATGAAAATTATAGTAATTGCCAGGCACATACTGCATGCGGTCAAGGTCATCAGCGAGCATATCCCATGAGAATTTCCTGATATTCTCTTTCTCTGCACAGACGTTCATGGTGTATGGGGCATGGGCAACAAGTTTGCCGAAGTTGTTGTCCTTCATGTACTGAACGAGAGCCTTTGCATCTTCCGGGTCGATTTCCTTGGCAGAGCCCCCTCTCGGATTGCGGGTAAAGAATGCGAACGTATCAGCACCTAATTCTGTTGCATGTTTTCCCATCGCGAGAAACCCGCCTGAACTAGATAAATGGCAACCTATATTGATCATTGAATGAATAACCTTTCTTTAATCGAAGAGAATACCCTTCATGCAGATAAGCGGCTCATTGTTGTCATAATCCCAGGAGTGAAATGCCTCTCCCCTGCAGAATTTCTTATGTTCGCACTCACTGCATTTCGAGCAGTCTCCTGATTTGTCTCTTCTGAAAATCTCGAACCTGTTCTCCCAGACATCCTTGAACCTGTCTTTGCGGATATTGCCCTGGATCACCTTCGGATTGCGTTCGATGTCAAGGCATGCGCCGATATCGCCGTTGCTCATGATGCTGGCAGTATACACGCCCGCATTGCAGAGCCAGTACCAGTCCCTTACCTCGACTTCATAATCGAGACCGAGATAATGGCTGCATCCGTACATGACAGGATATCCGTCACGGCGTGCCTGCTTAATGAAATCAAACATCTTCTTCAGGTCATCAGGCGTGCACATCAGCTCAGGCCTCGTAAGAGCCCTTCCGATGGGCTCGAGATTGATGACTCTCCAGGAATCGATATCTATGCCCTTCATGATCTCGAAGAGCTCGTCGAGTTCCTTTATGTTCTCGTGATTAAAGACAGTCGTGATCTGTACTGCGGAGAAAGCGCCCTCGTCGATCAGATTCTGTATGCCCTGCATTGCAAGTTCATATCCGCGCTTAAATCCGCGTAGCTTATCGTGCGTCTCGGGCAGTCCGTCTATTGATACAGAGATCGTCTTCATTCCGGCCTCTGCGAGTTTATGTGCGACTTCCTTTGTGATGAGAGTGGCATTGCTCGTCATTCCCCACTTGAATCCGAGCTCGTTGGCATAACCCATTATCTCGAAGAAGTCCTTGCGCAGAAGCGGCTCGCCGCCCGTGATGCATAAGAGGAGATTGCTTATGTCAAAATCCTCTTTGATCTGGTCTAAGATCTGCTTGTATTCTTCAGTTGTAAGTTCGCCGGGCTGGGGCTTGTCGCAATTGCTGCCGCAGTGAAAGCAATGCTCATTGCAGGCTGTCGTCAACTCAAAGAAAAGATGCCGCAGCTGCGGCTCTTTATATAGTGTCTGTACATAATCGGCCAGTTTATCAAGATGGCCGGTCTTGACATCTTTAATTGTCTGCATCTGCTTCTTCCGCCGTATCTTCTTCGAAATCTTCAGGAGGTCCGTATACATCCTCATTCTGGTTGTTTGAGGCAGAATATGAAGCTGACGTGGGATCTTCCGGCGGAGGTCCGTAAACAGAAGCATTATAATTGCATCTGGTTGCAAACATCGCCGTAGCACAGGACAGACCTGCGATTATGGCAGCTGCCGTCATACCTTTTTTGTTACGTGACTGACTCTTCATGACAATACCCTTTTAACCTTCCTTATCGAAAGCTTCCGGCGGTCCGTATACGCATTCGTTCATGTTGTTAGTGGTGATATCAGTATCATCCTCTTCTGTTGTGATCTTGGTGTCCTCCGGCTCATCTGTCGGCGGGGGCTGCGGAGGTCCGTAAACGCATCCGTTAACATTACAGCCCAAAGTAATAGTTGCCGCGATCCCGGCAATTATCTTGGCGGCTGTTACGCCTTTTTTATTAGATTGCTTCTTCATGGACAGATCACCTCCCTAACTTAATCATTATAGCACAGGGAGAGTGCGGCGGGAAATAACAGTCTTATGACTGCTCAAACAGTTCGATGATATCAGTCAGCTTATCGACTCTGGCATACAGCATCTTCATGAGTTCCTCATCGGGTTCGGTCAGATCCGGCACCATTATGACATTGCAGCCGGCTCCGTACGCGCTCTTTATCCCGTTAGGGGAATCCTCAACAGCGAAAGTCTCCTTGGGGTCTAATCCGAGCTGTTGGCAGGCATATGCATATATATCGGGAGCAGGTTTGCCAAGCTCGACCATGTCCGCACAGATTATCCTGTCAAAGTATTCTCTTATTCCGATCTTTGCAAGATGCCCTTCAGTGCGCTTCAATCCGTTGGCAGTAGCCATTGCTATTGTAATGCCATGGTCTTTAAGCCATGTAAGGATCTCCACTGCACCGGGCTTAAGCGGGATGCCGTTCTGTGCAATAAGATCTTTGACGATCCCTTTGCGCACTTCTCTTACCGCATAGTAATCGAAGTCTTCGCCGAACCACTCCTTAAACTTCGCAGGAGCAAAGGGACGGCCTAAAGACCTCAGTTCCAGAGCAATGTCAGGCCATGGTTCATAACCGCATCTGCGGAGTGCTTCAGGCCATGCAGTCTGGTAATATTTCTCGGTATCTGTAAGCGTACCGTCAAGGTCAAAGATAACTGCTTTGATATCCATAACAGATTACCTGTTATCCACCTTCTCGGGATACATATCGTGGTGTATCAGTCTGTCTTCGGCTACCTTCTCCCACTTCGTTCCCGGCTTGCCGTAATTGCAGTACGGATCGATCGAGATGCCGCCGCGCGGAGTAAACTTGCCCCATACTTCAATATACTTGGGATCCATCAGTTTGATGAGATCTTTCATGATGATGTTGACGCAGTCCTCGTGGAAGTCACCGTGGTTGCGGAATGAGAAGAGGTAGAGTTTTAAGGACTTGCTTTCGACCATCTTCTCAGAGGGCACGTATGATATCGTGATCGTCGCGAAATCAGGCTGTCCCGTAATAGGGCACAGACTCGTGAATTCAGGACAGTTGAACTTAACGAAATAATCGTTGTCCGGATGCTTGTTCGTAAATGTCTCCAGCACCGAAGGATCGTAATCCGAACTGTACGTGGTTCCTGCTTTACCCAGATGTGTAAGACCTTCTCTCTCTCTCATAAGATCACCCCTTCAGCACATTGTATTTTACGTCCGTATCGAAAGTATCGATATTCTCCGTCTTCTTTACCCACTTTACAACACCGTATGTAACAGGTGTGAATATTACCTCGTATGCAACCTTGAACAGGTACTGGTAAACGATCATCATGAGGACCTGGGAATTCTCCATAGTACCCCAGAATGATATAAGAATGAAAATAATCGAATCGAGTCCTTCACCTACCACTGTGGAGAAGATCGTACGCATCCAAAGGTTCTTGCCTTTGGTAAGAACCTTCATCTTGGACAGGACGATCGAGTTGGAGAACTCTCCGAAGAGGTATCCTGCAAAAGACGCACATGCAACACGGGGTGTCGTTCCGAGCACAACCTCATATGCTCCCTGATTCTCCCAGAAGCCGGGATGAGGAAGATCTATCGTAATAAGATAGACGAGAACGGCAAAGAAGCTGCATGCAAAGCCGAGCCAGATGATCGTCCTTGCTTTCCTGAATCCGTAGACCTCGGTAAAGACATCACCGATGATATATGTCAGTGGGAAAAGGATTACTGCCGCAGGCAAAGTGATGTTCTCCGTCACGGCCCACATCTTGCCGGCAATGAGATTTGATAATAACAGACATGTCACAAAGACAATGCCGATGCACATAAAAAGTCTTGATACTGTTTTCTTATCTTCCATAAAAACTCCGTAAAATAAAAAATCGGCCCGCAAAAACAGGAGCCGCATTTATTGCAAAATATGGTTTAACAGATAAATGACTGTCCTGGTTTTGTTTAACGACAGGATGGCACAAACGAACTGTCGGCACGCATTTTACGTGCACGCATAAATTACCATCTTTGATAATAAGAGTCAAGATTTACGTATTTTTGGTAAATAATACCAAAAGTAGGGTTATTAATGTCTCTCCATATATGGAGTGTCCACAAAATAGTACTTGCGTTCTTGCTGAATAGTGCTACAATAAACTCAAAAGTTATCTGCGCATACACTGCTTTAGGCAAACGATGTGATTTGAGAAGAGATTAATACTGATATTTATTAGTATGACGCAGCCGATTTTTTATTTTTGTACCAGGGTCATGGATCTGTCCGCGCCCCATAGCCGCAACCGCTTTATTACAGAAGGAGATTATCGGAAATGATCAATTGTTATCACTGGCGCGTTAGGAATGCCATCATCGAATCAGGTATGACATGCAGCGAGATCGCAAACAGGATGGGATGCGACCGTAAGATCCTGTCCAATACCAGGACCTGTATGATGAGTTCACGCAATCTTGCCAGATTCTGTGCTATCACAAATGTATCGGCAGATTATATCCTCGGACTGTCTGATGTTAAGGACATCCAGAAGATCAGTCAGCAGAGAGCTTCATAAGATCAGGCAGGGTAGACTCGAAGTTAACACCATACCAGGGCTTGTCAGGATCGTTCAAGGTCACTTCGATCGTATGTGCAGTATAATCTGCCGCGATCCTCATGGCCTGCTTCCAGTCCTTGCCCTTGAGAAGTTCGCCCACACAGGTTGAAGAGAACAGATCACCTGTTCCGTGATATGATGCTCCTATCTTGCGGTTCTGATATGTGTAGTATTCATTCTTTTCCCTGTCATATCCCATGATGCCGGTCTTGCCTTCTTCAAGCGAGACACCCGTCAGAACGGTTATCTTTGCGCCAAGCTGAACGGTCCTGTCGAGAAGTTCCTCTATATAAGCACGGTCATATGACTCGCGGTATTCCATATCTGTCATGATCGCAGCTTCCGTAATGTTGGGAACGAAGATATCTGCTTCTGCACAGAGTTCTGCATTCTTCTTTGCATATGTCATGTCGAAGGCAGGATAGAGCTCACCAAAATCAGCCATGACCGGATCTACGAATATGAAGTTATCTTCTGTCCTGAACTTTGCGAACAGCTTTTTGATCTGATCGATCTGTTCTATTGTTCCGAGATAACCTGTATAGATGGCATCGAACTTAACACCCTCCTTGATCCAGACATCAGTAACAGGTTCTATCTGATCTGACAGATCCTTGCATGTGTAATTGGAGAATGCAGTATGAGTCGACAAGAGAGCCGTAGGAAGTATTACCGTCTCAGAACCCAGAGCCGATATTACCGGCAGTGCCACAGTCAGCGAACACTTGCCCATGCATGATATATCCTGAATAGTAAGAACCCTCTTCATAAGTGAATGACCTCAGCCACTTATAATAGCACTTTTGGAGAGATTTCTCACATAAGATAAAGGAAGAGCCACAAGAATGCCTGCCAGACCCTGTATTGCATTGAACGGGACAGACAGGAGTGCTGCCGAAGGACCGTACATGAACGGCATTGCTTCGAAGGCAAAATAACCGCCGACCATTATCACCTCAGCCAGGACGAACGCGATGATCCTTCTGGATGTTGTCTTCTGCTTTTTGAGGATGAGCCCTGCAACACCTCCCATGGCACCCTTGATAACAGCCGTAGGAATGATGTAATGGGCATATCCTCCCATAAGATCTGCAAGAGCGGAACCTATGGCAGCCGGGATCGCTGCAAAGGGTCCCAGCAGGAATGATGCTGTCAATATCACGGCATCACCGAGATTTACATATCCTTCAGTTGCAGGAATGGGGATCCTGATGAGAAATGTCATTACAAACACAAGAGCAGTAAATACTCCGGCCAGTGCAATCCTTTTTGTGTTCATAGGAATCCCTCCTTTCTTCGGTTTGAGTGATAATAACCCTAAATACCTACTATGTCAATAGGTATTATTCATGCCTGCTTTGCAAATCTCTTATTAAGTGCCCTCAGAGCACATGCTATCCCGAATGTTGATGCTGCTATCCCGATGAATATCACGATGCCTACACCCCATCCCCAGTTGAGGAACAGATAAAAATCGTTTGTATCGGGATACTCTCCACCGATACCGTTGATCAGTATGTTGAGCATATATCCTATTCCATACAGAACAGCCGGAACAGCAGAGATCAATGCATATCTGAATTCCTTCGCCGCATCCTTCAGTGTTACATAATCAAACATCGCAATGAGAGGCACGACAAGATGGAACAGAAAGTTGGCATTATGGTACAGATTTATATGTCCGTAGATGGGTCCTAAGAAAAAAGCAATAACTGCAAAAGTCAGACCTGTTGCTGATGCAGACATCAGCTTGAGCACTTTAGTAAACTTTTTTTCAGAGAATAGTGCAATGACTGATGTGATTCCTGCAAACAGATTGGACAGTACCGTGAAATATTTCAAGTTTTCTATGCCTTTTGACATAAGTCCGGTGCCCGTGTCCCTGTTGGTCAGCATCATGATCATGCCGATAATGACAAGGATTATGATCAATATGTTTATTATTTTCTGTCTCATTGATCTTTCTTATCCCTGAATATCAGGTTTGCAGCAAATAATCCGATCTCAACGACTACGACAGCAGCTATGACATCAACAAAGACATGCTGCCTCAAAAAGAGCGTTGATGCAAAAACAAGTGCGGTAACAGGAATATTTACCCACTTGAACCACGCGGGGCAGTGCTCCATGCCTATCTTCCTGCTGAAGGCGGCACGCGTTAAGACATAGCTTTCGAGACAGTGTATCGAGGGAAAGAGATTATCCGCAGGATCGACGTCATATACAGACTGTACCCAGCGGCTTAAGAAGTCCGTAGCCGTAATGTCATTACGCACCATTGTCGTGGGCAGAATAAGAAAACATGCAAGGCAGAAAAGCTTTGCGATGATCTCCGCCGTGAAGATCTTATAGCATGCTATCTTGCGTTCCCTGGCCGCCAGGAAAAAACCGTAGATCCACTGCGCATATGCAATGGGAATATAGATGATCACAAATTCCTTGATGAGAGGAAAATAAGAATCTATAGGAAGCGACAGATCGTAGTGATGCCAGGAACCGTTTATAAGACGTGTTCCCTGAAAAGCGAGCATATTTATGGCGAGCATGATAAGTACGCTCGCCCATCCGTATGCAGGCAGAATCTTTGTCAGTATGTTCTTCTTTTTATTTTCCATGGATATCGATTATAACATATTCTGAATATGTTCCGGTCTTAAATGGGATTGCCCAGCCTGATATGCCTGATGTCACGATGCAGTGGGTATTGCCGTATTCGTACAGACCCCAAATGCCGTCATTTACTCCGAACCAGTATCCGAAATATCCTGAAGGCCATACGTGACCCCCGTGAGTGTGGCCTGATAAGACTATATCCGCACCGCACTCGGCCTCCTGCGCAAATTCTGCCGGCTGGTGGTCACAGCTGATAATGTATTTCGAGTGGTCAAGAGGTTCAAGAAGAGTCTCTATCGGCCACCTGCTGCGGGATCTGTCTTCCCTGCCGACGATATAGAAGCTGTCATTGATCAGTTCGGATCTGTCCTGAAGGATCGTCACGCCGTTTTCCTGAAGGCATGCGGCAAGATCCTCACCTGTGAACTCGCGGGTATTATAGTAGCCTCTGTCGTGATTGCCGTAAACATAATAAACGGGAGTGGTCATGCGGCCGAGGGCTTCACAGGCAACTTCCATATCGTGCCTGTTCGCATCGTCATCGACAAAATCGCCGTCGATAATGAGCACATCCGCGCCTTCCTTATCTATCCTTTCCATCTGCTTTGCAAATCTCTCGCCGCTAAGAGTGACTCCAAGATGGGAATCAGCGATCATGGCTATCCTGATGTTGCCGACACTCTTGTCAGTAGTGAATTCATAATGCGTCCTTGTGATCGTATAAGCACACAGCCACGCGCCGAACATGAAGATTACCGTCACCGACAAAGCAACAACTCCGCCCCAGTATTTCCTGCCTTGTTCCTTTCCTGTCTTTTTACGGTATATTGCAAATCCGATGTCTGACAAAATGAAGAAGAGTGCGCAATGGAGCATTATGACTATCATCGTGTACATCTCATAGAAAACGACCGATGCCATCAGAGCAACGGGAATGCAGGCCACGATCCATGAGATGATCTTATTGGGAATCCCGGATATAAAAGAGAACTTATGAAATCTCGTAACAAGATAAATGATGGCGGCTATCCCGCCGATCCCCATGAAAGCAACAAAAAGGATCCACAAAGACATTAGTTTATACTCCTTCCGACTGCTTCTCCCATCTTTACGGGAGTCTCAACCCCTTCAAG
>Ga0247611_10002287_pt1 | contig 31345 bp, 28 predicted proteins | sample 177DNAGHGhighgp2_FD_192422 | JGI IMG/M metagenome (GOLD analysis project Ga0247611, IMG submission 192422) | Sheep rumen microbial communities from Palmerston North, Manawatu-Wanganui, New Zealand - 1770 DNA GHGhigh gp2 | ecosystem: Host-associated > Mammals > Digestive system > Stomach > Rumen... | reverse complement strand
TGCTGAACGAACCGCTGCTATGCGAACTCCTGATGCCACTGCTGAATGAGCCGCTGCTGTGCGAACTCCTGCTGCCGCTGCTGAACGAGCCACTGCTGAACGAGCCGCTGCTGTGCGAACTCCTGCTACTGAAAGAACTGCTGCTATGGCTGCTACTGCTACGATTGGGATTCTCGCCAAACGACCTGCCACTGCCCGAATGGCTGCTGCCGCTGTGACTTGAACTTCTGCCGGAATCGTAGTTTCCGCCGCTGTGATTTGTACCTGTACCACGATTCAAGTTGAAGTTACCTGCGTGCCCTGTACCACGGTCGGTATAGAGTCGACCACGATTTTCTGCGGTCGTGCGGGTAGAGCTGTTGCGGTTGCCACCAAACTGCCTGTAGGTCTGACCGTGACGCTGGCTGCCATTGTGATGGCCGCGGTAGTCACCACGGTTCCAGCGGTCCAGCATGCCGAAGTGTGAACGGCCTACTGCAGGTGCTGGACGGTAGTGGTCGCGATGGTGATAGTAGTAGCCGTGACCACCGACGTGGTGCCAGGCGTGACCGCCGCGATAGCTGGCATAGAATACCGGGCGTCCGAAGTAGAAGTAGTCGCGGTGAGGATAGCGGGCGTAGATGCCGAAGTGCCAGTAGCCGCCGTCCCAGTAGAGCGGACGGTAGAAGTAGCTGGCGGCACAGAAAGCCTCCCACTGCCAGTCAAACAAAATATAGCTGAAGTCCAGGTTGCGACGCTCCCAGTAGGTTGAATAAACGTCATCGTAGCTGGTGACCCCCATCAGGTAGTCGAGGTTGATTTCATAGGCGGCTTCATACTGCGCCTCAGTGAGGTTCAGCTCGTAAGCCATCTTGTCCGTCAGGAAGAGGGCTTCGTTGCGTGCCTGTTCGTAGCTCATTGCATGGCCCGTTGCTGCTATCGTCAGCAATGTTACAAGGGTTATCATCATCTTCTTCATAGTCGTATGTTTTTTATTGTTGTTCGACATTTTGTTATCTTTTCACGGTGCAAAATTAGAAAGAAAGTAAGTCATATACAAAGGATTTTCCCTAAACCCTAAGGGGATTTTCCCTATTTGTCTGCTCTTGCTTTATATTAACTAATGTAGGACGAAGCGAAAAAAAACGCCAAAGGCTGCATCGTTTTCTTGTTTTTTTTGTAATTTTGCCGACCTAATAGAGTTTTTACAACAAGATAACAATTCATTATGGGTGGCTTCTTTGGCACGATCTCAAAACAGAGCTGCGTAAACGACTTGTTTTACGGCACTGACTACAACTCGCACTTAGGTACAAAACGCGCCGGACTGGTGACATTCGATGAGGAGAGCGGTTTCCACCGCAGCATCCACTCGCTGGAGCGCAATTATTTCCGTTCGCGCTTCGAGGACGAACTGGACTCCTTCAAGGGACATCAGGGCATTGGCGTCATCAGCGACACCGACCCGCAGCCCATCATCGTCAATTCGCACTTGGGGCGCTATGCGGTGGTGACCGTTGCCAAAATCAACAATCTGCGCGAGATAGCCGAGGACCTGCTGAAGCAGCGCATGCACCTCAGCGAGATGTCGGCCAACAACATCAACCAGACTGAATTGGTGGCCCTGCTCATCAATATGGGCGACACCTTTGTGGAGGGTATCAATCTGGTATACCAGAAGATAGAGGGCTCGTGCTCGATGCTCATCCTGACAGAGGATGGCATCATTGCCGCACGTGACTTCCTGGGACGCACACCCATCGTGATAGGCCAGAAGCAGATTCACCGTCTGTCGCCCATCGGCACCGACGAGTTCCTGCAGGCATACGCCGTCTCCAGCGAGACGACCAGCTTCCCCAACCTCGACTACAAGGTAGTGCGCGACCTGGGACCGGGCGAGATTGTCCGCCTGCGCGCCGACGGTCTTGAGGTGATGCAGAAACCTTTTACACGCTGTCAGATATGCTCGTTCCTCTGGGTTTACTACGGCTTCCCCGCCAGCGACTATGAGGGCATCAATACAGAATATGTACGCGAGAAGAACGGACGCCTGATGGGCGAGAAGGACCACGACATTGATGCCGACTTGGTGTGCGGCATCCCCGACTCCGGTGTGGGTATGGCCCTGGGCTATTCGGAGGGTAAGAAGATTCCCTACAAGCGTGCCGTGCTGAAATACACGCCAACATGGCCTCGCTCGTTTACTCCTGGCAACCAGAACCGCCGTGACCTCGTGGCCAAGATGAAGCTCATTCCCAACCCGGCCGTCTTGAAGGACCAGCGCATCGTGTTCTGCGACGACTCCATCGTCCGTGGCACGCAGCTGCGCGATAACGTCCGCACGTTCTTCGACAATGGTGCCAAGGAGGTGCATGTGCGCATCTCCTGTCCTCCGCTAGTCTACGGCTGCCCGTTCATCGGCTTCACTTCGTCGAAGAGCGACATGGAGCTCATCACGCGCCGCATCATCAAGGACTTCGAGGGCGATGACAAAAAGAACCTCGACAGATATGCCAAGACGGGCACACCCGAATACCAGCGCATGGTCAGCGAGATTGCCCGCCGCCTGGGGCTGACCAGCGTCAAGTTCGCTACCATCGAGGACCTGATAGCCTCTATCGGCCTTCCCAAGGATCGCGTCTGTACCCACTGCTTCGACGGCACCTCCTTCTGTCACGAGCGCCGCGGCGAGGAGTGGTTCACGTAATGTTGTACAATAAAGATGGCGGACTCTTGAACATAATCAGGAGTCCACTCAGCACTCGGAAAAGCTCAACGTCGATTTCGAGAATCAGCACTACGAAGGGGTGACCACCATGCCTGCTGCCGCCCCCGTCATCTAAGCCTCACGCCACCATAGAATTTGACTATGGAGAATAGCAAGAAGTTTTCTCGTTCGAAAGAAAAAATAAAAAAAATGTTTTTTTATTTGTTTCTTTGCTCACTTATTCGTACCTTTGCAACCTAAAATCAATAGAAAGAAGCGTGAAGATAAAGCAAGTGCTGAGCGCCCTTGAACATTTCGCGCCCCTGCCCTTGCAGGAAAGCTGGGATAATGCTGGCCTGCAACTGGGACTGACGGAGGCGGAGGTTTCAGGGGCATTATTGTGTCTGGACGTTAACGAACAGATCGTTGACGAGGCCATCCGGAAAGGTTGCAACCTCATTGTGAGCCACCATCCGCTGCTGTTCCGCGGGCTGAAGCAGATCAGCGACGCTGACTATGTGCAGCGTTGCGTCATCAAGGCCATCAAGAACGACGTGGTCATCGCATCCATGCATACAAACATGGATAATGCGCAGGACGGCGTGAACTGGAAGATTGCCGAGCGGCTGGGGCTGACGGAATGTCGGTTCTTTGCCCAGAAGACCGTTGACGGCATTGAGGCCGGCAGCGGTGTGGTAGGGAAGTTGTCGCAGCCGATGGAGGCTCGGGCGTTTGTGGAACTGGTCAAAAAGCAGTTCGGTGTCGAGTGCGCCATGTGCAACGAGCTGTTGCATCGCCCCGTCAAGCAGGTGGCTATCTGCGGCGGTGCCGGCGACTTCCTGCTGGACGATGCCGTGCGCGAGGGTGCCGATGCCTTCATCACGGGCGAGATGCACTACCACGTCTTCTTCGACCACGAACAGAAAATCCAGATTTGTGTCATCGGCCACTACCAGAGCGAGCAGTACACAGCTGAAATATTCCGCGACATCATCCAGAAGGTGTGCCCTGGCGTTCGCACTGAAATCGCCGAGACGAACACGAATCCGATTTGTTATCTTTAAGCTTGATAGTGACATAAAGATATATCGACATAACTACATAACGAAAAAACGAAGAAATTATGGCAAAGAAAGATCCCACAGACATGCCGGTAGAGGAGCGTCTGAAGACCCTTTATCAGCTGCAGACCACGCTCTCGGGCATTGACGAGAAGCGTGCTCTGAGAGGCGAACTGCCTCTGGAAGTACAGGACCTCGAGGACGAAATCGAGGGCTTGACCACCCGTGTTGAGAATATCCAGCACGACATCAATGAGTACGAGCAGGCCGTCACGGTGAAGAAAGGCGAGATTGAGACCGCCAAGGCCAGCGTGGAGCGTTACAAGGCGCAGTTGAACGACGTGAAGAATAACCGTGAGTATGACACGCTGTCGAAGGAAATCGAGTTCCAGACCTTGGAAATCGAGCTCTGTAACAAGAAAATCAAGGAGGCCAACTTCAAAATTGAGGAAAAGAAGGGCGAGCTGGCACAAAATCAGGAGATTATTGACGATCGCCGTCAGGCACTGGAGGTGAAGAAGAGCGAGCTCGACGAAATCATGGAGGAAACGCGTGCCGAAGAGGAGAAGCTCAAGGCCAAGGTGAAGGACCTGGAGGCTAAGATTGAGCCGCGTCTGCTGACCTCGTTCAAGCGTATCCGCAAGAATGCCCGCAACGGTCTGGGCATCGTCTATGTGCAGCGTGATGCTTGTGGTGGTTGCTTCAACAAGATTCCACCCCAGCGTCAGTTGGATATCAAGATGCACAAGAAGGTGATAGTCTGCGAGTATTGCGGTCGTATCCTCATTGATCCCGAACTGGCCGGTGTCAAGATTGACAAGGTGCAGTCTGTTGAGGAGAAGAAGACACGTAAGCGTGCTATCCGCAAGACCGTGAAGAAGGCCGAGGATACTCCGGATGTCCCTGAGGCAGAGGCCTAAAGAGACGAATAGTCGGGTATCTCCTGCAGGAAATGATACGTCTGGTTGGCGTAGTCCATCTGGCAGCAGACGTGTTGCAAACCATTGCTGACAACCAGATAGTCCACCTTTAATAGCAGGTTATACGCCGAAATCTGATGAAACACCCGCTGTGTCAGTGACACGGTGGGTGCTTTGTATTCTATAATCATCTGCGGTGCTGCCACCTTATTATATAATATAGAGTCGCAACGAAGTGTCTTGTCGCCGCATTGCAGGGCAATCTCGTTGCCCAATAGCCCCTTGGGATAGCCCTTGTGCTCCACCAACCAATGCGTGAAGTGCTGACGCACCCATTCTTCGGGCGTTAGGGCTACGTAGCGGCGCCGCAGAAAGTCAAAAATCTCCGGCTTTTCCCGCGTGCCACGCACTTTTACCTCATAGGAGGGTAGATTCAATTCGTTCATATCGGCGACAAAATTACAAAAATAATGCGAGATTTCGCAATTTATTTTGTAATTTTGCAAGCGAATATGGCTCAACCCGCAGTGACATACGACCAGGTGATAAGCGAGCTTCAGGCCCGCCATTTCAAACCCGTCTACTATTTGATGGGCGACGAACCGTATTATATCGATAAAATCTGCGACTGGATAGCCGAGAATGTGCTGCAGCCTGAGGAACGGGACTTCAACCAGACCGTGCTGTTTGGGTCTGACGTCAACGCCTCACAGATTGTCGATGCCGCGAAACGTTATCCGATGATGTCGGAATATCAGGTGCTGATAGTCAAGGAGGCTCAGAATATCAAGAATACGGAGCCTCTGGAGAAATATTTCAAGCAGCCTATGGCGTCGACTATCTTGGTGTTGTGCCACAAAAACGGCAAAATTGACGGGCGTAAACAGGCATACACGAAGACGATTCGTGAGGCTGGGGTACTGTTTGAGAGTGTCAAGCTCAAGGAGAATGCCCTTCCCGCTTTTATCGAGAATTATCTGAAGGCCCGTGAAGTCAGCATCGACCCCAAGTCGACGCAGTTGATTGCCGAGTCCATAGGTGCTGACCTCAGCAGACTAACAGGCGAGTTGGACAAAGTCCTGTTGTCGTTGCCTGCCAATGATAGGAGAGTGACCCCCCAGGTGGTGGAGGATCAGATAGGCGTGAGCAAGGACTTCAATGGTTTCGAGCTGAAAGATGCCATCGTCAATCGCAATATTCTAAAGGCAAATAGGATAGTCAATTATTTTGACAAAAATCCGAAGGCGGGTAGTGTCTACTCTTTTCTCCCGTTGCTCTTCAGTTATTTCCAAAATTTGATGATTGCTTATTATTGTCCGCAAAAGGGTAGTCAGGAGGCATTGGCTCAGTGGTTGGAATTGAGAAATTCATGGGCTGCTCGTGAGTATGTGACAGGCCTCAGAAACTACTCTGGAATGAAAGTGATGCAGATAATTTCCAAGCTACGCGAAATAGATGCCAAAAGTAAGGGGTTAGATAACCCCAATACACCTCCAGAAGAACTGGTAAAGGAGTTAATTTTCTTTATACTGCACTAAAAAACGACCCCATTTGGGGTCGTTTTTTGCTAGAATTCAGTTTTTCCCATACATGTTTTTTGCCCCTTAAATGCCCATCTACAAAGGATTTAGGCCCCAAAATGACGCTTCATATTTCGCGTATTTTCAGTTTTTCGTCCGTTGGTTCAGGATTCTTTCAAAATGCCAGAAAACCACTTTTCCTGAAACCATAAATTTGGAATTAAATAATTTTAGCATTTTGGATTGTTAATTTAGGAAACCAAATCATCGCAATGGGTTTACAAGAATAGAACGATAAAGAAGTCTATTTAATGTCTGTAAACCTAAATTGAAAGAGTTATATTTACATTTGCAAACTCAAATACAGAGCTTCGAAAACGTATATTCATGCGTATACAAAAATTCATCACACCCATAAACGACTAAAAACCAATGTTTTATGCAAAAGAGGTGGATTTTTTACAAAACAATCCAGATATTTATGGTGCTAAAAACTGCATATTCCCCTTAATTGCTCACTATTTAATGTAATAATGCTTTTATAACCAAACATTTATAAGATATCCCCTTTAAAAGTGCTTTGCTGTGTTTTACGAATACAAATTTATATTTGTAATTCTAAATAGCTGGTTTGCAGTTTTTCGAATTCGGAATTTGATATTCTAAAATCAAAATCTAAACTTTACGATTTGAAATTTTCTTTAGATTTCTTGCACAGTTCAAAAAAAACGTTTACCTTTGTAAAGTCTAAGAAAATCCCCCATTTGGGGCTTATTTTATGAAGAGATGGAACTAAAAGACCGTATAAGAAAGATTATGGAAGATCAGCACATGACTCAACAGGTGTTTGCTGACTTCATTGGGCAGTCACCTGCCACCCTGAGTAGTATCTTCACTGGACGTACCCGTCCTACCCTGAAGGTCGTGGAGGATATCAAAGCGAAAATTCCTGACATCAGTACCGAGTGGCTTCTTTGGGGGGGCGGCTCTATGTATATCACCCACTCCGAAGGTTCGTCAGAAGCTGTATCTGACCCAGTTCCTGGTCAGGAGCAGATGCTCAATTTTGACGATCCGAGTAATGCCACTCCTTCTGCAAGCTATCAAGCCACCAATAATCAGCGTGTTCTGTCTGGTTTTCAGCAGGGTGTACGAAATACACACTTGGATTTTCGTGCTGAAGAAATGAAAATTGTTGACAAAACGACGCGCCGTGTGACAGAAATTCGCGTCTATTATGACGACCAGACCTACGAAACTTTCGTGCCTGCCAAGGTCAAGTAGTCAGTATTGTTTTTATCCAAAAGACCTTATATAATATAATAAGTGTACCTGTCAGTAAGGTGTGTATAGGGACGAAGGACCGACAACAATCTGGCAACAATTTGTAATACAACTATGCATTTTTCTTTCAAAATGTTTGGTTAATTCGTGGAAATGTTATACTTTTGCAACCGATAATCCAAAAGTCCATGGACGATTAGGTAATAAACGATGAATGTTATGATACAGAACGCTTACTTTTACGGCTATTACTTTTACTTTGCAGTAGACTGTGAAGCGGTAAGCCGTATGTAAGATGTAAATCAGAGTAAAGGCAAAAATAAAATAAGGCTCCGCTTCACAAACACCAAGTGAAAGCGGAGTTTTTTTGAATAAGCGAATAAAGAACAAGATACAAGAATGAAACGAATAGCGATACAAGGACTGATAGGATCTTTTCACGACATAGCTGCCCATCTCTATTTCGAGGGCGAGCAGATACAGTTGATCTGTTGCAACACCTTTGAGGAAGTCTTTGCAAAGATGCAGCAAGATCCTACCAGTATCGGCATGCTGGCTATCGAGAACACCATTGCAGGAAGCCTGTTGCACAACTATGAACTGCTTCGCGACAGTGGCACGACCATCGTCGGTGAACATAAGCTGCACATTACCCACTCCATTTGTTGTCTGCCCGACGATGACTGGAGCACCATCACCGAGGTACACTCTCACCCCGTGGCCCTGATGCAATGCCGTCAGTTTTTGGCGCAGCATCCCACGCTGAGGAATGTTGAAGCCGAGGATACGGCAGGTTCAGCGAAGATGATTGCCGAAGAGGGTCGTCGAGGCTGGGCGGCCATCTGTCATGCGGAGGCTGCACGGCTTTATGGACTGAAAGTGCTCGAGGACCATATTGAGGACAACAAGCACAACTTCACACGCTTCCTCGTGGTCAGCAATCCCAACAAGGCCGACTTGTTGCGTCCCCTGACAGAGACCAACAAGTCCAGCATCGTGTTTTCGCTGCCCCATGAAGAAGGTTCGCTGGCTCATGTACTGGCAATCCTGTCATTCTATCACATCAATCTGACGAAGATACAGTCGTTGCCGATTATCGGGCGCGAGTGGGAATACCTGTTCTATGTCGACGTCATGTATGAAGACCTGACGCGCTACCGCCAGTCGATAGATGCCATCATCCCCTTGACCAAGGACTTCAAGATTTTGGGAGAATACAAGGACGGCAAACAAACGAATTAAGGTAATCATAAACTTCAAACATCAAACTTCAAAAATATATGGTACAACCGGCAGAAAGGCTTAGTTTAGTACAAGAGTACTATTTCAGCAGAAAGTTAAAGGAGGTGGCACAGTTGAATGCCGAAGGCAAGGACATTATCAGTCTGGCCATTGGCTCGCCGGACATGCCGCCATCGGAACAAACCATCGAGAGATTATGTGAGGTGGCTCACGACCCGACAGCTCATGGCTACCAGCCTACCCAGGGTACGCCCGAATTGCGTGAGGCGATGGCTGGGTTCTACAAGCGTTGGTACGATGTTAACCTAGACGCCAAAAGCGAAGTGTTGCCGTTGATAGGTTCGAAGGAGGGTATCCTGCATACCACGTTGGCCTTTGTCAATCCTGGCGATGGCGTACTGGTACCCAATCCCGGCTATCCCACCTACACGTCGCTCAGCAAGATTTTGGGTGCCAACATTGTGAACTATAACTTACGTGAGGACAATGGCTGGCAGCCCGACTTTGACGAGCTGGAGGAAATCGTAAATAATAAATCGTCGTACTGTACATTCCGTTTGATGTGGACCAACTATCCCAATATGCCGACCGGTGGTAGGGCCCAGCGTGAGACCTACGAGCGGCTGGTGCGCTTTGCCAAAGACCACGACATCGTCGTCGTCAACGATAACCCCTACAGCTTTATCCTCAGCGAGGAGCATCTGAGCATCCTGCAGGTACCTGGAGCCAAGGACTGCTGCATCGAGTTCAACTCTATGTCGAAGAGTCATAATATGCCTGGCTGGCGTGTGGGACTCTGTGCTTCGAATGCACAGTTCATCCAGTGGATCCTCAAGGTGCAGTCCAACATCGAGAGTGGCACCTTCCGTGGCATCCAGTTGGCAGCTGCCGAAGCCTTTAAGAATGATGAGGCCTGGCACCGCGAATACAATATCGAGACCTACGCCCGCCGCCGCCGCTATGCCGAGCAGATTATGGACGTCCTGGACTGCACCTACGACCCGAACCAGGTCGGCATGTTCCTGTGGGGCCGCATCCCCGACAGCATTGAGAATGTCGAGGACCTAACGGAGCGAGTGCTCCACGAGTCCCGCGTGTTCATCACCCCTGGTTTCATCTTCGGCTCGAACGGAAACAGATATATCCGAATCTCGCTCTGCGCCAAGGAAGACAAAATTCAAGAAGCGCTGAAACGAATAAAAAACATTTTTTGAAACGAATGATGCTCATTCGTTTCCTCAAAAAGATAAAAACATAAATTTGCATATAATATGGAACTGGAACTTCAACCATTGAATTTACCGAGTGACAACGAACGCCCCTTCGTCATTGCAGGCCCGTGCAGTGCAGAGACAGAGGAGCAAGTGATGGAAACTGCCCGTCAGCTGGCTATGAAAGGCTGTCACAACTTTCGTGCCGGTGTATGGAAGCCCCGTACCAAGCCCGGTGGCTTTGAGGGTAACGGCGAGAAGGCGCTGCCCTGGATGAAGCAGGTGAAGGAGGAGACGCACATGCTGATAGCTACTGAGGTGGCTACGCCCGAGCATGTGGAGCTGGCGCTGAAGTACGGCATGGACATCCTGTGGATTGGTGCCCGTACGACTGCCAACCCCTTTGCCATGCAGGCGCTGGCCGATGCCCTGAAGGGTGTCGACGTCCCCGTGTTTGTGAAGAACCCCGTCAATCCCGACCTGGAATTGTGGATTGGCGCCTTGCAGCGCCTGAACCAGGCAGGCATCAAGCGTTTGGGAGCCATCCACCGCGGTTTCTCCAGCTACGAGCAGAAGATATATCGCAATGCCCCCATGTGGCAGATACCCATCGAACTGCACCGTCGCATTCCCGACCTGCCCATCATTAGTGACCCCAGCCATATCGGAGGACGCCGCGAACTCATCGCTCCGCTGTGTCAGCAGGCCATGGACCTGGGCTTCGACGGACTCATCGTAGAGAGCCACTGCGACCCCGACAAGGCATGGAGCGACGCCAAGCAGCAGGTGACCCCCGACGTGTTAGACTATATCCTGGCATTGCTCATCATCCGTGACGAGCACGTCACCACGGAGAGCATTCAGCAGTTGCGCAAGCAAATTGACAATCTCGACAACCAGCTGATGGAAATCCTGTCGAAGCGTATGGCCGTCTGTCGTGAGATTGGTAACTACAAGAAGGAGCACAACATGACGGTGCTGCAGGCTTCTCGCTACAATGAAATTTTAGAGAAGCGCGGCGTGCAGGGCTCGCTGTCTGGTATGGCTCCCGAGTTTGTCGCCAAGGTCTTCGAGAGCATCCATGAAGAGAGTGTCCGCCAGCAGATTGAAATCGTCAACAAATAAGATGCCATGAAGATATTAGTATTGGGAGCAGGCAAGATGGGCTCGTTCTTCATCGACCTGCTGAGCTTCGACCACGAGGTGGCCGTCTTCGAACGCGATCCGAAGCGCATGCGCTTTACCTACAACTGTCAACGTTTCACCCAGCTGGAGGAAATTCGCGACTTCAAGCCCGAACTGGTCATCAATGCCGTCACGCTGAAGTACACCATTCCTGTCTTCGAGCAGGTCATCCCCTTCCTGCCTGAGGAGTGCATCATCAGCGACATTGCCAGCGTCAAGACCGACCTGAAGGAGTTCTACGAGCAGACGGGGCGCCGCTACGTGTCGACACACCCCATGTTCGGTCCTACGTTTGCCAACCTGAACCAGCTCAGCGAGGAGAACGCCATCATCATCAGCGAGGGTGACTACATGGGACGCATCTTTTTCAAGGACCTGTACCAGAAGCTGGGGCTCAACATCTACGAGTACACCTTCGAGGAGCATGACAAGACGGTGGCCTACTCGCTCAGTATCCCCTTTGTCTCAACTTTCGTCTTTGCTGCCGTCATGAAGCATCAGGACGCCCCAGGTACCACCTTTAAGCGACACATGCGCATTGCCAAGGGGGTGCTCGGCGAGGACGACTACCTGTTGCAGGAAATTCTCTTCAACCCTTACACCCACGACCAGGTGTCGCAGATTCGTACGGAGCTTAAGGAACTGCTGGAAATCATTGACCATAAGGATGGCGACGGCATGAAGGGCTACCTGACGAAGATCAGGAAGCATGTCTTCGAAAGGTAAAAAAGTGAAAAGGTAAAAAGGGTAAGTCAGACGCTTTGCTCGTATTTGCTGATAGTCAGAGAAGTTTTTAGCCTGCCAATGGTAACAAACTTCTCTGATTTGTCGTAATCAAAGCCGCCATAGCGACTCATCTGGATGTCCACCAGCATGTCAGGTTTCATGAGCTTGGCCATCAGGATGGAGTTCTGGCGTATCATCAGCGAACTGGTACGCGATAGCATCGTATAGTAGTTGAAGTCCAGGTTGTCGGGTATCAGTTTGTCCAATACCTGTGCCGCCAGCGATCTGTTGTGCTTGCGGCGTTCGTTGAACTCGTCGTGCACCTCCGACTGAGCCTTGTAGTCATGACCGCTTACGTCCACACCCACCAGTATGTCGCCCTTGTGGCGCTTCACCCGGTTCAGCGGGATGGGGTTGACGACGCCTCCGTCAATCAGTATCATGCCATTGCGGCGAACGGGTTCATAGAAAGTGGGTAGGGATATGCTGGCTCGGATGGCGGAAAACAGGCTGCCTTTGCGGAAAACCACTTCCTGTCCGCCCTTCCAGTCGGTAGCTACAGCACAATATGGTATGGGCAGGTCTTCGATGGCGATGTCTGGCACAAACTCCATGATGGCCTCAATGATGCGTGTGCCCTTCACCAGATGGCTGAGCGAGAACGAGAAGTCAGTCAGTTCCAGCATCTTCTTCTTGTCCATTGTCTTCATCCATTCGCGAAACTCCTTCAATTTGCCGGCGGCATAGACCCCGCCGATGAGTGCTCCCATCGAACAGCCGGCAATCGAAGTTATCTGGTAGCCCTGCGCTTCCAGTTCCTCTATCGCACCGATATGTGCCAAGCCCCTGGCACCGCCACTCGACAGCACCAACGCAACGTCTTTTTTCTTTGTCCCCTCCGTCATAGTTTTTAAATTGCTGCAAAGATACACACTTTTGACGATTTGGCGAAACAAATAATAAAAAACGTTGCGAAATAACTATGATATCATATCAATAGGCCTGCTCATGCACCCCTTTGACGGCTCGGCCAGAGGGATCATTCATGTTGCGGAAGGCGGCATCCCATTCGAGGGCGATGGCGGTGGAGCAGGCTACACTGGCTTCTTGGTTGACGCTACGGGCAGCGGAATCGCTGGGGAAGTGCTCGGCGAAGATGCTGCGGTAGTAGTACTCTTCCTTGTTGAGCGGCGGGTTGATGGGAAAACGATCGGCGGCATGGGCCATTTGTTCGTCGGTGACTGCCTCAGCGGTAATCTTCTTCAGGGTGTCAATCCACGAATAGCCGACGCCGTCGCTGAACTGCTCTTTCTGGCGCCAGGCCACTTCGGCAGGCAGCATGTCGGCAAAGGCTTCGCGGACAATGCGCTTCTCCATCGTGGTGCCAGGACACATCTTAGCCTCGGGATTGGTGCGCATAGCGACATCGAGGAACTCCTTGTCGAGGAAGGGCACGCGGCCTTCGACACCCCAGGCCGACAGACTCTTGTTGGCACGCAGACAGTCGTAGAGATAGAGTTTTGAGAGTTTGCGCACGGTCTCGTCGTGGAAGTCCTTGGCCGTAGGGGCTTTGTGGAAATAGAGATAGCCGCCGAAGATTTCGTCGGCACCTTCGCCGGAGAGCACCATCTTGATGCCCATCGACTTGATGACGCGGGCCAGCAGGTACATCGGTGTTGAAGCACGGACGGTGGTGACGTCGTAGGTCTCGATGAAGTAGATGACATCGCGGATGGCGTCGAGGCCCTCCTGGATGGTGTAGTTTATTTCGTGGTGGACAGTGCCGATATGGTCGGCCACGAGCTTGGCCTTGGCGAGGTCGGGCGCGCCCTTTAGTCCGACGGCGAATGAGTGCAGGCGGGGCCAGTAGGCCTTTGTCTTGGAATCGTCCTCAATACGCATTTCGCTGTATTTCTCGGCAATAGCGGAAATGACACTGGAGTCCAGACCACCTGAGAGCAGCACGCCGTAAGGCACGTCTGACATCAGCTGTCGCTTCACGGCAGCAGTAAGGCCGTCGCGGATGGCATCGACACTGGCAGGATTGTCCTTGACGGCATCATACTGCATCCAGTCGCGGCTGTAATACCATTTCTGTCCTGGGTCAACGCTCCAATAATAATGTCCGGGGAGGAAAGGCTCGTAACGCTCGCACTGGCCTTCAAGGGCTTTCAACTCTGAGGCAACATAGACGGTGCCGTCGCTGTCGTAGCCAATATATAGAGGTATGACGCCGATGGGATCGCGGGCTATCAGGAACTCGTCGCGCTCCTCATCGTAGAGCACGAAGGCAAAGATGCCGCTGAGATCCTCGAGAAAGTTGATGCCTTTCTCACGATACAGCGCTAAGATGACCTCGCAGTCAGAGCCCGTCTGGAACTCGTACTGCCCAGCATAGCGACGGCGAATCTCCTGATGGTTGTATATCTCTCCGTTCACCGCCAACACCTGCTTGTGGTCAGGCGAGAATAGGGGCTGACCACCTGATTCCGGATCTACGATGCTCAGTCGCTCGTGGGCCAGCACGGCGCTGCCGCCACAGTATATTCCACTCCAGTCGGGTCCGCGATGACGGATTTTCTGACTCATCTTCAATGCTTTGTCACGAAGGGCATGCGTCTGCTCCTTCACATTTAATAATGCTACGATACCACACATAATGATTCGGTGTTTTGTTGTTTTCGCTGTTTCGTTATCTCGTTATTCTGGAATTTCGACTATAAATAAGAGAGATACAGGTAGTTGGTTTGGGCGGGATATTCCGCGGCGAGGGTGTCAATCTGGTTGACGGTGGGCACGAGGCCCAACATTTGGCGCCATTTGCGAATGGTGAGGCCGGCCTGTTCCATCTTCATGCGTGACTCCAGGCCGACGGCGCGAGCTATCTGGAAGTCGGAGAAGCCATAGACCTTGGCTGCACGCAGCAGCAGGGTGATTTCAGACGACTGCAGGTACTCCTTGAACTCGCTGGGCTCCATGAACTCTGAGACTTCCGACAAGTGGGTATATTCGTGCAGTTGTTGGTCGATGTCGACGATGTGCTTCAGCTTTTGCAGGAACCAGCGGTCAATCTTCGTCAACTGGTGTATCTGCTCGACGCTGTAGCCAATCTTCAGAGCCTTCGACACCACGAAGATGCGCATGTCGGTGGGGTCGTGCAGGGAGGTAGCGATGTCCTGAATCTTGATTTCGTGATTCTCCACAAAGCCATGCATGCCCTGGCCAATCATGCGGAGTCCCTTTTGCAGTGCTTCCTCGAAGGTGCGGCCGATAGCCATCACCTCGCCGACGCTCTTCATCGACGAGCCGAGTTGGCGTTTCACGCCGTGGAACTTAGTGAGGTCCCACCGGGGTATTTTGACTACTACATAGTCGAGGGCGGGCTCGAAGAAGGCACTGGTGGTCTTGGTGACGCTGTTCTTCAGGTCGAACAGACCATAGCCGAGACCGAGTTTGGCAGCCACGAAAGCCAGGGGATAGCCGGTGGCCTTCGATGCTAATGCTGACGAACGCGACAGGCGGGCGTTGACCTCGATGACGCGATAGTCCTCGCTGTTGGGATCGAGGGCGTACTGCACGTTGCATTCGCCCACGATGCCGATATGGCGGATAATCTTGATGGCTAGCGCACGTAGCTTATGGTATTCGCTGTTGGTGAGCGTCTGGGATGGAGCCACGACGATGCTTTCGCCCGTATGGATGCCCAGCGGGTCGAAGTTCTCCATGTTACAAACGGTGATGCAGTTGTCGTAACGGTCGCGCACCACCTCGTACTCTATCTCTTTCCAGCCTTTCAGGCTTTTCTCTACCAATACCTGCGGCGAGAACGAGAATGCCTCTTCTGCCTGTGCCAGCAACTGTTCCTCGTTGTCGCAAAAGCCAGAGCCTAAGCCGCCGAGGGCATAGGCGGCACGCAGGATGACGGGAAATCCCAGTTCATGGGCAGCCTGCTGCACTTCCTCAATAGATGAACATGCCTCACTCTTGATGGTCTTCACGCCAATCTCGTCGAGCCGTTTCACAAAGAGGTCGCGATCCTCCGTGTCGATGATGGCCTGCACCGGAGTGCCCAACACCTTGACGCCATATTTGTCCAGAATGCCTTTCTCGTACAGTTCCACGCCGCAGTTCAGGGCCGTCTGACCACCGAACGACAGCAAGATTCCATCAGGGCGCTCTTTCTCGATGACACGTTCCACGAATGCTGGCGTTACAGGCTGGAAATACACTGTATCGGCAACATCCTTTGAGGTCTGCACCGTCGCGATATTGGGGTTGATGAGCACCGAGTGGATGCCCTCTTCCTTCAGCGCCTTCAGAGCCTGAGCCCCGCTGTAGTCAAACTCGCCCGCCTGACCAATTTTCAGGGCACCAGAGCCTAACAATAATACCTTATTTATTTTATCCATATACACGAGTCTTCTTTTTCTATCCTATTCACCTCTTCCTTTCTAACATCGCTACGAATTCATCAAACATCCATTCGGTGTCGGTAGGGCCTGAGCATGCTTCGGGGTGGAACTGTGCCGACATCCAAGGGTTCGTCTTGTGGCGGATGCCTTCGTTCGAACCGTCGTTCATGTTCACAAACAGCGATTCCCAGTCCTCAGGCAGTGTCGAGTCGTCAACGGCATAGCCGTGGTTCTGGCTCGTGATGTAGCAGTGCTCCGTGCCCACTTCACGCACTGGCTGGTTGTGCGAGCGATGTCCGTACTTCAGTTTGTACGTATTCGCGCCTGCGGCCCGTGCCAGCAGCTGGTTGCCTAAGCAGATGCCCATCAGCGGGCGCACCGTCGTGCTATTGTCGCCGTCGTTTTTGCCATCGGCCTTTTTCTTCTCATTATCTAAGAACGTACGGATATGATCCACCGTCTTGCCGCATTGCTCTGGGTCGCCCGGCCCGTTCGCCAAGAACAGTCCGTCGAACTCCAGCTGGTTAAAGTCGTAGTCCCAAGGTACGCGTACCACCTCGATGCCGCGCCTTATCAGGCACCGGATGATATTTGCCTTCACGCCGCAATCCACTAATACCACCTTCGGTGGCACAGAGGATACAGATTGGGTGTCATTGTTGTTAGGTTTATAGGTAATAACCTCCTTGCAGCTCACTTTCTCCACCCAGTTCACTGAACCATAATTCTCTGTGTCCTCTATATTCTCTGTGCTCTCTGTGCTCTCTGTGCTTAAAATAATTCTTCCCATCATCACGCCATGCTCGCGGAGTACCTTTGTCAATCGTCGCGTGTCGATGCCCGTGATGGCGGGAATCTGCTCATGCTTCAGCCATTCCGCCAGACTCTCTTTAGCATTCCAGTGCGAGTACTGCTCGCTGTAGTCGGCCACCACCAGCGCTTTCGGGTGGATGCGGTCGCTCTCCATAAACGTCGGCAGACCGTCAGCGCCCATCCCTGTATCAGGCACGCCGTAGTTGCCTATCAGTGGGAATGTTGTCACCAGTATCTGTCCTGCATAGCTGGGATCTGTCAGACTCTCAGGATAGCCCGTCATCGCCGTGTTGAACACCACTTCGCCAGCGGTATTCCCGTCATAGCCGAACGACCAGCCGAAGAACGTCGTGCCATCTTCGAGTATTAATCTTGCTTGTCTCATATATTCTTTTTCAATTTCTGTTCGACGTAGTTAATAAATGCCTGATTGACCAACCGAATGCCGCCAGACGTGGGGTAATGGCCCGTGAAGTACCAGTCGCCCGGGTGGTTGGGACATGCCTCATGCAGTCCCTCAATACTCTGGAACACCAGTTCGATGGGTGCCTGCATGTCGTTAGGACGCAACATCTCCACAATCTTCTGATTAATCTCGTCCACGGTGAAGGGCTCATAAATACGACGGACGTAGTTTTCATTGAACATTGAACAATGAACATTGAACATTGGCTGCGCACTGGAATGGTCAATGTTCAATGGTGAATGGTCAATGTTCAATGGTGAATGGTCAATGGCATTCTTGCAGGCAAGGTAGGTGTCGTTGACCAACTGCCATAGGCCGCGCTCCTCGATGAGCGCCATCGTGGCACGGAAGGCACAGAACTCCTCCAGGCGCGCCATGTCGATGCCGTAGTAGTCGGGGTAGCGAATCTGCGGAGAACTGCTGACCATCACAATCTTCTTGGGGTGCAGACGGTCGAGAATCTTGAATATGCTCTCCTTCAACGTGGTGCCTCGGACGATGCTGTCGTCGATGATGACGAGGTTGTCCTTGTAGGGTCTGAGTGAGCCGTAGCTGATGTCATAGACGTGGGCGGCGAGGTCGTTGCGCTCGCTGTTGTCGGCAATGAATGTGCGCAACTTGATGTCTTTCCACACCACCTTCTCCGTGCGCACCTCGCCGTGCAACTTGCGGAAGCCGTCGGTCATGCCGTAGTAGGCCACCTCGGCGGTGTTGGGGATATATGAGAATACCGTGTTGTCCACGTCGCCGTCGATAGCTTTGAGGATGGCGGGCGTCAGCTGTTCGCCCAGTCGCTTGCGCTCCTGATAGATGTCACGGTCGGAACCACGGCTGAAATAGATGCGCTCGAAGCTGCATGCCGCCAACTGTTGGGCGGGCATCGTCTGTTCCAGTTTCATCTCGCCATTCTTGTGTACGATGAGCGCCTGCCCCGGCAGTAGCTCGCTGATGTCCCCGGCCTGTAGGTCGAAGGTGGTCTGCAGCACGGGGCGCTCACTGGCGAGGGCGATGATTTCGTCGTCGTGATAGTAGAACGCAGGGCGGATGCCCCATGGGTCGCGGACACTGAACATCTCGCCCGAGCCGGTCAGTCCGCACATCACGTAGCCGCCGTCGTAGTGTGTCATGGTCTTACGCAGCACGTTGGCCATTTCCACATGGTTGTCGATATAGTCGGTGATGGCGGTGCCCTCCAGTCCTTGTTCCTTGGCTTCTACAAACAGCCGCTCTACCTCACGGTCCAGCCGGTGGCCCATCAGTTCGAGCGTGATGTAGGAGTCGCCGTAGACACGCGGACTCTGTCCTTGCGCAATCAAGAACTGAAAGACCTCGTCGATATTGGTCATGTTGAAGTTGCCGCATAGACAGAGGTTCTTGGCCCGCCAATTGTTGCGGCGCAGGAATGGATGCACAAACGTCAGACCACTCTTGCCTGTCGTCGAATAGCGTAGGTGTCCCATCAGCAGCTCACCTTTCATCTTCTCCGTCACGCGAGAGAAAATCTCCGTGATGGCATCCTTGCCCTCGGCCTTTTCGCGGAACATATATTCCGTGCCAGGCTCGTTATTCATGCTCACGGTGGCGATACCGGCACCCTCCTGCCCCCGGTTGTGCTGCTTCTCCATCATCAGATAGAGTTTATTGAACCCGTAGGCCCACGTGCCGTACTTCTTCTCGTAGTAGTCCAGCGGCTTCAACAGGCGAATCATCGCCACGCCACATTCATGCTTTAACTGTTCCATTTTCTGACCAAGTATTTCACGAATTTGCTGTGCACTCCTTAATGAACGACATGAACAGTGGATGCGGATGCAGCACCGTTGACGAATATTCGGGGTGAAACTGCGTGCCGATATACCAGCGCTTGTCGGGTATCTCGACGATTTCCACGAGGTTGGCGGCGGGGTTGATGCCCACGCACTTCATGCCCTTCGCTTCGTATTCTTCCTTGTATTTGTTGTTGAACTCATAGCGGTGGCGGTGGCGTTCGCTGATTAGAAGACCCTCTCCCTGCCCCTCCCTGTGAGAGAGGGGAGCAGATAGTTTTGACTGCGTGTAGGCTTCAAACACTTTGCTGCCTTCTTTCAACTGACAATCGTATGCGCCTAATCTCATCGTACCACCCATCTGCGTAATGTTTTTTTGTTCTTCCATGAGGTCGATAACATTTACAGGCTCTTGGTAACTACTCCCCTCCATAACAGGGAGGGGCTGGGGGGTGGGCCTCATTTCGGCACTATTCGCATCCTTATAGCCCAGCACGTTGCGGGCAAACTCGATCACCATCATCTGCATACCTAAGCAGATGCCAAAGGTAGGAATGTCGTTGGTGCGGGTGTACTCAGCGGCGATGATCTTGCCTTCGATGCCACGTTGTCCGAAGCCCGGACAGATGATCACACCTTGCATGCCGCTCAGCTTCTCGCCGATGTTTTGGACAGTAATATCCTCGCTATTCACGAAATGCAACTTGGCTTTCACATCATTATATATACCTGCCAGGTTAAGACTCTCGCGGATGCTCTTGTAGGCATCCTGCAGGTTGTATTTGCCCACCAGTCCGATATGTACTTCTCGCTTGGCATTGCGCTGCTTGTCTAAAAAGTCGTGCCAGGGCTTCATCGCAGGCGTCTCTCCGACAGGTATTCCGATTTTCCGCATGATGGCCGAGTCAAGTCCCTGTTTCTGCATGCTCACAGGCACCTCGTAGATGCTCGGCATGTCCTCGCTCTGCACCACGCACTCCAAATCGACATTACAGAACGACGCCACCTTCATGCGCACGTGGTCATCAAGGTGGCGTTCCGTCCTAAGGACAAGAATATCCGGCTGGATACCCATGCCTTGTAACTCCTTCACGCTGTGCTGCGTGGGTTTCGTCTTCAGCTCTTCAGCCGCTTTCAGATAAGGCACATAGGTCAAGTGTACGCAGACGGCATCCCTGCCCAGTTGCCAGCGCAACTGTCGGATGGCTTCCATGAACGGTGCACTCTCGATGTCGCCGATGGTGCCGCCTACCTCGGTAATGACGAAGTCGAAGGGTGGGTCTTCCCTTAGCATACGTCTCTTAATCTCGTCGGTGATGTGTGGCACCACCTGGATGGTCTTGCCCAAGTAGTCGCCACGGCGTTCACGGTCGATAACGGTCTTGTAGATACGACCTGTTGTTATAGAGTTGTTTCGTGTTGTATGTATGCCTGTAAAGCGCTCGTAGTGCCCCAGGTCGAGGTCGGTCTCGAAACCGTCCTCCGTCACGTAGCACTCGCCGTGCTCGTAGGGGTTCAGCGTGCCCGGGTCGATATTAATGTAGGGGTCGAACTTCTGGATGGTGACTTTGTAGCCGCGTGCCTGCAGCAGTTTGCCGATGGAGGCTGAAATAATGCCCTTTCCCAATGAGGAAACGACACCGCCCGTGACGAAAATGTACTTTGTATCCATAAAAACAAATGTATTTTATGGACTGCAAAATTACTACATTTTGAATAAATACCCTTTATTTTGCTTTCTTTTTGATTGTTAATTTTCTTGCTTGCTTACAGTTTGTAAATTATTTGAAGATGTTTCCTTTCGTTATGCTAACTATTTGCCCTAAAAACTTGTCATTTCGTTACAAATCGTCAAAAGCTACAAAAAAAGTTCCCCTCTTCCGTGTCAGATCGGAAGAGGGGACTCATGCCTGGTTTTGGATAATTTATGGATGCAGCGTGAAACCTAAAACCAGGTAGGCTTTCTGTGAACAAGGATTGGCAGATACTTCTGCGAAGACTGGAATGGAGAACGAGTCTGTCACCTTGATATCCTTTGTGGCTTTCAGCGCGAGGTTGGTGACAGCGAAGCCATTCGTATCATAAAAGTCCGTGGCGAAGGGGACGGCGCCGGCCGTAGCAGTCCAGTCAATTGTAGCGAGTTTGAATGGGACAACTACCTCTGCGTAACTGCTGTAAGCCCGCTTGCCGTCCTTGTTCACTCCGTCGTTACCAGCGAAGTTGGTGTACCATTGCAGGCTGGCCACCCCGAAGTCGTAACCGATGTTGGCCTCAAATACGTGGTTGGTGCCGTGGGCATCATACTTGAAATAGCGGTTCTCGGGGTCAAGACCAGCATTAAACCAGTAGTCAGTGATACTGATATTGAATCCGCCGATCGTATAGGCCAGCGTCAGGTCAAATTCTTTAGTGTCGTCAGGGGTGGTCAATCCCACGCTGCCCCAGGCTGACAATGACAGTCCCTTATATCCAACACCCAGTGTAGGCTGAAGCGACACATTGCCTAAATCCAGGCCACGCCAGATGTAACTACTCACGATGTCACCACTAATCGTCGTCTCAATCTCATCCTGTGCCTCAATGGCAGTTGCCCCACAGAACATCATCAATCCTAAAACAAATATCTTTTTCATACTCTTTTCTTTCAAATACAACATATCCTTTTCTTCTTTATATTTCCCTTTAGTTGTAGCAAGCCTCGCCGTGTTCATAGATGTCGAGACCTTCTTCCTCTATACGTTTATCAACGCGCAAACCGTGCAAATATTTTATTCCATAGAACAAAACCACACCACAGGCAGCTGCCCAGAGGTCGATGACCAGGATGCCGAAGCACTCAGCGCCAAAGAAACCCCAACCACCACCATAGAAAGCTCCATTCGTAGTAGACAACAGACCCGTCATCAGCGTGCCGAGGATGCCGCACACACCGTGTACTGAGCTGGCACCAACGGGGTCGTCGATGTGCAACACATGGTCGATGAACTCAATGGCGAATACAAGCACTATACCACAAACCAGACCGATGATTACGGCACCGATGGGCGATACGAGGTCACATCCGGCGGTGATACCTACCAAACCTGCCAGCACGCCGTTCAGGGTCAGAGAGAGTGAAGGCTTGCCGTACTTCAGCCAGGTGATGAACATCGTAGCCACACCACCTGCAGCAGCAGCGAGGTTGGTGGTCAGGAAAACGTGCGAGATAGCAATGCGGTTTACCTCACCACTGGCAGCCAACTGAGAACCAGGGTTGAAGCCAAACCAGCCTAACCAGAGGATGAAGACACCCAGGGCTGCCATCGTTAGGTTGTGACCAGGAATAGCACGGCTCTTGCCGTCCTTGCCATACTTGCCGATGCGGGGACCAAGGGCCATCGCGCCAATCAGAGCCAGCACACCACCCACACTATGCACAATGGCAGAGCCTGCAAAATCGTGGAACACATCGCCAAAGGTCGACATCATAAAGCTGTCGGCAGCATCGTTGCACAGCCAGCCGCCGCCCCACGTCCAGTGCCCCTCTATTGGGTAGATGAATAGCGAGATGACAGCACTATAGATAAGGTACATTGAGAACTTGGTACGTTCGGCCATAGCACCGCTCACGATGGTGGCAGAGGTGGCACAGAACACCGTCTCGAATATCAAGAAACCCTCTACGGGCAGTTCGCCGCCGTAGAAACTCAGGTCGCCCCAGTTGGGAGCACCTATGAATCCTGCACCCTCAGAGCCAAACATAAAGCCGAAGCCCAGGAAGAAGAATAGTAACGAGCCGAACATGAAGTCGACGAAGTTCTTCATCAGGATGTTTACCGTGTTCTTACCGCGTGTAAAACCAGCCTCACACAGCGCAAAGCCCGGCTGCATCCAGAAAACCAACATGGCTGCCAATAGCATCCATACAGTATCAAGTGATAAGTTATCCATAATCTAAAGCCTCCCCCTAACCCCCTCTAAAGGGAGGGGGAACCCGAACGGAGACACGGGGTTTGTTGTTATGTGTTTTTGTGTTTATTCTCTCCCTCCCTTTGGAGGGGGTGGGTAGAGGCTCTACTTCTTGTCTCTCAGTACGGTGTCTCCGTGTTCACCTGTGCGGATGCTCCAGGTGTCGATCATGTCGCTCACAAAGATGCGGCCGTCGCCTACCTCACCCGTATGTGCTACCTGGAGAATCACCTTCACCGTCGGTTCCACCAGTGGATCGCGGCAGACGATGGTCAGTGCCACACGCTCTATCACGTCCGTCGAGTACTGCACACCGCGGTATATCCTCTCCTGTCGGCTCTGTCCGATGCCATGCACGTTGTGGTACTCAAACCAGTCGATGTCCGATGAGAGCAAAGCTTCCTTCACATCCTCGAACTTCGTCTTGCGGATAATTGCTTCAATCTTTTTCATACCTTTTTACCTTATTAATTAATACTTACCCGTTTCATTCGGGCTAACACTTTGTTGTTTTTACAGTGCAAAGTTACGACAAATTGCTGCATATTCAATCATTTCTCTTTCAGTTTGATTGTTAAAATCACAATCTTCTTTCAAAGTGTAAAGTATTTCGTTGTATTCCGTTCCACTTTGCTTGCCTTTTGCCTTCTAATCCTGCCTTTTTGTTGCAAACTGTCAGTTCTTACAAGTGTGTGTTCGAACACACACCATTGCTGACATAAAAAAACGCGAAGCCGGTTGCAGCTTCGCGGAATTCATGATTGGAAAATGGTGACTCGTCACACTTTACTCCACTTCTCGATGCGGTCAAGAGCTTCTTCTGTCTTTTCGTGACTGTTGAAGGCGGTGAAGCGCACATACCCTTCGCCGCTGGGACCGAAGCCGACGCCTGGCGTACAGACCACATTGGCACCGTAGAGCAGGGCCTCGAAGAATGGCCACGACCCCATGCTGTCGGGTGTGCGCATCCAGATGTATGGGGCATTTTCGCCACCATATACTTCGTAGCCTAAGGCACGAAGACGGTTGAGCATCCTCTGGGCATTGTCCATGTAGTAGTCGATGGTGGCTTGAATCTGCTGCTTGCCCTCAGGCGAGTAGATTGCCTCGGCAGCACGCTGCGAGATGTAGCTCGTGCCGTTGAACTTCGTGCACTGACGGCGCAGCCACAACTGGTTCAGTGGGATGCGTTCGCCCTCGAAGGTGGAGACGGTCACGTCTTTCGGTACAATGGTGTAGCCGCAGCGCACACCAGTAAATCCAGCTGTCTTCGAGAACGAGTGGAACTCAACAGCGCACTTCCTCGCACCACGAATCTCGTAAATGGAGTGGGGGATTTCCGGGTCGCGGATGTAGGCCTGATAGGCGGCGTCGTAGAGTATCAGCGCGTCGTTCTTCAGCGCGTAGTTCACCCACTTGCGCAGCTCCTGTTTGGTAATCACCGTACCAGTCGGGTTGTTAGGATAGCAGAGGTAGATGACGTCGACGGGCCGTCCTTTCGGCAATTCTGGAATGAAACCGTTTTCGGCGGTGGTGGGCAGATAGCGCACGTTGGTCCAACGGTCGTCGCGGAAGGAGCCGCAGCGGCCTATCATGACGTTGGAGTCGATGTAGACGGGATAAATCGGGTCGGTGACACCGATGAAGTTGTCCCAGTGCAGCAGTTCCTGGAAGTTACCCGTATCACTCTTCGCCCCGTCATTAATAAATACCTCGTCGGTACTGAGGTGTATGCCACGTGGCAGAAAGTCGTTCTTCAAGATGGCTTCTCGAAGGAAATCGTAGCCCTGCTCGGGGCCATAGCCACGGAAACCCTTGATGGTGCCCATCTCGTGGGCGGCCTTATGCATGGCTTCCACAACGGCGGGGGCCAACGGTTGCGTCACATCACCGATGCCCAGCGAGATGACGTCAGCCTTGGGGTGCATCACTTTGAATGCGTTCACCTTCTTGGCGATGTCGGCAAACAAATAATTGTTCTGAAGGTTCAGGAAATGAATGTTTACTAATGCCATATTGTGATTTTGTTTATTCTTTCTTCCTTTTTATTTCTAGGGCGAAGCCCGCATCAATCTCGCCGTCGAAGACAAACTCAGCGGGCCCCGTCATGTAGACGTGGTTGTCGCTCTTGCGCCACTCAATGCTGAGTGTGCCGCCGTCCATGACGATTTGCGACTTGCGTCCGGCCTTGCCAGTCAGTGCAGCAGCGACGGCAGTCGCGCAGGCACCAGTTCCGCAAGCCTGGGTGATGCCGCTGCCCCGTTCCCATACGCGAGTGCGGATAGTTCCGTCGTTTTCTATACGGGCAAACTCGATATTGCAGCGTTGTGGAAAAGCAGGATGATATTCTAACATGCGTCCTGTCTCACCTACCTGATTCACATTGTCCGTAAAAATGACATAGTGGGGATTGCCCATCGAGACGAAAAGAGCAGACCCACCCCCCTGCCCCTCCCTGTAATGGAGGGAAGCAGACAGACTTCTCGCGAGAGTGGGATTGAAAAGGATTTCGTCTTCGAAGACTGGCTCACCCATATCCACTGTTACGTATTCAACTATGTCGTTGACAATGTGCAGATGAAGAATCTTGATACCCGATAAAGTCAGCAGGCGGATCTCGGTCTCTTGGTATCCATTCCCCTCCTTCACAGGGAGGGGCCAGGGGTGGGTCCTCCTCTCATAGAGATACTTTCCAATACACCTCGACGCGTTGCCGCACATCATGGCCTCTGAGCCGTCTGTATTGAAGATGCGCATGGAGAAATCGGCTTCAGGTACAGGAGATAAACCAATCAGCACCAGCCCGTCAGAGCCAATGCCCTTATGGCGGTCGCTCCATCTGATGGCCGCCTCCTGTGGGTCGGGTACCGACTGCTCCATCGTATTAATATAGATGTAGTCGTTTCCGCAACCATGCATTTTCGTAAATGTAATCTTCTGTGCCATATTGTAATGCTTTTGTGTTGCCTTGCTATCTTTTTGTCACAAATTCTGCGCAAAGGTAATCAAAAAGTTAAAGTCCGCAAAGAAAAGCCCCCGTTTTGTTTGTTGGAAAAATGAAACAACTGTCATTTTGTAAACCATTCTACGACATGTCCTGCCATTTCATTGACACCTTGATATGATATTCCTCACTTTCCTTGCAAAATGTCACTCTGTCGGGAATAAGGCAAATTAGGATTATTTAACTTGCAAAGGACATGGTATTACTGAAAAATATTGCTACCTTTGCAAAAATTAAAACAATGAATGCGAATATGATTAGTGAAACCATCAAGTATATCGGTGTCGACGACCTTGACATCGATCTCTTCGAGAGTCAGTATGTAGTGCCCGAGGGCATGAGTTATAATTCCTACCTCATTGACGATGACAAGATAGCCGTCATGGACACTGCCGACCGCCGCAAGGGTGAAGCGTGGAAGGCCAACCTGAAGGCGGCGCTCAATGGTCGTCAGCCGGACTATCTGGTAGCACACCACATGGAGCCCGACCATGCTGCACTGATTGCTGAGATGCTGGAAACTTACCCTGGTTTGCAGCTCGTGTGCAGTCCTCAGGCCGTCAAGATGCTGCCCAACTTCTTCGAGGGCTTCAACTTCGAGGGACGTGTCATCACCGTCAAGGAGGGCGATACGCTCTCGTTGGGTCATCATACCCTGCACTTCATCACTGCTGCGATGGTGCATTGGCCTGAGGTTATCATGAGTTACGACACGCTGGACAAGGTGCTCTTCTCCGCCGACGGCTTCGGTAAGTTTGGCGCGCTGGTCAACGAGACCGACGACTGGGCCTGCGAGGCACGCCGCTACTACTTTAATATATGTGGCAAGTACGGCGCACAGGTGCAGAGCGTGATGAAGAAGATGAGTGCTATCGACGTCCAGACCATCTGTCCCCTGCACGGCCCCGTCCTCAAGGGCGAGGCGCTGGCTGAGGCTGTCAAGCTCTACGACACTTGGAGCAAGTACGAGCCTGAGAGCGAGGGCATACTCATTGCTTACGCCAGCATTCACGGCGGTACGGCAAAGGCTGCCGAGCGTCTGGGCGAGATACTCCGCCAGAAGGGTGCCAAGAAGGTGGTGGTGAGCGATTTGAGCCGCGACGATATGGCTGAGGTCATCGAGGATGCCTTCCGTTATCCTACCGTTGTGGTGGCTGCATCGAGCTACGACGGTGGCGTCTTCCCCGTCATGCACGACTTCCTCTACCACCTGCAGATCAAGAACTACCAGAAGCGCCGCTTCGCCATCGTCGAGAACGGCAGTTGGGCACCTTCAGCTGGTCGCGTCATGCGCTCCATGATTGAGGCCATGAAGGAATGTGAAATTGTAGAGCCGATGGTCACCATCCGCTCACGCATGAAGTCTGGCGACGAGGCTCTGCTGCAGCAGCTGGCCGACAGCCTGATTTGAATAACCGAGGGAGTGCTGTGAGAAGCTTGCAGATACACAGTTGTCCGGAGCTCATGGAGCACATCCAGGAGGTGGGGTTCCTGCCGTTGCTCGATAGTGGTGTGCGGGGCTACTCTGCCGAGGACCTGGTGGACGAGGACTGCCGCTACGTGGTGATGGACGATGGCGGGTGGGACTGGCCGCTGTGGAAGTGGAAGGGTCCCATCGTCACCGAGGGACGCTGCGTGTATGGCAAGCTGTTTGCGGGCAAGGCGGGATTCGTCAGTCGTGAGTGGTGGCCTGATTTGTGCAACTATCGCCGCAGTTCAAGGCCTGCGCCTGCCGTTGGTTCTATAGATGAGGCTATCCTGCTGACGCTTGCCGAGCACGGCAGCCTGATTACGCGTGAACTGCGTGCGGCGTGTGGTTTCGACGGTCCCAAGATGCGCAGCCGTTTCGATGGTTATGTGACACGCCTGCAGATGGCCTGCCGCATCGTCACTGAGGATTTTGTCTATCCCACCGACAAGCACGGACGCGAGTACGGCTGGGGCTGGTCGCTCTTGACCACGCCTGAGCGGTTGTTGGGGCCTGAAATATGCCGATGTGAGCGTTCGCCTCAGGAGTCGTTCGAGCGGATGTTTGCTCACTTGCGCAAACTGTTGCCCGAAGCCACCGAGAAGCAGATAATCAAGCTGATCAAGTAGGGGGGGATGCAGGACTATCCCAATCAGATGTCGCCAGAGCAGGCACGGGCGTTTCGCGATGCCGTGCTCAATATCGTCAGCCAGATTCCTTGCGGACGGGTGACTACTTATGGTCATATCGCTGCCTGGGCGGGTTGGCCGAGCCATTCGAGGATGGTAGGCAGGACGTTGCGTTATTCGCCAGAGGCAGAGCAGTTGCCCTGCCATCGTGTGGTGAACAAGGAGGGCCGCACAGCACCCGGCTGGAGTCGTCAACGGACGCTCCTCGAGTCCGAGGGTGTCTCTTTCAAGGGCAATGGTCATGTGGATATGCAGCGGCATCTTTGGGAGCCGGACATGTCATAATTACAGGAAATTTTGCACTCATGAAGCGAAAGATATACGTGGCAAGCAAGAATATAATCGTAGCGATTGATTCGTTCAAGGGGTGTCTGACGTCGGCTGAGGCTAATCAGGCGGCGGCAAGGGGTATTCTCGACAAGATGCCTGATGCTGAGGTGGTGCAGGTGCCTGTGAGCGATGGCGGCGAGGGCTTTATGGAGGCATTCCAGGCGGCGATGGGCGGTGAGTTGGTGGAGGTCAACGTGAAAGACCCGCTGATGCGCCCCATCATGGCTCAGTATTTGATGACGGGTAATACGGCGGTGATAGAAATCGCCAAGGCCAGCGGACTGACGCTGCTTTCGCCTGAGGAGCGCAACCCGATGGTGGCAACGAGCTACGGTACGGGGCAGCTGGTGGTGAATGCTGTGCGCAGAGGGTGCAGGCGCATTATCGTGGGGCTGGGCGGCAGTGCCACCAGCGACTGCGGCATAGGCATGCTGCGGGCGGTGATTGATAGCTTTTCGAAGGGAGGCACGTGGGACGATGTCCATGCATTGGATGACGTCCAGGTCACGATAGCCACCGATGTTACCAATCCGCTGTGTGGCGAGCATGGGGCGGCGTTTGTCTTTGCACCTCAGAAGGGCGCGACCCATGAGCAAGTCCTGGCCCTTGATGCCCGCGCCAAGCGTTTTGCGGCGGTCTCTGCCAAGCATCTGGGCCATGACTGTCAGCACATGCCTGGGGCAGGTGCTGCTGGTGGCTTAGGATATGCTTTCCTGCAATACATGAAGGCGGAGTGTCGCTCTGGCATCGACCTCCTGCTGGACACCATCCATTTTGACGACCTGCTGCAGGGCGCTGACCTCGTGATTACCGGTGAAGGCTCTGCCGACCGCCAGACGCTGATGGGAAAGCTGCCTTTCGGCATATTGCAACGTGCTCAGAACCATCACATTCCCGTCATGCTGATAGCCGGGCGCATAGCTGACGAGCCACTGCTCCTTGATGCCGGCTTCGCCCGTGTCGCCTGCATCAACCCTCCCGGCTTACCCCTCGAAATCGCGATGCGACCGGCAACGGCGAAGGAGAATATCCGGGCGACGGTCTGCCCCTAAATAGTAAAAAATGATAATTGTTGCAGGTAAAATGGAGAAAGTCTTTGTTTTATCGAATAAAACTATTATATTTGCACTCAGTATTCATTTGCCCCCCAACGACTCGTTGGAGAAACTAAAAAAACTATAAAGACTTATGAAAGAACTAAAAGGAACGAAGACCGAGCAGAACCTCAAGGAGGCTTTTGCAGGCGAGAGTATGGCGAGGAACAAGTACACGTATTTTGCTTCCCGCGCCAAGAAGGACGGATTTGTGCAGATTGCATCTATCTTTGAGGAGACGGCTGCCAACGAGAAGGAACATGCCAAGATGTGGTACAAGTACCTGAACGGCGGCAGCGTGAGCGATACGAAGGCCAACCTGGAGGATGCTGCCAATGGCGAGAATTTCGAGTGGACCGATATGTATGCCCGCATGGCTAAGGAGGCTCGTGAAGAGGGCTTCGACGAGATTGCCGAGAAGTTCGAACTGGTGGGCGCTATCGAGAAACACCATGAGGAGCGTTATCGTAAGCTGCTGAAGAACATCGAGGATGCTGTGGTCTTCTCCCGCGAGGGTGATGTCATCTGGCAGTGCAGCAACTGCGGACATATCGTCATCGGCAAGAAGGCTCCGGAAGTTTGCCCTACCTGCGACCATCCGCAGAGCTACTTCCAGATTAAGGCAGAAAACTACTGATGTGGCCTCGTATCTGAACACGGAGAATATAGCGCGGAGCAAGGACGGCGTGGAGTATCACCCGCTGCGACCTTTCCTGCCGGAGAATGCGCGGGTGCTGTTCCTTGGCAGTTTCCCGCCGCAGCGTAAGCGCTGGTGCATGGACTTCTACTATCCCAACTTCATCAACGACCACTGGCGCATCGAGGGACAGATATTCTTTGGCGACAAGAACCATTTCGTGGATATGGCGAATAAGCGTTTCAAGATAGACGAGATTGTAGCCTTCTGCAAGGAGAAAGGGCTCGCATTCTTCGATACATCCACCGCCATCCGTCGCCTGCAGGACAATGCTTCGGACAAGTTCCTGGAAGTGGTGGAGCCAACGGATATCCGTGCCTTGCTTTCTCAACTACCCCGTCTGCGTGCCATCGTCACTACAGGTGAAAAGGCTACCGAGACCATCTGTGCCTCGTTGGGCATTTCCACAATTCCCAAGGTCAACGCCTCTGTCACCATTCCTCCATCAGGGAGACTTTTCCTCTATCGTCTCCCATCTTCTTCTCGTGCTTACCCTTTGTCTTTCGACAAGAAGGTAGAGGCTTATCGTCAGTTTTTTCAATTAAATGATGCAGAGTGAATACGACGTGGATAAGCACCAGTCTACCCTTGAGTTGCTCCCTGCCTTGCCCGACAACTGGAAGGACGGCGAGGTAAGTGGTCTGCGCGCCCGTGGAGGCATCACTGAATAATAAAGAATGTTAAATAAGTAAGGGCGTCCCAACTTTTGGGACATTCAAGCTGTACCTTTGCAGACGTTATGCTGACAGAGAAGACGATGGAGAAGCTGCGGATACTCGCAGAGTCGGCGAAGTACGACGTGTCGTGCTAGTCGAGCGGCACT
>Ga0247611_10002286_pt1 | contig 31362 bp, 23 predicted proteins | sample 177DNAGHGhighgp2_FD_192422 | JGI IMG/M metagenome (GOLD analysis project Ga0247611, IMG submission 192422) | Sheep rumen microbial communities from Palmerston North, Manawatu-Wanganui, New Zealand - 1770 DNA GHGhigh gp2 | ecosystem: Host-associated > Mammals > Digestive system > Stomach > Rumen... | reverse complement strand
CCGGTCGTGTCCAGACCTACGGTTACTTCATCGTTCTTTAAAAATACCCTTACCGGATATTCCTCTCCGGTTTCCGGGAACCATTCGATGCCGTATTTTTCTTTCAGACGCTCCACCATGGCTTTTTTCATGATGGACTGGATGTCGGAAGGAGAAAATAGCTTGCTCTTTACAGATGCAGCCTTTGTTACCCAAAACTTTCCTTCCTTCGTAATATACTCCTCCCAGGGAAGATTTTTCGTTCCCTGAAAGAGCTCTTCAAAGGTTTCCGCATGAAACGAACCGATACAGAGCAGAATTCTTTCCGCGCTCCTTAGAAAAATATTCCCGTAGCAAATTGCCTCGGCATCACCGAGGAAAGTTACTCTGCCGTCTTCCACCTCATCGATATCGTATCCGAGGTCCAGTATTTCTCTTTTCAGTACCGCCTCCAGGCCGAAATGGCAGGGGGCAATTAATTTAAGCATTTCCATATTTTTATCTCCTACAGTATCAATTCTAACCGATAAAAGAATCAAATACAATCCCCCCACTTCCCAATCAGACAGAGAAGATCAATTGTTCCCTGATCATAAAAAAGAGTCGCTTGCGACTCTTTCGCGCCCGAGCGGATCGCGAAGCGATGATTTCCTTTCCGCGAGGTGCGCATCCTGCGGAGCATTTTGCTTCGTAGGAAATTCGGAGGAATTTCCTATGAAGTAAAAAAGGCCACAGACAATTGTCTGTGGCCTGTAAATTCTTTTGATTGAAATCCGTTTCGATTAACCCTTAACAGCACCGAGAGCTACACCACCAACGATGTACTTGGAAAGTGCTAAGTAAACTACGATAACCGGGAAAATGGAAAGCATGATCATCATGTAAACCTGACCCATATCGAACTTCATGTAGTCTGCAGAACGAAGAGTTGCGATTAAGATCGGCAGAGTCTTGTTCTTATCGGACTTGATGATAAGGGAAGGAGTAAAGTAGTTGTTCCAGCTTCCTACGAACGAGAAGATTGCCTGTACTGCGATCGCCGGCTTCATCATCGGAATAACGATGGTATTGAAGGTTCTGAACTCTCCGGATCCATCGATACGAGCTGCTTCCACGATCTGAATAGGTAAGGTGGAATCCATGTACTGCTTCATGTAGAAGAACGTTACCGGAGCTGCAATTGCAGGAATAATAAGGGGAACGAATGTATCATGAAGCTTAATGTTTCTCATGAACTGCACGAAACCAAGTGCGGTAACCTGTGTAGGAATCGTCATAATCATAAGAATGAAGGTAAATATTACATTTTTTAACTTGAAATCATAGCAGTGAATTGCATATGCAGTCATGGATGAGAAATAAGTACAAAGAACTGCACTTGCACCTGCGATGATAACGGAGTTCAGCATACCTCTCCAAACATTGATGGAACTTGCCATCAGGTTCTTCCAGTTTGCAAGGAAGTTAGTACCGAAGAAAATGTGGAAACGTCCACCTGAAAGTTCCGCATTGGAACGGGTTGCATTAATTAACAAAATATAAAACCAGAAAAGGCAGAGTGCGCAGAGCAGAATCAGCACAACGTTTGCAAGTACTCTTCTTGCACGAATACCGCCTGTGACTTTCTCCTTATCCATCTGGAGTTGCATATCTTTAGCCATATTCTATCCTCCTCCTACTCTTCTTTTCCTGTGGAAATTTTGTATACCACCATACTAAGTGCACCGGTAATAATGAACAGTACTACGGAAAGAGCACCACCCATACCAAAGTTCTTACTGGTACTGATATGTCTGTTCAACCACATAATCAGGGTCATCGCAGAGTTCGCAGGTGATCCGTGACCGTTTGTCAAAATCTGAGGAACGTCGAACATCTGTAAACCACCGATTAAGGAGGTGATAACTACAAATACAAGAATCGGACGAAGTAACGGTAATGTTATTCTCCAGAATACCTGAGTAGGTGTTGCACCGTCAACTTCTGCTGCTTCGTAAAGCGAAGGATCGATACCGAGCATACCTGCCATCAATAAGATGGTCGTATTACCGAACCACATCAGGAAGTTCATAAATCCAACCAGGGTTCTTGTTGCAAGAACGTTCTGGAAGAAAATGAACGGCTTGTTGATTACATGAAGTGTGTTAACAAGCAATGCGTTGATCGGTCCTGTCTCGGAGAACAGTGCAAAGAATAACATAGAAAACGCCGATGCCATAATTAAGTTCGGCAGGTAAATAACTACTTTGTAGAAGCCTGCTGCTTTCAGTCTTAATCTGGTATCGGAGAACCATGCACCTAAAAGTAATGAAACCAGAATCTGCGGAATGAAACCGATGATCCACATGATAAAGGTGTTCAAAGCATATCTAACTAAGTCTCCCTTTGAGAAAAGGGTGATATAATTTTCAATTCCAATAAAACGCGGTCCAATCTGCGTCATACCACTCATATAGTTTTCGAAGAAACTATAGTAGATGGTCATAACAAGGGGAATCAGCTGAAAGAAACAATATACAGCGATAAAGGGAATTAAAAAGAAATAACCCCACTTATTATAGCTGACTACCTTTCCTCTTTTCTTCATAAAATACCTTCCTCCATTTCGTGCTTATTTAGTACTTAGAATATTCATAAGCCAGATGAGTAAATTATGGGGCCGATCCCTTGTATTTCCCCTTACATAAAAATAAGTCCCCATAATTCAAAAAAAGAACAAGTGTGCCTGCCTTTAGGGGGGCAGGCACACCCATTACTTAAATTGTTTTAGTTCCGTTGGTTAACGATTAACGGGAAAGTTCAGGATAGGTTTCCTCAACTGCAGTGTAGAAGTTATCCCATGCAGTGTCAATGTCAACGTTGCCGGTGAAGTAGTCAGTCATAGCGGTCTGAATCTGCTCGTTGCAAATCTGATCATAAATGGTCATGTTGCTTACATCTACGTTAGCAAGTGCATCTTCGAAGATGGTGTAAGGATTCTGTCCACCAAGAACTGCGTTACCATAAGAGGTATCTGCTGCATACTTAGCAACGATCTTCTTGTTGTTTACGTTGTCGCCGTAATCCTCGATGATGGAGGTAAGAACGCCTTCGTCCATGGTCATGGTCTTAACGATCTCAGCAGCGGTCTTAGCGTTATCGGTCTTGTCAGCTACGCATACCCAAGTACCGCCCCAGAAGTGAGCCTGAGGTCCCTGGCAAAGTGCCCAGCCGCCCTTGTCAGCGATGGAATCGCCGGAGCCAGCCTGCATGCAGAAGTCGAAGTACCAAGCGGGTCCGAATACGCAGAAGGAAATGTTCTTCTGGAAGTCTTCGTTGGTATCCCAAAGTCCGAAGGTACCGGTCTCCTCTGCGTCTACCATTTCCTTGGACATATCAATCCATTTCTGGATGTTAGCGTCTACATTGATCTTTCCGTCCTTAACCCAAGGAGAGGTAACGTTGTTGGAGAATACACGATAGGAAGTAGCTGCACAAGGAGTCATCTTGTAGCCAGCATCTTTCATCTGCTTAGCAACATCAAGCCACTTATCCCAATCGGAAACTGCAGCCTGAACTTCATCGGGATCATCAGTTCCAAGAACTTCCTTAGCGATTTCACGGTTGTAAATCATACCAGCACCGCAGGTCTGCCAAGAAGAACCATAAAGAACGCCGTCAGTGGTAACAACCTGCTGAGTATATGCATACTGATCAGCAATGTCAGCGTCGGTAATTCCAAGTTCGCCAAGAGCCTTAGCAACACCAGGTACGGTGTACTTTCCAGCATAGTCAGCTTCTACAAGGAAAAGGTCAACGTCTGCGTTGTCATCAAGAAGGTCAGCGTCAAGAGCGTTCTGATAAGCGCCACCATCGGAAGGAGTTACGATCCATTCTACAGGAAGGTCGCCAATGTGTCCATGGTTAGGATCATTCTCAGAATCCTGAGTATAACCAGGCATTAAGTTGATAACACGAGTCTGCCACTCATCGTTCCAGCACTCGATGGTGAACTTGTCACCGGTGTCTTCGAGCTCTTCAACTACTTCGCCTACGCCACCAACTTCGCTGGTAACGGTCGGGGTAGAAGTAACTTCAGAAGTCGTCGGGGTTGTCTTGGTACATCCAGCAAGTAATGCTGCTACCATAGCTGTGGATAACAATACACTTAATAATTTCTTTTTCACTTTTAGTTTTCCTCCTCTATTATTATAGTGTAGTGAATAGTGTCCGCCGGTTTTGAATAGGATATGTCCTAATCTCTGCCAGCAAGGTCATTATATATCAGTTTATCCATAATGACAATACATTTTCTGTTATTTTTGCCCAAAAAATACAAATTTGTAAATTTTTTACAAGGTTTTATTCATATTTTGTTCATATTTGAGCTATTCTTTGTTCATATTTATCATTATTTCCCCGTCATGTTTTTAACAATCCTTCCACCCGTACATATTTTGTTAAATTTTTTCCTGTTTGCAGCACAAAAATGAGGTGCAAAACCCTTTGAAAATACCCTTTAAAACGGTTGCTTTTAATAAGGATTCTATTGTATAATTTTAGGTAGCGACCCGCGCGGCAAAATGTCGGCAAAATGCGATAAAACCGCGTGTTTATGCACAAAAAAGAATACTTGTATGGAGGGCAAAAAGGCATGAAATTTGGTTACTTCGACGACGTAAACAAAGAATACGTCATCCAAACCCCGAAGACTCCTTATCCGTGGATTAACTACCTCGGAACCCAGGGATTTTTCTCACTCATTTCAAACACGGCAGGCGGCTACTGCTTCTATAAGGATGCACGCCTTAGACGTATTACCCGTTACCGCTACAACAACGTTCCCATCGATATGGGCGGCCGTTATTTCTATATTAATGATAACGGCACCGTATGGAACCCCGGCTGGTCACCCGTAAAAACCGAGCTCGATGCTTATGAGTGCCGTCACGGTATGGGATATACCATTATCAAAGGAAAGAAAAACGACCTCGAAGCGGAAGTTACCTTCTTCGTACCGAACGGATACGACGGAGAAGTTCAGCAGGTTGTTCTTAAGAACGAAGGCAGCGCTTCCAAGACCTTCAAGCTCTTCTCTTTCGCAGAGTGGTGTCTGTGGGATGCACAGGATGACTGCACAAACTTCCAGAGAAACTTCTCCACGGGCCGTGTGGAAGTTGACGGATCCGTTATTTATCACAAAACGGAATACAGAGACAGACGTGATCACTACGCTTTCTATTCCGTAAACGACGCAATCGACGGATATGATACCGATCGCGATTCCTTCATCGGACTCTACAACGGTTTCAACAATCCCGAAGCTGTTCTTGCAGGCAAGGCAACCAATTCCTTCGCAGACGGCTGGTCACCCATTGCTTCTCATTATAAAGAAATCACTCTGGCTGCAGGCGAGAGCAAGACGCTTATTTTCATCCTCGGTTATGTAGAGATGCCTGTTGATCAGAAATTCGAAGCAGACGGCAAGACCATTAACAAGGTAAAAGCAAAAGCAATGATCGAGAAATACGATACTCCCGAAAAAGTAGCCGCAGGTCTTGCAGATCTCAAGGCTGACTGGAACAAGCTTCTCGGCATTCTGAACGTAGCAACTCCGGACGACAAGGTTGACCGTATGGTTAACATCTGGAACCAGTATCAGTGTATGGTTACCTTCAACCTTTCCCGTTCCGCTTCCTATTTCGAATCCGGTATCGGACGTGGTATGGGCTTCAGAGATTCCAACCAGGACGTTCTCGGTTTCGTACATCAGATTCCGGATCGTGCAAGAGAAAGAATCATCGATATCGCTTCCACCCAGTTTGAAGACGGCGGATGCTATCATCAGTATCAGCCCCTTACCAAGAAGGGCAATTCCGATATCGGCGGCGATTTCTCCGATGACCCGTTATGGTTAATCCTGTCTGTTTCCGCATATATCAAGGAAACCGGCGACTGGGGAATTCTTGATGAGATGGTTCCTTATGACAACGATGCATCCAAGGCACAGCCCATGCTCGAGCACCTTAAGGTTTCCTTCTATCATATCGTAAACAATTTAGGACCTCACGGACTTCCTCTGGCAATGCGTGCTGACTGGAATGACTGCATCAACCTTTCCTGCTTCTCCGATACACCGGGCGAAAGCTTCCAGACCTACACCAACCCCAAGTTTGCTGCAGAAGGCGGCTACTCCAAGGTTGCCGAATCCGTTATGGTTGCTACCCTCTTCACCTATACCGGTCCTAACTATGTTGCGATTTTGAAGCATCTCGGCAAAGACGATGAGGCTGCTGCAGCACAGGCAGAAATCGACAAGATGAAGAAAAATGTTATGGAGTCCGCTTGGGACGGCGACTGGTTCCTTCGTGCATATGATGCAAACGGCGAAAAGATGGGCTCCAAGGAATGTGAAGAAGGCCAGATTTTCATCGAGCCTCAGGGCTTTGCCATCATGTCCGAAATCGGCAAAGATCAGGGCGCTGATTTAAAGACCCTCGCAGCCATCGACGAAAGACTGAATACCCAGTACGGTCTTGTACTGAACAACCCGGCATTCACCAAATACTATATCCAGTACGGTGAAATTTCCACATATCCCGGCGGATATAAGGAAAATGCAGGTATTTTCACACACAATAATGCATGGATTATCTGCGCGGCCGCATATGCAGGTCAGGGCGATCAGGCATTCAAATACTATTCCGAAATCGCTCCCGCGTTTACGGAAGAAACCTCCGATATTCACAAGACCGAGCCTTATGTATACGGCCAGATGATTGGTGGTAAGGATGCAGGTTCCGACATCGGAATGCCGAAGAATCACTTCGGTCAGGGCAAGAACTCCTGGCTTACCGGTACCGCTGCATGGAACATGGTTGCAATTTCCCAGTACATCCTCGGCATTGCTGCAGACTTTGACGGACTTCGCATCGATCCTTCCATTCCTCATGAATGGGACGGCTTTACAGCTAAACGTCAGTTCCGTGGCGCTACCTACAATATCACCGTTAAGAACCCGAACCATGTTTGCAAGGGTGTTGCTTCTTTAGAAGTTGACGGTGCAAAGGTTGACGGATGCGTCATTCCTTACGCAGAAGGCAAGACCGAATACAACGTAGTTGTTACCCTCGGATAATTTCCGACAGACTTAAAACCTTACAAGAAACCATAAAAAATCGGATATGATTTCAGGCTGCAGACCGCAGCCTGTTTTTTTTACTTTCCAAACCCGGCATTTGCTTATATAATAAAAAATAGTTTGGTCTTATTATGAAAATGGTTTGGTTTTATTATGAAAATCATTTAACGAAAAAACTTGTTTTAAATCTAAATAAAAATAAGTGAGGTTTCTATGTACACTGAAAACGTAATCGATTTAATCGGCAACACTCCGCTGATTTCCCTGGAAAAAACCATGGGACTTCCCATTTATGCAAAGGCGGAATTTTTGAATCCGGGAGGAAGCATCAAGGACCGCATCGCCAAGAACATGATTGAAGAGGCCGAAAAATCCGGCGCATTAAAGCCCGGCATGACCATCATCGAGCCCACCAGCGGCAATACCGGAATCGGCCTTGCCTTCTGCGGCGTAAGAAAAGGTTACAAAGTCATCATCGTTATGCCGGAAAATATGAGTGAGGAACGCAAGAAAGTCATCCGTGCTTTCGGCGCGGAACTGGTTCTCACCCCCGCGGAGCTTTCCGTGGACGGTGCGGTAAAGGAAGCAGAACGAATCGCCTCGACCGGTGATCAGTATTATGTTCCCCAGCAGTTCGTTAATCCCGCCAATCCCGCGGCGCATTACAACGGAACTGCTCCCGAGCTCTGTGAACAGCTCGGCAAAAAAATCGATATCTATGTTTCCGGCATTGGCTCCGGCGGAACCTTGCAGGGCATTGCAAGATACATTCTGGATCACAACAATCCCGACTGCAAAATCGTTGCCGTTGAACCCAAGGGTGTTTCCGCGCTCTTAGGCGACGAGCCCGGTCTTCATCAGATTCAGGGAATCGGCGACGGATTTATACCCGATGTACTGGATACCTCAATGATTACCGATATCGTGACCGTTTCCGACGATGATGCCATCAATACCGCAAGAGATCTGGCAAAGAACCACGGACTTTTGGTCGGCACTTCTTCCGGCGCAAATATCTGGGCCGCAAAACAGATGGCGGAAAAATACGGTAAGGACAAAGTTATTGCCACCGTCCTTCCGGACCGTGCGGAGAGATATTTCAGCACCTCCCTGTTTTAACGCTACATTTAAACAGAATTGTTCAAATTGAATATTTAAATAAAACGTCAAAACGAATTATCGATATTCGGAATTGAAGTTTTAAAATAGAGGGGCAAAAGACTGTAATGGGAAAAGAAATCGAGCGAAAATTTTTAATCAAACAGATTCCCGGGAACCTGGAAAGCTACCCTTTTCACGAACTCGAGCAGGGCTATTTAAACACTGCGCCCGTCGTTCGCGTCCGCAAGGAGGATGAGGAATATTATCTGACTTACAAGGGGAAGGGATTTTTGGAAAGGGAAGAATATAATCTGCCCCTGACGAAAGAAGCATACTATCACCTGATTCTGAAGGCGGACGGAAAGCTGATTCACAAAAAACGCTATCTGATCCCTTTTGAAAATCACACCATAGAGCTCGATGTATTCAGCTCTCCCGTAAATGATCTGCTTCTCGCAGAGGTGGAATTTGAAAGCATTGAGGACGCAAAAGCCTTTGTCCCGCCCGAATGGTTCGGCGAGGAGGTTACCGGAGATTACCGGTATTCGAATTCCTATTTGTCACAACCGGATTAACACTTACCGAAATAATCTCTTAAACGAAACAATCCTTTAATCGAGTAGGGAAGACTTGTCGCACCCTACTCGCGTGCGGGCTGCGTCCTGCGTAAGCAGGAAAATTCCTTACGCAGCCCTGCACATCAAAGACGGAAGGCCTTACAGCCTTCCGTATATTTTTGTCATATTGAATAATTTTTCCGAAAGCGCATCGGTCAGATCTTCTTCCTTCATCCGCCATACCCAGTTGTTTCCGAGTGTGGAAGGAATATTCATACGTGCCTCGTTGTCGAGTCCTAAAAGATCCTGCATCGGAATAATGGCGGTATTCGCAACCGAAGCAAACGCATAGCGGATCATCTCCCAGTGAATTTCCCTGCCGGAGCGGATATTCAGATACTCCTTCACCACTTTTCTGTATTTCGGAGAAAGGCCCTTGTACCAGCCCACTACCGTCTCGTTATCGTGCGTTCCCGTATAAATTACACAGTTGCGGCCTAAGTTAAACGGAAGGTAATCATTTTCCGGATTTCCGTCAAAGGCAAATTCCAGAATTTTCATTCCGGGATAACCCGTAGCATCAATTAAGGACCTTACCGGATCCGTCACAAATCCGAGATCCTCCGCAATAATCGGCTGATGCGATCCGAGTTCTCGCGCAATCGCCGTAAACAGTGAAATTCCGGGACCTCTTACCCACTGGCCGATTTCCGCGGTTTTATTGCCGTAGGGAATTGCATAAAATGATTCAAATCCCCTGAAATGATCGATTCTGACAACATCATAAAGGCGGAAGCACTGCTTTATTCTCGCAATCCACCACTGATATCCGGTATCCTCATGATAATTCCAGTCATAAAGAGGATTGCCCCAGAGCTGGCCCGTTTTTGCAAAATAATCGGGCGGACATCCTGCCACGTTCACGGGATTTAAGTCCTTATCCAACTGGAAAAGCTTCGGATTCCTCCAGGTATCCGCGCTGTCAAGCGCCACATAAATCGGAATATCCCCGATAATCTTTATGTCTCTGTCGTTCGCATATTTCTTTAATTTTACCCACTGACGGAAGAAAAGATACTGCAGGAAGGAATAATATAGAATTTCATCCTTCAGCCGGCTCTTCGCCGCTGCAATTGCCGTCTTTTTTCCCACCTTCAAATCGTGGTCCCACTCAAGGAAACTGATACCGCCCATTTCATCCTTGATTGCCATGTAAAGCGCGTAATCGTCAAGCCAGAATTTTTCCGCTTTAAGAAATGCCTGAAAATCCTTGTTCTTCGTATCGAAACGGCCGAATGCTTTCTTTAAAAGCGGTAATTTACCGAAATAGATTTTCTCGTAATTCACCTTCGAAGAGGGTCTTTTGATACCGTCCTCTCCCACAACCGTATCAAAAAGCTTCGCCGCGCTGCATTCTTTTTTCGTCAGAAGTTTTTCCGAAATCAGAGTCTCCAGATCAATGTAGTACGGATTTCCCGCAAAGGTGGAAAATGACTGATAAGGAGAATCCCCGTATCCGGTGGGTCCCAAAGGCAGAATCTGCCAGTACCTCTGTCCCGAACGGGCAAGAAAATCCACAAAGTCATAAGCCTCTTTGCCAAAAGTACCAATCCCGTATTTGCCGGGAAGGGAACTTACTGCAAGAAGCACACCGCTCTCACGGTTCTTATCCGTCGGTAAAAACATTGCTTTCGGAATTCTCATCCTCAGCCTCCCTGATTCTCAGTGTGAATATAATCTCTGACCATAATCCAGCCGGGCGCATATGCTGCATTTTCTTCCGGGCTTGTCAGCTGATCTTTGGTCATGTTTAAATCAGCCAGTCTGTTTTCGATAATCTGCTCAATGCCGGCCTGATCGGTTACTTCGATACCTGCTTCGGCATAAATTTTTGCATATTCGTCCTTCGGGAAAACGGACTGGTCGTTATCCAGGAACACATAAACAAAATTCGCAAGGTATTCGTCAAAGCTCTGCGTATCATCTTCATTGATTCCTAAGGATTCCGCGAAATAATAGCCGTCCATCTCGATGTTACCGTAATCCTCGTTGTACTGGGGATATCCTTCGGGAAGTGGCGTTTCGGAGGGGATACGGAAACCGGGAATCATAGCCTCTGCCATTCCGAATTCATAATCCAGACCGTAAATAATTTCGTGTGCACCGGCTGCATTCACACGATAATAGGTAAGTCCTCCGCTGGAAGCTCCGCTGCTTCCGCTTAAGGCGAATACGCCGTATTTGTTCAGGGTTCCGTAGGAACGATAATATGCTTCATAAGCGTCCACAATGGTCAGTTCCCCGTTATCTACACGAAGAATATAAAAATCCGAAAGCTCATCCACCATTGCTTCGTTATTGGATGATACATAAAGTGCCAGCTCCGGAACTCCGTCGTTTCCGCAGTCAATCAGCGCATAGCTCACTTCCTGCACCTGTATTCCGGAATCTACCCAGTCGTTTAAAAGTGACTGATTCATAGCCTCCACCAGTTCATCCAGATTGTATTTTTTATCCTTTTCAAGTCCGTATGCCCTTGTGGTTGTAACCTTTGCTCTTGCGTTGCTTTCCGCAAATTCCAGAAGAAGTGTCTGCGGATCGGCAATAACCTCAGAAGGCTCTTCCCAGGTAACAGAAGGCTCTTCCGACGGAATCTCGGAATTATTGTTTTTTGCGATTTTTCCGGTACATCCGGTCAGTCCCGCTGCGACAACGGTGACTGCGGTAAGTACCGCCAGTAATTTCAAACTTTTCTTTTTCATTTCATTCCCCTTTTATTTAATACTCACTGCTTTACCAAAGCATTTCTCCGCTTCCCGGATTTTACCGGAGCTTCCAGATGTCTCTGTTGTACTCCGCAATCGTACGGTCCGATGAGAAAAATCCGGCCTTTGCGATATTCACAAGCATCATCTTCTGCCACTTCTTACGATCCTCGTAGTCCGCAATCATGGCATCCTTCACTTTGATGTATTCCTCGAGATCCAGCAGAGTCATGAACCAGTCCTTGTTCAGAAGCTCGTTATACAGTCTTTCGAGATTCTCTCTTCTGCCGACCTGCATGCAAAGCGTGGATACGATAAAATCGACCGCTTCCTTAATGACGGGAGACTCTTCGTAATATTTTCTGGAAACATAGTCCGCCTTCGCATAATGTTCGATGACTTCCTCGCTGCTCTTTCCGAAGGTGTAGATATTTTCTTCTCCGACAAGCTCCGCAATTTCAACATTTGCACCGTCCGCGGTTCCAAGTGTTACCGCACCGTTTAACATAAACTTCATGTTTCCGGTTCCGCTGGCTTCCTTACTTGCCAAGGAAATCTGCTCGGAAATATCACATGCGGGAATGATGTGCTCCGCATAGGATACATTGTAATTCTCCACCATAACGACCTTCAGATAAGGCGATACCTCGGGATCGTTGTTGATGATTTTACTCATTACCAGAATCAGGTGAATGATATCCTGTGCAATGACATACGCGGGCGCTGCCTTCGCGCCGAAAATAAAGGTAATCGGACGGTTCGGTTTCTTTCCACTCTTCACTTCCAGATATTTATGGATGATGTAAAGCACGTTCATCTGCTGGCGCTTGTACTCATGCAGACGCTTTGCCTGAATGTCATAAATCGAATCGGGCGAAATTTCAATGCCCTCACGTTCCTTAATAACCGCCGCAAGCTCCTCTTTCTTGATGCGCTTGATTGCATCCAGCTTGTTTAAAACCGCCTCGTCGTCCGCAAATGCAAGGAGCTTCTCAAGCTCGGTCGCATCCTTCTTAAATCCGGATCCGATCACTTCCTCAAGGCAGTTCGTCAGCTCACGGTTACAGGATAAGAGCCATCTGCGGAACGTAATTCCGTTGGTCTTGTTGTTGAATTTTTCCGGATAAATCTGATAGAACGCATTTAACTCGCTGCTCTTTAAAATCTCTGTATGCAGATATGCCACGCCGTTAATGGAAAAGCCGTAGTGGATATCGATATGTGCCATATGCACGCGGTCGTCCTTATCGATAATCCATACTCTCTCGTCGTCGTATTTTTCCTTCACACGACGGTCCAGTTCCCGGATAATCGGAACCAGATGGGGAACCACCTTCTCCAGATAGTGAAGCGGCCATTTTTCAAGCGCTTCCGCAAGAATCGTGTGGTTCGTGTATGCGCAGGTTTTGCTTACGATTTCAATGGCCTCATCCATGGAGATGGCCTTCTCTTCGGTCATAATACGAATCAGCTCGGGAATGACCAGCGTCGGATGGGTATCGTTAATCTGAATTACCGCAAAATCGTACATCTTGCGCAGGTCATATTTATGGTTATGCATATCGCGGATAATTAACTGTGCCGCATTGCTGACCATAAAATACTGCTGATAGATACGAAGCAGATTGCCCGCCTCGTCGGAATCGTCGGGATATAAGAACAAAGTTAAGTTCTTTTCAATCGCCGTTTTGTCAAAATCGATGCCCTTTTTCACAATGGACTCATCCACGGTCTCCACATCGAACAGATGCAGATGGTTCACACCGTTTTCGTAGCCAACGACATCGATATCGTAAAGTCTGGATTTTACGGAAAAATCCTTAAATTTCACATCAAACGAAATATCGGTTTTGTTTAACCAGCTCTGGGAAAGAATCCAGTCATTCTTTTCGGCCTTCTGGAGATTGTCATGAAATTCCTGCTTAAACAATCCGAAATGATAATTAAGACCGATGCCGTCGCCCGGAAGTCCCAGGGTTGCAATCGAATCCAGGAAACATGCGGCAAGACGTCCGAGACCGCCGTTTCCGAGGGAGGGTTCGGGCTCGTAATCCTCAATATCCGCAAGATTTAATCCGTTTTTTGCAAGGATTTCCTTTACCCTGTCATAGGCACCCAGATTAATCAGGTTGTTGGATAAAAGCTTTCCGATTAAGAATTCCGCGGAGATATAATAGACTTTCTTCTCTCCAGTGATTTCCTCCGTCACTCTCTCATAATCCTTGGTAAAGGAAAGAAGAACGAAATAAGCTTCTTCCACGGAAAGATCCTTTAATTCCTTTCCGTAAATCCGGTTCGCGGTTTCCTGAAGCTCCGTTTCCATTCTTGCTTCAAACAGTTCTTTCTGAATCATTTCTTCCTGTAATGACATTTTGTTACCTCACTTCTTTCAATACTCTTTTCGGAATGAACGGATTACTGTCCGTTGCCTTCCAGAAACTGATCATATTCTTTTTCTACGTTTTCCTCCGCCTCGGCTTCTTCCTCGGGTGTCAGTTCATCGGGTGCTTCACACTGATCCCAGGGAACCGGATCGAGCCGACCGTCCTTTACGACAAAGCATTCAACGATTGAAACAATAATACCGATTAAAATGACCGCAGCGGAAACCACCCAGCCGAGTACGATGTTCGCTGTTTTGGAATATCCGTCCGCCGCACCGTAAACACCTTTGTTTACAAATGCAAGCGTGTAAAAATTCCAGACAAAGAAACCGATTAAAAGCGCCGGTGCGATTGCGCGTACGGAGATGAAGAACCACCACTTCGGCATTTTAAACTTCTTTGTATTTCTGTTGATTTCTTCCAGTACCTTTCCGGTCTTGAAGAACCAGCCGACCGCAAGTGTTTCCAGAATTCCGATAAATACCAGATTGATATTGTTTGCGTAATAATCCACGATATCGAGGAAAGCAAGTCCGGAACCCGTTACGAAAATAATCGAAATCAGACTTGCAACCAGGCAGATTACAATGGTTGTTCTCTTGGCACTGATTCTAAACTTATCCGAAATCGATGCGGATACACCTTCCACAATCGAGAATGCGGAGTCGATGGCAAGCGTACATAGGCAGAAATAAAATATAAATGCGAAGATTGCGTTGAATACACCGTTCCCCGTCAGCTTAACCATTGCCTGCGGATAAATAATGAATGCGGTTGCAACACCGGAGGTGGACATATTATCAAGCATGCCTACACCGCCCATGGTTGTAAACATTACAACGCTGGAAAGGAGGCTGACTGCCAGGTCGGAAAGTGCAATGATGACCGCATCTCTGGCGATGTTGGATGTTTTCGGAAGGTAGGAACCGTAAGCAAACATAATCGCCATCATAATGGAAAGCGAATAAAATACCTGTCCTACCGCATCAATCCAGAGTTCCGGAGTCGTCAGCTGTGCCAGGTCGAGAGTAAACATTCTTGCAAGACCGGCCATTCCGCCCGGCATAAATATACCCTTTACCGCCATAATAACAAGGCAGACAACCGGTGCAAATACCGTAAACTTAACAACCTTGCTGACGGAGCTTGCTCCGTTACGGATACAGTAATAAATAAAAAGCCACGCAATAATAAGCGCAATCAGCGCAGCCGTGGATGTCGTAAAGAAACCGTCCGTCGTTCCGGTGGTCTTGATGGTCTCCATCCAGAGCTTTCCGGCCGCCTCGGGATTCCCGGTCAGGTTCGAGAACGTCGGGGAAATCAGAGCCATCAGAATAACCCAGCCGAATACTACCGCATAATATGTTACGATGACAAAGGAGTTGATGGTCGCGGACCAGCCGATCCACTGGAATTTTTTATTTAAGGCGCCGATTGCATTGATTGCTCCGCTCTGGGTCTTTCTGCCGATGGAAATTTCCATCATCAGAAGGGGAATACCAAGAACAATCAGCATAACAAGATAGACGAAAATAAAAGTTCCGCCGCCGTATTTTGCCGCAAGTCCCGGAAATCTCCATGCATTACCGAGTCCTACCGCAGAACCTATACTCGCTAAAATAAACGTAAAACTCGAATTCCACTGTCCTCTCTTTTTCCCTGCCATGACTCTAACTCCAAATCATTTTTCTATAGTTAATAACCTTTATATTTTATACTATTTTGGCTTTTGTTTCAAGCGAAAAAAGGACCCGGCCGAACCGGGTCCCTGAATCGTTTTCGGATTTCTTTATTCTGTTTTGTTTTTCAGTTTCTTTGCGATTACTTTCTTCGGATCTTTAATCAAGAGCGTAACCACCCAGATTACCAGTGCAAGCGCAATTACGGAAACACCGAGGAATGCATCGTTCAACATATCTTCCGCAGCCGGAGTAAAATACTCGGCGCGAATTTCAATAAATTCCACAACCGCATCCACAAACCACATTAAGGATGCTCCCCAGAACATGAATACAAGCGTGCTGATGCGAAGCTCTCTTGCCTTTTCACTGGAGTACCAGATCAACGTCGTAACAACGGCCGCAAGGATTGTAATTAACAGAGTCATAATTATACCTCCTTTGCCGGTTCTTTCTCGGAACGTTTCTCTATCGATGCGGATACCAGAACCATTACCACCCATACCGTAGTAACCAAAACCGCCATTCCGACACCCGAGGTTGCCATTTCATGAAGCATCTCCGCCGCATCCGCCGGATCGGCCGCAGCCGTCAAGAAGGGGAAGAACGGTGTAATCTCTCCGTGCCATAAATGCTCAAATGCAAGCAGTGCACTGCCGCCCCAGAGCATCGCGTTTAACCATTTCATTTTGCGGGAAAAATGATTTTTCTTCGCATCGATTTTTGCAAGCGCGGATTCATCTCCGGCCGCTTTCTTTTCCTTGCTTTCCACAACCTTGGTTGCGATTGTAGTTACCACTGCTTCCGTTGCGGGTACCAAAAAACATGCCATAATTTCTGTCCTCCTTTACACTGTGAAAACAACAGCATTGTTTATATTTCATACCAATCACTTCCCGTAACATTCCGTCGCACTTCTGAAAACGGTTTCAAAGGGAAGATTTTTTTCCTTCGCTAATTTTACCACACTTTCGTACTCGGGGTAAACTTTTATCAGATCTTTGTATGTGCAGATTTTTACGGTGACTTCACCGTAGGGCGTCTTTACCTGCTCGAATTTTCTCGGCAGAACATCCCTCTCCAACCACTGTTTCCGTATTCCGATTGTGGTCGTATCGCGGAAAATAATCTCTTCGAGTTTTTCCTCCGTATCCTTTGTACTCAGAACCGTAAGTAACCATCCCGGGCGGTTTTTCTTCATGTAAACGGGCGTGTAAAATACATCCCTTGCACCTGCTGCCATAAGCTCTTCCATGACGAAACCGAGCTGTTCTCCGGTGCTGTCATCGATATTGCATTCCAGCTTCCAAATCATTTCCTCCGGCGTCGGCTCTTCATAAAGCATTGCCCTTAAAATACTCGGCTGCTTATATTCTCTCTTTCCCGCGCCGTATCCGGCCTTCAGAATGCTTACCGTTCCGGGCAGTTCCGAAGAGGTCATTACCGCAGCCAGGAACGCCGCTCCCGTGGGCGTAATCAGTTCGCCCTGCCGGTTTGTGATGCTGATGGGAAGATGATATTCAGTCGCCACATTCAGTACCGCGGGTACCGGAACCGGCAGAATACCGTGCTGGCAACGGACGCTTCCCTGTCCCTCACAGATTCGTTTTACCACAACCTTTTCGATTCCCAGATAATCAAAGCAGACTGCCGCAGCAACAATATCCACGATGGAATCAATGGCTCCGACTTCGTGAAAATGCACTTCCTCCACAGGTTTGTTATGTGCCTTCGACTCCGCCTCCGCGAGGATTCGGAATACCTTCTTTGCAAGTGCGTTTGCCTTCTCCGTCATGGTAAGACCGTCAATAATCTGCTCAATCTCCGCCAGGTTTCTGCCGTGGTGGTGATGATGGTGGTCGAGGTCGTGAATGTGCTCATGGTCGTGTTCGAGCTCGTGGCTGTGGTCATGTTCGTGGTCATGTTCATGACTGTGCTCGTGCTCATGTTCGTGCTCATGCTCATGCCCGTGCTCGTGTCCATGTTCGTGGTCATGTTCATGACTGTGCTCGTGCTCATGCTCATGCACGCTCTCCCCCGCAGTATGTCCGTATAAATACGTCATATCGTGGTCGTGATTTTCATGCGCCTCGTCCAGTTTTACATTAAAATCGCAACAGTCGATTCCCGCCTTGAACACACGGCTGACTTCGATTTTGAATCCGTCATCGGGAATTCCCGAAAGAACCTTTCTTAATACCTCTTCATCCGCGCCGAGATCCAGAAGGGAAGCCACAATCATATCCCCGCTGATTCCCGTTTCGCACTCGAAATACAGAGATTTCATTCTTTTCCTCCTTCCGCCAGGCGGTTAATCTGTGTCGCCATATAGCCTGCGCCGTAGCCGTTATCGATATTGACAACCGCAACTCCGTTCGCGCAGGAATTAATCATTGTCAGAAGCGCACTCACTCCGCCGAAGCTTGCACCGTAACCGACGGAAGTGGGAACCGCAATCACCGGATTGCGAACCAGTCCTCCGACAACGCTTGCAAGCGCCCCTTCCATTCCGGCAATTGCAATCACGCAGTTCGCGGACTGCAGAAGCTCCACTTTGGACAAAAGCCTGTGAATGCCGCTGACACCCACATCATAGATTCGTTCGACTTTCGAGCCGAAGTATTCGGCCGTCTGTGCCGCTTCCTCCGCCACGGGAACATCGGCTGTTCCGGCGCAGCAGACCGCAACCAGTCCTCTGCCTTCCTTCTTAATTTTTTCCACCTTCAGAATTCTCGATACCGGATCGTATTCAATCTCCGGAATCGATTTTAAAACCAGTTCATACTGTTCTTTGCTTGCCCGCGTTCCGAATGCGCGGCCGTTTGCTTCGAGCATTTTTTCATAAATGGAAACCAGATAATCGTCTGCTTTTCCCTGGCAGTAAATCACTTCGGGAAAACCGCTTCTGACCTCCCTGTGGCTGTCCAGTTTCGCATATCCCAGATCCACATAAGGTTCCTTTGAAAAATACTTTTCCGCCTCTTCCACGGTAATTTCACCGGCTTTTAATTTTTCCAGTATTTCTCTCGACTGTGACATTTTTATTCCCTCGTTTTGAGCACCTCATTCATGCTTCCGCTCCGAAAACCCTGCAAATCCATGGAAACATACGCAAATCCCGTTTCCTGAAACGCCTTTACAATCTCCGTTCTGTGCTCCGTAAGAATCGCAAAGCAGTCCTCCGGAACTTCGATTCTCGCCAGATTGTCTCCGTGAATCCGCACTCTGCACTGCAGGATTCCGAGCGACATCAGAATCTTTTCTCCGTTCTCCGCCATCCGGAGTTTCTCTTCGGTTATGATTTCTCCGTAAACAAAGCGTGAACTTAAACAGGCCTTCGACAGCTTATCCCAGGTGGGCAGTCCCATTTCCTTCGAAAGAGTGCGGATCTCCGCTTTGGAAAATCCCGCTTCCTTTAACGGACTCGCAATCTCCAGTTCCGAAAGTGCCTGCATTCCCGGTCGGTAATCCGACAAATCATCCGCATTTGTTCCCTCCGCCACTACGGAAATGCCCAGCTCTTCCGCCGTTTTTAGAATCTCTTTAAAAATCGCCTTTTTACAAATGTAACAGCGATTCGGGGGATTTTCTTTAAAGCCCGGAATCTCCAGTTCGTTTATGGAAATGAAGACCTGCTTTATCCCGTATTCCCTGCAAAAATTCTCCGCCTCCGTCTTTTCCTCTTCCGGAACGGAACGCAGGGAAAGCGTGACTGCCGTAACATTTTCCCCCAGCACTTCTTTTGCGACCGCCAGGAGAAAAGTGGAGTCCACACCGCCCGAATATGCTACCGCCAGCCGGCCGTAACCCTTCAGAATTCTCGTAAAAGCTTCGTATTTTTCCTTTAAGGAATCATCCATTTTGTTTTCCTGCTTTCAGCGATGATTTTTTATTCAAACATCTCCGCTGCCTGTTTTAAATTCTCCGTAATGGGAAGATGCTGCGGACAGGCGCCTTCGCACTGAAGACAGCCAATGCAGTCGGAGGCCTTACGTCCCTCAGGTGCCGCTACCGCATATGCCTCTCTTGCCTCCGCCATCTGTCCGGTTCCGAGCTGCTTGTTCATTGCGGTAAAAATATCCGGAATCGCAATCTGTTTAGGACAGCCTTCCGTACAGTAATGACAGGCGGTACAGGGAATTGTCGAATATTTGCCGAGCAGCACCTGCGCCTTTCGGATAATCTCCTGCTCTTCCTCATTTAACGGCTGAAAATCCTTCATATAGGACAGATTATCTTCCATCTGGGCAATACTGGACATTCCCGAAAGTACCGTAATAATGCCGTCCAGTGATGCCACAAAACGAATCGCCCAGGAGGCATAGGACATATCGGGATGGTAACTTTTCAAAAGTTCCTTCACGGGCTTTGGCGGATTTGCCAGAATTCCGCCCTTCACAGGTTCCATGACAACGATGGATTTGCCGTGCTTTCTGGCCATTTCATAATTGGCTCTGGAAGTAACCTTCGGATTTTCCCAGTCCGAATAATTGATCTGGAGCTGCACAAAATCCACCTCAGGATGTTCCGTAAGAATCTGATCCAGAAGTTCGGGACCCGCATGGAAGGAAAAGCCGAAATGTTTGATTAATCCCGCTTCCTTCTGTTCTTTGACAAAATCCCAGATGTGAAATTTGTCATATTTTTTATAATTGCCCTCCATGAAAGCATGGAGCAGATAATAATCAAAATACCCCGCCCCGGTTCTTTCCAGGCTGGTTGTAAACTGCTTCTTGGCCGCCTTTTCCGTGGGTGCCATTGCAGCGTTTATTTTTGTTGCAAGCGTGTAGGATTCTCTGGGATAACGGTCGACCAAAGCCTTTTTGATTGCGGCTTCCGACCCCGGATAAACGAATGCCGTGTCAAAATAAGTGAACCCGGCTTCCAGAAACAGATCCGTCATTTTACTGATCTGTTCAATGTCCATTGCAATACCCTTATGCGGCAGACGCATAAGACCGAAGCCCAGTTTGGGCACTTCTTTGCCAAAATATTCCGACATATGATTCCCCCTTTCGAACAAAACCATCTGCTTCCCCTGTAAGTTTTCCCCACATAATCATTTTATTATGAACGCCCCGAAAAGTCACGTAATAAATCTGCAGAAAAATAGTATAAAAAAGAGTCGCTTGCGACTCTTTCGCGCCCGAGCGGATCGCGAAGCGATGATTTCCTTTCCGCGAGGTGCGCATCCTGCGGAGCATTTTGCTTCGTAGGAAATTCGGAGGAATTTCCTACGAAGTGAAAAGAGCCTCCCCATATCCGGGAAGGCTCTTATGTTTTTTCGTATTACGATTTTACTGTTTCAATCAGCCCTTCTCAAGTGCAAGGGTTCTGGTGGTGAGGTCACAAACCTCGCTGGGTCCGTAGTACTGAATTGCACCGGGGAAGGTGAAGCAGGTTTCCACTGCCCACTCGTCACGATGTGCTTCGAAGAATTTGAATGGCTTGCCGTCAAGTTCTACGAGTGCCTTACGGATAACGGGCTTGTCTTCGCCGTTTCTTCTCTCGATGTTCATCATCTTGGTGATGGGCATACCGCCCGCAACCCACTCTTCAGCCGGCTTACTGATGTTGGAAACCTTGGAAAGATATCCGGTGTAGCCGTAGGAAATCAGCATGAATGCATTGTATCCTAAGGAGTAGCAGTAATCTGCATCGAAGTTGGAAGGGAATGCGCATCTTCCTTCGTAACCGAAGAAATGATGAAGCGGTGAGAATTTGCCTTTGTAAGTACCTGCTGCTTTTCTCTTTGCAAGCTCGCTCTTTACCATCTCGGAGAAGAGTTTCTCGGATTCGATTAAGGATACCTGTACGTTGCCGTGAGGGTCTCTCTCTAAGAAGAGCTGCTGCTGGATGCCTGCGGGAAGAATATCAAATACCGCAAATGCTTCTGCGGAAAGGCCTGCCTTGATGAAATTGTATTTTGCATTCCAGTCGGGAAGTGCATTAAACTCATCGGTCTTGCTGCCTGCAAGAAGCTCGTTGATTTCTTTGATCAGTGCGGAGAACTCGGGAACGAATTCCACGATACCTTCGGGAATGATGGCAACACCGAAGTTATTTCCGGCATTTCCTCTTTTCTCTACGGAATCCGCAATGTAATTGGTAAGCTGTGCAAGGCTCATCTTCTTAGCCGCAACTTCCTCACCGATTAAGCAGATGTTGGGCTGGGTTTCCAGTGCACACTCAAGTGCTACGTGGGAAGCGCTGCGGCCCATAACCTTGATGAAGTGCCAGTACTTCTTTGCGGAGTTGGCATCTCTTTCAATGTTTCCGATTAATTCGGAGTAGGTCTTGGTAGCGGTATCGAAACCGAAGGAAGCCTCGATATCTTCGTTCTTTAAGTCACCGTCGATGGTCTTCGGGCATCCGATTACCTGAATGCCGGTTCCCTGTGCTGCCATGTACTCTGCAAGTACGGCTGCGTTGGTGTTGGAATCGTCACCACCGATGATTACGATCGCGTTAAGGCCGTGCTTTTTCGCAACTTCCTCTACAACCGCAAACTGCTCTTTGGTCTCTAATTTGGTACGTCCGGATCCGATGATATCGAAACCGCCGGTATTTCTGTATGCATTGATGAATTCATCGGTGAATTCCACATAGTCATCTTCCAGAAGTCCGCTGGGACCGCCCTTGAAGCCGAGTAATACGTTATCCTTGTCAGCAGCCTTTAATGCATCATAAAGACCGGAAATTACGTTGTGTCCTCCGGGTGCCTGTCCGCCGGATAAAATAACGCCTACAACCCATTTCTTTGCGGGTGCGTTATTTGCGCCTTTTACAAAGGTGATTTCCTTCTTTCCGTAGGTATTGGGGAAGAGGGCTTGGATTTTGTCCTGATCTGCAACGGATGCGGTTTCGGCGCCTTCCTTAACACAGATTTCTGCAACTCCGTTTCTGAGCATTCCCGCAAGCTTCGGGGAGTACTCATATCTTGCTTTTTGAAGTGGTGAAAGATTCATGGCAATACTCCTTTTTAAATATAGTTTATTAAAATACACTCACCCGCACGCAAACCCTCGGATTTACCCGCGGATGGATTTTTCACGCAACTTTTATTTTAACACAAAACCTGCTTCGCGGCAATGTATGTGTTATTCCTTTGTGAAGAGGAATTCGGTAACCGTCACATTGTCCTTGTTTCCGTCATAAATATGCAACTCGCCGTTTTCAAGCGTTCCGTTGTATTTGACACCCGAAATCGTATCCGTGATATAGATGGTTCCGTCGGAGTTATAGGTGTATTTGATTTTGTGTGTCGAATCCTTGTGATAGTATTCGCCCTTTCCGTGGCCGTCAAGGGTGTAATAATAATTCGGTTTGTCTCTCGACAGAACCGGTCCTCTTTCCCACTCGCACCAGTACTTTCCCTGCACGCCGTCGGCCGGTCCCGAAGAAGCACAGCCGAATAGCGGAATCATGAGTGCCGCGATAAGTAAAAGAACGATTGCGGATTTCAAAATGCTTTTCTTTTTCATAGTTTTTCCCCTTTGCTTACTACATTGTTTTTAACATCTTTACTACACTTTTCCCGAAATTCTTATGACAGGAACTGGAATACCATATAACCCGCATAAATGAGAAGAAGCGCAATTCCCTGGAAGCGGTAAAGCTTTCCCTTAATCAGTGCCGGCACAGTCAGCAGAAGCATTACCAGAAATACCAACGGAATATCAATCAAAAGTGATGCGTTCATTCCGGCTATCATCTTCTCGCCGGGCACATCAAAGGGACGGATGGTAACTGCCAGACCGCTGACTAAAACAAGATTGAAAATATTCGCACCGATGATATTTCCGAGCGAAAGTGCTCCGTGGCCCTTGATTAAGGATGTAATTGCGGTAACCAGCTCCGGAAGCGAAGTTCCGAGTGCCACGAAGGTTAATGCAATCACCGAATCGGGCACGCCCATTTTCGCTGCGATGATGGTTCCGTTATCGACTAAAAGCGTTGCTCCGAATGCAATGATTGCCGCACCGAAAAGCAGGAAAACCAGTGCCTCCCAGACAGGCATTTCGCGCTTCTCTTCTTCCTCTTTTGCTTCTTCGACTGCTTCGGTATTTTCTTCTTTTTCTCCGTTCTTTTCCGCCTTCATCGTTTTCATCGCGGAAAGGACATTCATAACCATATATCCGATAAAAATACATAAAAGAACGATACCGCTGACTCTGGAAAAATTGCCGAATACATATGCATTTACCGCATAGAAAACAGCCGCCGCGAAGAAAAATATAACCGGCAGAAACAGGCTCTTTTTCTGCACTTTCGAAGGCTTTACGGCAAGCGTGATTGCCGCAATTAACGAAACATTACAGATAATCGATCCGATTGCGTTTCCGTAAGACATGCTGCCGTTTCCTTTTGCTGCTGCCTGTGCGGATACCATTACCTCCGGAAGCGTGGTTCCGATGGACACCACGGTCGCTCCGATTAAAATTTCCGGCACTTTGAATTTTTCCGCAATCGCAGTTGCGCCGTCTACAAACCAGTCCCCGCCCTTGATTAAGAACGCCAGTCCTGCCAGGAAAAGCAGGATTGCCGACCACAGTGCGGTAATCTCCGACTTGTTGTTAATGATAAAGCACGCAAGTCCCACGATAAAAAGTGCGACTGCGATAATAACTTCTTTGTTAAAACCCTCTTTTTTCTTCGCTGTTTCCATTTTCTCGTTTCCTTTAACCGCTTCGGATTAATCCTCCACGCCTTCCTCGATTTGATCCACCAGATCCTTTAAGGATCTGCTGATTTTCTTTAATTCCTGAACATACTGGGAGTTGTTGTCTGCCTCGGAAATCAGGCTGCTCTTAATCTCCTCGATTTCCTTTGCCTTGCTTTCGAAAAGCTCTTCTTCCAGCTTGTCGTACTGCTCGTCAATCTGCTTGATGTAGTCCGATGCAATGGAGGAAAAATTGTTAAAGAGCTTATTCCTGACTTCCATTACCTGCTTGATATGCTTCTCTTCGGCAATTTTGCCGCCGACCGCAACCGCCACGTCAATGGTAGCCATAATGGGATCGAAGAAATCCACCGCACGACCGGCTTTTCCCGCTGTTTTAACGATTTTGACGATACCTAAAAACTTCGTAGCCTCTAACTTGATAAAGCCCGCAAAATCGGAAAACTGCTTCACAAAATCCATATATTTTTCGCTGGTTGCCACGGGCTTTGACAAATCGGAACGATCGATTTTGTTGAATACATACATTCCGATGTCGCTCTTTAATACTCCGCCGATTTCGTCGTCCATCTGCTTGTTGGTCTTCTGCAGAATTTCCTCGATTTCGGAAAGTGTGCCTTCCACCAGCTTTTCAATCTGCTTGTTGACTTCATCACTGTCCGCCTCGGTTAATTTTACCTCGCCGACCTTCGCCGAAAACTCCGCACAGACATCCATGATACCGCTTCTCAAATCCAGCTCCTTGCGGTTGATGTTCGCCCTGGTTTCACGGCGCAGCGAACGGAAAGTACGTGTCAGACGGTTTAATACCGTCATCATGTTTTTGTCCAGTTCCGTTCCGGTTCCGGTGATTTCATCCGCAATCGCATCGGTTAAGACATTGCACTTAGTCTCCAGTTTGGCAAGCAGACCCTTTGCCTCGATTTCCCTGTTTAAAAGCTCGATAAAGGTCTCAAAATTGCTGAGTTCGACCAGTTCGTCATCCTCTTCCGTAATGCCCTCGCGATAATCCTTTGCATCGACAAACGCAATCGGAAAATCCTCTAAAGAGCCGCCGAGACCCGCAAGCGTGCCGCTTAAGGTTCTTAAATAATTCCGGCGGAGTGTCTCGAATTCTCCGTCCTCCTGGGACATTTTATTAACGAGAAGAATGATTTTATTCTTGTAAGCCCTTTTGTATGCAAGGTCCACAAAATCCTGAATCAACAGATCGTCAAATAAGGACGATGTGATGCAGAATACCAGAAGATCGGATGCATGAATTGCTTCCTTGGCGGATTTGTCATGCTCCGTCTTGACACCCGCATAAAGGCCCGGGGTATCGTAAAGCAGAACATTACCCCACTCATAGCACTCGGTACTGTCGGTTTCCACGTTCGCGGAGATTTTTATCCGGCGGTTTCCCGTGAGTGCCGAAATAATCGTGGATTTGCCCGCATTATGCTGTCCCACGAAGGCAATTTTCAGGCGGGACTCTTCCTCGATTTCCTTCAGTCTTTCTTTCAGGCTTACGATATGCTCGGAATCATTTTCGCGGAAAAGCCGGAAAACCTCGTTCTCCAGTTCCTTTTCCTTTTCCGACATCATTTGGAAAAACAGATCACTCTTCATTTATTCCCCTCCCGGTTTCAACAGAACTTTTCCCGTTTACACTTACATCTTCCTGCAAAATCACCTTCATTTGCACGGGTGAAAATACCAGCGGAACATCCGTCTTCGTTTCATCGTTAATTCTGATTTCTTTACGGAATTCCCTCTTTACCTCCAGCGTGGAAATCGAAGCATCCTCGAGAATCCGGTATACTTCATCCTGTGCCATATAGTTTATAATCCGCGCACCGTATCTGCGGTTTAAATCATCAATGTATTCCACCTGGTCCGTTAAAGTGTCCGAAAGCGTTCTCTTTAACTCCGAAAGACCTTCGATGATGATTCCGTAGTAACGGTCGATTTTTCCCATTATCTTTTTATGTGCTGAATCGAATTTGCCGCCGACTTCGCGGATGTTTTCTTCTTTCATCTCCTCCATGTTTTTCTTGATAGACTCGTAGATTTTGGATTTTTTCTCGCCGAGAAGTTTGGACTTCGATTTCATAAAATACGAAGCAATGCCTGCTGCCAGCGCCACACCTAAAAGCACCCATCCGACGGGGTTGGATCCGAGTGCAAATGCAATCACGGCTCCGACGCCTAAAAGCGCACCGCTGATTTCCGTACCGCCCCTTAAGTCGAATAAAACACCGGTATCCACGGTGGCCAGTTCGCCGAATTCCACGGAGAATGCCATATCCTCTTCGACTTCCAGAAGGATATCCTCCACCTGCGTATTATAGGCATTCCAGATTCTTTCGTAGTCGCTTTCGATATATTCCTTCAGCTTTCCTTCGCTTAAAAATTTCTTCCAGGCGCTGTTGATTTCGTTCTTCGATTCCGCATAATGGGTGTTGACGAAACGCTGTACATCCTCGGTAATAAAGCCTTCGTAGGTCGCCTCAATTGCATCCGAAAGCTCCTGTTTTCTGTCCTTTGCGGCTTTTTTCAGCTTCAGCATTACCGTGGATCGGTTCTTGTCCAATACGCGGATAAATGCGTTTAAGGCATTGATCTGGTCGCGGATGGATTTTTCATTCTCCTCCATATGATAAATCGCCGCATTATAAATGGTCTGGGAACGCATAATGACTCCGCCGCCCTTAATCATTTCGCTTAAGGTCGATAAAAACTCGCGGATTCTGGAACCCTCCATCAGCTTTTCCCTGCGTACGGGATCCGTCTCCATCAGCGCACATTTGGCCGCCAGGAGATGGACGGGAACCACACGATAATTATGAAATTCGTGATTTTTGGAAACGTAGGTGTGAATACGGTTTAAATGACCCTGAATGGAATCCTCCCCCTCGGAATAATACCAGGCCAGGGGATTTTCCAAAAAGGCCTCTTTCTTTTTGGTACTGCGCAAGAAATTGTCCTTTTTGTTCAGCAGAATCAAAACCGGTTTATTACGGTCCTTTAATTTCTTTAAGAAATTGAATTCGGTCTCCTGGATACTGTCGGAAGTCACCACATAGCAGATCAGATCGCTTTCGTCCGCCACGTCTTCCGCGATTTCCACATCATCCTCTCCGCCCGGTGCACCGATGCCCGGAGTATCGATGATACGGATGCCGTTCCAGTCGTAAACATAATTATATCGGGTGGTTCTCTCGGAACCGACCCCGATAAATTCATTGTTAATGCCGCCTAAAAGTACCGAATGAAGCGTACTCTTGCCGGCTTTGGTCCTTCCCATAAAGGACACGGTATAATAAGCGGACGCTGCGGTCTGCTTGTTTTTCAGAATGGTCAGACTCTCGTCTGCTGCAGAAAGCATTGCCTCTTCCTTTTCGCGAAGGGCATCAAAAAGCTGCTCTAACTGCTTTTTCTCTTCGGAATCGTTCAGTCTTCCTTCGTAACGAAGGACCTTCTCCTGCTGATCCTTTAAAAGCTTGGGCGCAACTAACAGAAGCTCCCCGCTCTTTTCGATTCTGGCCGTGGAGATTTCAAGATCTTCCTTCGCCACCTTCCGCATACTTGCGGCGATTTCATCATATTCCTCGCCCGAGAACAATGCCTTGTCGTAACGGGCATTCAGGTCTCTTAAAAACTGTTCCTTGGAAGCATCCAGCGTCGCGGAATTGGTCATAATCTCCTGTTCCGCGTCTTTCCTTAAGGATGCAAAGCGCTTCTTGTCGATGTGGAAGCGCTTGCATATCCTCTTAAACAGAACTTCTTCCTTATCCCGGAACGTACCGTCTTCGAGCGCAATCATCATACCGAAATAAAGCGCAAATGCCTTGGTTTCCTCAGTCGCCGTGGTCAGCGTATCGATTACGTCGTCTAAAACGGGCTTTTCCGGAAGGTCCTTTATAATGGCAATGGCATTCTCACGAACTTCTTCCCCGAAGTTCGATGCAAGAATCAGTTTTTTAATTCGAAACCATTCCCGGTCATACAGTCTGCGATCGTTGATTGCCATATAGGTGGCAAAATAGATCACTTCCGGGATCATTACTATCTTTCCGGCCATGCCTGTTTTTCGTCCAATCCTATTCTTCCGTAACGGAGTCCGATAAACTTATCTTCGGATTTTATCAGCTCAATGTTTTAATCATATCGGCAACGGCACCGTCGTCCTTGATACCATAGGTATTCATAAAGCTCTGTAAACCGGAACAGTAGTCCTTCATATTGGTCATGGCCGCATTTACATCGTTTACACCGCTCTGCATCATGGAATTATCGTTATTGTTAATTCCGTTTAAAATCTTTTTGTAAGCGCTTAAAAGATTGTTGCAGGTCTTAACGTAACTGTCGTCGATTTTCTTGATTTCCGCATCAGTAATACTCTGGTTTCTCTGCTGTGCGTTGTCGGCAAGTTTTTCAAGTGTGGGAATCACCTTTGCCTGAACGGTGGCCTTGATTGTGGTCATATCTCTGGCAGAAGATACACTGCTGCTCGCTTCGGACACATCCTTCCATAACTGTGAATCATCTTTCAGGCTGTCCGCATAATCATAAAAAGCCTGCTTTTTCTCCAGATTCGCACAACCCGCAAGTACGGTAACAAAAAGAAGCATAACAACAGCCGATGCAACGATTTTTTTCATTTTTCCTTTGTTCATAATAAGGTCTCCCCCTTCTTTATTTATGCCGGATGATCTATCCGGCAAACAAATCCATCCGAAATTTATCATATCATAAAACACCCCCGCGGTCAAAATAAATCATCCCGATTTCCCTTATTTTTCGGGGATTTTTTCCTGCGTTTTACGTGGTATAATTACTATGATATCGAAACGGAATTTTGGAAGGAGGCTTCTATGGACAAACCGATTTTTGCCGAAGTGGCCATGAACGAAAATAACCCGGACTGGCAGCAGGCCTGTAAGCGCCCCGGAGCACTCTATAAGCGGCATATGGACTTTCGAAGCGAGTTTGCCAGAGACTATACCAGAATCCTGCATTCGAACGGCTACCGCCGTATGAAGCATAAAACGCAGGTATTTTTCAATGCCGCAGGCAACGACCATATCTGTACCCGTATGGAGCATGTGGCACACGTGGAATCCGTCAGTTCTTCCATCGCAAGGATGCTCGGATTAAACGACGAGCTGACCCGTGCCATTGCGATGGCACACGACATCGGCCATGCTCCCTTCGGTCACGAGGGCGAAAAGGCGCTTTCGGAGATTACCGAAAAAGAGCTCGGCTTTAAATTCTGGCACGAGAGAAACGGTTTGCGATTCGTGGATTATATCGAGCTCCTGCCCGATCCGAAGGATTTTAAAAACAATCTGGATTTAACGTATGCAGTGCGCGACGGAATCATCTCCCACTGCGGAGAAGTGGACAAAAACAATCTTCGTCCGAGAACGGAAAACATCGATATCACAAAGGATTTCAAAATTTCCGGTGATTATGAGGCTTCCACCTGGGAAGGCTGTGTCGTAAAACTTGCCGATAAAATCGCTTACATCGGACGCGACATCGAAGATGCACAGCTGCTTGGTTTCATTACCGGTGAAGATGAAAAAATACTCCGCGAAATTGCGCACCGTTGCAGGAAAGATGCGGTAAATACCACGGTCATCACACACAGCATGATTACCGACATCTGCAGTCATTCGAGCCCCGAAAAAGGACTCTGCTTCAGCGATGAAATGCATGATATTTTAACGGAAATCAAGCAGTTTAACTATAATCATATCTATTTTAACGAGCGGCTGAAACCCTATAAGGACTACTCACATCTGATCATCCGGGATTTGTACGAATACCTCGCAGGCTTTTATCCGGAGGGTGCCGGGGAAGATGCTTACGCACAGTTAATCGAACGGCTGAAACCCGAAGCGGCTCTTCACGAATTTGTTAAAACCTTCCTCGAGTGGATTTGCCAGTACATCGATTTTGATGAAGATTACACGGGTTGTGGCAAAGAGTATTCCAGAAACTGCGTCAATCAAAAAATCTACGAAAAACTGCAAAACAAAACGATTTATTCCCAGGCCCTCATTGACTTTATCGCAGGCATGACGGATCCGTATGCGGAGCGGGCATTTCGGGAACTCCTGGGATGTTAAAGTTTGTAAATACAACTTTCGCCTTTTCCTTTTTTCTTCGCTAACATCAGCGCATCGGATGCCTGGCTTAAGAAATCTTCCGCGGTCATTCCGTCCTTTCCGAAATTGATTCCCGCACTGATTGTGATTGCAGGAAGACCGTCATCCGTATTCTTCAGTTTTTCGTTGATGGCAAGGATTTTGGACTGAATCAGTTCCTCCCTGTCGGAATCCACATGCATCAGAAGAATTGCAAATTCGTCTCCGTCCATACGGCAGACATAATCGTGTGACCGGAAATTCTTAAAAATCGTATCCGCGGTCTTTTTCAGCACCTTCTCGGCGACTTCCGCACCGTAATTATCCTTCATTTCCTCGGAATTATCCAGATCCATAATGATCAGGGTCGAGGTTTCGAGATCCGTATTCTGAACCAGCAAATCGTATCCTCTCCGGTTGTAAAGTCCGGTCAGCTGATCATGCGTCGCATCGTAGGTTAACTGTTCTTTACTTGCCATATTGAGGTTATACATAAAATTGTAGGTCTTCGCCAGGAACTTAATCTCGTAAGCTCCCTTTAAAGGAATGCTCTTCTCGTCACGAATCAGCTCGACACATTTCTGAAGCGGCTGAATAATTAATGCAAATGTCAGAAGCACAACGCAGAGCATAATCACAATCAGAACAATTGTCAGAACATGTTCTCCCGCAACCTGCTTCTTTAACTCGCCCGATACCCGTAACTGCTCTTCTTCCATTTCCGCGGAAAGTGCATCCAGACACTTGGTAATATTCTTCGAAATAACTTCCTTGCTTTCCAGATATTCATCCGAGAACAATACTTCGGAAGCACGGATTCTTTTATCTTTTTCCGATAATGCCAGATCCGCTTTGTCGAGTTCAATATTCCGGACCACTTCCGGAATATCTTTTTCATCGATCCGGTATGCTTTGACGGTCAGTGCTGCCGCATAATCTTCCAGATACATAAGTTCC
>Ga0247611_10002285_pt1 | contig 31368 bp, 52 predicted proteins | sample 177DNAGHGhighgp2_FD_192422 | JGI IMG/M metagenome (GOLD analysis project Ga0247611, IMG submission 192422) | Sheep rumen microbial communities from Palmerston North, Manawatu-Wanganui, New Zealand - 1770 DNA GHGhigh gp2 | ecosystem: Host-associated > Mammals > Digestive system > Stomach > Rumen... | reverse complement strand
ATTCATTTTATAATCAAAATTATAAAAATAAATCACGTGGTGTAATTAATACAACTACTGGTGAAGTATTCAGATCTATCGCTAAAGCAGCAGAATCTTGTAATGTACAAACTTGGATTATGGGTTTACGATTAGCAAAAGCTGGAAAGTTCGTAGATTCTAAAGGAAACGTTTTCATGAAGAAAAGTCGTTATTTCGAATTGAAAAGAGAAAAAGAGAAAGAATCGATTGAACATAAAGCATCAGTTATTCATTCTACACATAAACCCTTGTCTACTTCATCTAGTTTGACTTCTACATTAAGTTCAATTAAAACAGGAACAACGCTCAGTGAATCTGATGAAAAAGCATTAACTACTGTTACAGCTGGTTTAGTAGAAAGTGGTAAATATAATGAAGCAGTTGTACTTTTAAATATTTTGCGTAATAAGGCTTAAAAAGCTAAAATGTATGTTATATTAAGGAGTCGGGCGTTATTTCTGGCTCCTTATATTTTGAATGAATTTTTAAAGAAAGGAAATAATAATGAAAGCTAGTAAAGCAAAAGTATCTACATTGAGTAATGGTTTAAGAATTGTAACAGAAGAAAAAGATTTAAATAAAGTAGCAATTGGTATTTGGGTTAAAACTGGTTCTGCTGCTGAAACAAAAAAGAATAATGGTATTTCACATTTTTTAGAACACATGGCTTTTAAAGGTACTAAAACAAAAACAGCTAAACAGCTTGTAGAAGAAATAGAATATTTAGGTGGTTCTACAAATGCTTATACTAGCGAAAATACTACCGCTTATCATGTGACATTATTAAATGAACATTGGAAAAACGGTTTAGATTTTTTAGCAGACATTATTCAAAATAGTGTTTTTCCTGAAGAAGAATTAGAAAAAGAAAGAAATGTGATTTTACAAGAATTAAATAATTCATTGGATAATCCAACAGAAGTGGCAGGATATAATTTATTTGAAGATTTATATCATGATCAACCTATGGGTAGAAAAATTTTAGGAACAGCTGAAAACATTAAAAAGTTTACTAGAGAAGATTTGTTAGAATATATGAATGAACAGTATACTGCTAGTAACATGGTGATTTCTTTACACGGTAACATTAATCACGAAGATGTTGTAGCGTATTGTGAAGAATTATTTGGAAAAATCAATACAGGTAAAGATAACGAATTTGAAGACAATGTATTTAAATATGGTTGTAGTAAACATATAAATGAAAAATGTGAGCAAGCATATGTATATTTAATGAGAAAAGGTTTATCTTCTAAGTATTCTGATGAAAAAACACATTATTTAGAAGCGGTTTATAATACGATTTTAGACGGTGGTATGTCATGTCGTTTATTTCAAGAAGTAAGAGAAAAGCGTGGATTAGGATATTGTATCAGTAGTTTTTCATCTGAGTTTTATAATACCGGAACAATGGGTATTGCTGGTATTATAGAGCCAAAGGATGTAGATGCTTTAATAGAAGCTTGTCAAGACGTATTGGAAAGCATGAAAAACAACATAACAGAATACGAATTAGAAAAAGCTAAAAATACTATTTTATCACAAATAGCAGGACATAATGATTTATGTTTTGGTAAAGCACAAAGTAATGCACTGAGTTTATTACTTAGAGGAAGATTAACAGATTGGGATGAAGTATTAGAATTCATTAAAGGTGTTACAGTAGAAGATATATATCAATTTGCAAATGATTATACTACGCCTAACTATTGTCTATCTGTTACAAGTCCTAGATAAAATCGCTTTACCACATATAAATAATATGATATGTTTATAATATAAGGAGATAATAAAATGGATGAAACAACTGATAGCTTTGAAGTAGTATTAGCTCAATTGGAAAATGAATATCATAAAAAGATGTATAATAAATTACATAATATTCATGATAAGCAGAGAGATAAAATATTTAAACTTCAAACACAAGTTAACAACTGTATTAAATCTCTTAGACTTGTTAGAGCTATGGCATCTAGTATAGAAAGAGTAGATATAGATCAGCAAAGAAAAGAAATAGTTAACGTGATAAATTTAGAGTTAGAAAAATTGAAAGAATATTAACAATGTTATATGTTGCTAATAATAAAATAATACATAAACCTGGTAATGCTAAAATTATTCAACTTGTGTTAGAAGAAATTGAATTAACACAAGAAGTAAAAGATATATATTTTGGTTATCTAAGTTTGATGAAAAGTGAAATAGATTCGATTGGTTCAACACATTATGATTTACTTTGCTTTTTGATAGAAAATCTAGAAATAGATAATCCTATATTGTTACTAAATGATCCTTTTGATTATGTTGCACAACTTGTTTATCAAGACTATAATAACTTGAGAGCATATAAAGTTATAGCTAAGAATATACCGAATGAGATGTATAAATCTTTTCTAAAGAAAAGAAAAGAGAAAATAGAGTTGATGAAGAAAATAGAACAAAAATCTAAATTGATTAATAGAATTACAGCAAATACGATTATATTAGATAGAATAGAATTAAAAAAGATAATTGAAAAAGAAATAGAAGACATAGTAAAAGATAAAGCTTTTAGTATTAAAGAGTGGATATCTTATGATGTTAAATAAAGAGGATTTATGAAGAAAGAAGATTTATTGCGTGATGATAGAGGAGCTGCCCCATGTAAACATTGTAGACGAAAAGGTAAAATTGTCTATCCACGTATCGATGAAGTAGATGAAATGTTTTATGCTAGATGTCCATGCTGTAAGCATTGGGATATATATGATTTTTTAGCTTTAACTAAAACAAAATGTATTCAAGTTTGGAATAGAACTATGGAAGCTAAAAATATAAGTAGCAAAAGTAGCTGGGAAGATTAACATGTATTATATTCATAAAATATACGATTTACCTTGTGATAATGAAACTAGAAAAGTAGTTGGTATTTTATTATGTGATAAGCATCCATGCTATAAAGGAAATAATTCAAACGGAATATATTATTGCTTTGATTATAACGGTTTTTTTCTAGTTGAACATAACTGTATAATTAATCGAGATGAAAGTCACGTAAAAGATATATTAGACGTATTAAGTGTAATGGATAAAAAAGGCTTTACTATTTCAAATAAACTGTTAAAAAGATTTATAGATACTATAAATAAAGAACAGGAGTTAACAAATGAACGAGCTTATTAAAAATGTACTAAAAAAATGTAATGAAGCATATTCTAAAGGTGAAGTATATTTTCTTAAAGATGACGAATATCCTGTTATAGAACAAGAATTTAATATAACTATTCCATGTTTAGATGTAGATGATTCTTTATATGATATTATTTATTTTTGTGCTAAAGAAAAATGGCCAGATGATGAATTTTTTAATAATTTAACTTCAGAAAATACTGGATATGGTCAAGATATTATTCATGAATTTCCAATGGGTAGTATGGAAGAATTAAAAGAAGGTGATTTGGAAAAATGGATTGGAAATCACAAAGATTTTGTATTTTCAGATAAATTAGACGGTTGTTCTGTTATTCTTACTTATATCGATGGAAAGTTAAGTATAGCTGCTACTCGTGGTCATGGTACAAAAGGAAAAGATATTATGCGTCATATAAAATATGTTCCTAATGTACCACAAACAATTGATTATAAAGATAAATTGATAGTCCGTGGTGAACTTATTTTTAAAAAGAATATGATTAACTCAATACTTAATACTATTGAATTAAAAACAGGTAAAAAGCAGAAAAATGGTCGTAATACAATAGCTGGTGCTTTAAATAGAAAAGAAACAGATAAAGATATCTTTAATAACTGTAAATTTGTTGCTTATTGGACTTCTGATAACCAAGGAACATTAGGTGCATTTAAACAATTAGAATATTTAGGTTTTACTGTACCTTATTATCAGGAATGTTCTAATGAAGTTTTGACAGATGAAAATTGTTTAGAAATAGTAAAAACTCGTTTAAAATTTTCTGATTATGAATTAGATGGTATAATTATTACTCAAAATGATTATAGTGATACAGGATTCGTTGGTGGAACAATAAATCCTAAATGTAGTCGTAAATTTAAAATGGGTATATATGATAACGTAGCAGAATCTACTGTTACTAATGTTAATTGGCAGATAAGTAGATGGGGTGTATTTACTCCAGTATTAGAAATTGAACCAGTTGAAGTTGCTGGTGCTTTGATCACTAATATTACAGCACACAATTATGAAAATGTAATTAAGTCAAAATGTGGTATAGGTGCTAAAATTAAATTTAAGCGTGCTGGTTTAGTTATTCCAAAATTAGAAGAAGTATTAATACCTTCTGAAGATTATAATTTACCTAAATGTAAAACAAAAGTTAACGGTGTAGATTTACAGTATGTTTGGAGTGACAGTATATGGAATGATGATTTTTATAGAGAAATGTGCATTCGTAAAATGGAATACTTCGGACAGAAATTAGACATAGAACAACTTGGTTATGGTAATTGCATAAAAATATATGATGAATTAGAAAGAGGGTTAAGTTTAGGTATAGGTGATAATCCAGAACGCATGTTCTTTTTATTAAAAAGTCATTATATAGCTAATTTGATTGGTGAAAATGGAAAAAAGATAGAAGCAAGTATGGAAGCAAAAAAGAATAGTTGCACAGAAGTATTGTTTGCTGCTGCTTGTGGAGCTTTTGGTCCAGATATTGGTGAAAGAGTATTACAACTTGTTTGGGATAAGTATGGTACACTCGAAGATATGACTGAAGAAAAATTAAAAGCTATTCCTGGTTTCGGTAAGGCTAGAATTGAACAATATCTTGAATATCAACATCATTGGTATATGACTAAAGTACACATGGAATTAAATAATTATGGTATAATGTTTATAACTGGTAAAAAAGATGTAAAATCAAATACTTGTGAAAATTTCAATGTATGTTTTTCAGGTATAAGGGATAAAGATTTAGCAAACTACATTAATGAAAATGGTGGAAAAGCTTCAGATACTTGGAATAAAGAAGTTAATTTTTTAGTTGTAAAAGATTTAAACAGTACATCTAGTAAAGTTAAAAAAGCTACAGATCAAGGAGCTAAAATCGTAACTGTAGAAGAAATGAAAAATTTGGTTGGATATAATGCTTAGTAAAATTAGTTTACAAACAATGAAAATGTATTTATTAAAAATACATAAATGTGATGATGTTAGCATGTCATTAGAAGATAGAGCTTGGCGTATGTTGTTCGTTCATCATTGTTTAAAATTAGATGATTATGATAAACTACATAGTTATGGAACACTATTAAAATTAAATAGTTATGATTATAAAACAACGGTGTTACAGATAGAGGAAGCTAAGTCAAAAATAGAGGGAGTTGATAATGAACACTGATATAACTATAAATCCAAATGAGATGATTCAGCTAACTGATATTTCTGCAGTAGAATGGGAAAAGGAGTATTTTTGTGTTAGAAGCTATACTCAAGATGAATTGACAAAAAAAGCTGGAATTAAAATTTGTACATTAAATGATTTAAAAAAGGAGCTTAATTATGTCTAGTACTATACAAGATGTATTATTAGAAAATTGTACTATAACTGGAAATTGCAGAATAGCAACTTCTAATAGTTTTTTAACTCATGAGCCTGCTTCTTCTATATTAACACAGACTAATATTTATGATATAGCTAAAGATCTTGTAATACATGGATTAAAACAAATGAGTTCAAATGAATTAGCTGAAATTCTTTGTAATAATTTGATTTTAGAAATAGATGATAATGGTAAATATAAAAATTTATTACGATTGACTAATAATAATTATTTGTATGTATTAAAATGTATTTTAGAAGGTAAAAAATGCCAAATATAACAAGTTTTACGAATATATTTAAAGGATGTACTAATGCAAAACATATTAGTTTTCCAACATTAACTGGTGTTGGGAAATTTTGTAGTAATGAAGAATATTTAAGAAATACCGAAAAAAATGCGTGGCAAAATTTATTTGAAATACATTGCACTAGAAATCCAGATAAAGCAGATATTTATAATAATTTATTAAAACTTTCAAATAATGATTATAAAAAAGTTGTATTAGAAATTGAAATGGAGATAGAGATAGATGATGCTAAATGATAATATAACAACAGCTATATCTAACACTATAAGATATATTGGTAATAAACCTAGCTATACTCCACAGATTGGTGATACTATATATAATTTTGAAGAAAATAAATATTTAGTATATACAAAAGAAAATACTTGGATAGATGTAGCAAATAGTATTGAACAAACATACACAAAAGATGAACTTGTAAAAAGCAATTCAATGTGGGTAATACTTTATGAAAAACTTTGTTTTGATTATCCAAATAAAGTAAATGAATTTTATACAATGTTGAAATTGTATGAAGAAGATTATGAAAAAACTTGTGTAGCTATTATATCTAGTTTAGGAGAAAATGATGACAAAAATGGTATATGGTAATATAACGATGGCAGAAGATTCAAATATTATATTAAATCCAAAAAATGCAGCCGAAATAGTTAGAGAAGGTTTATACTCGTTATCAACTAACGAATTATGTGAAGCTTTGTGTTATCATTTAATAGATATGGAAATGATTGATAGAGAAACATTCAATAGTTTATGTAAACTTTGTAATAATGATTATATTAGTATTTTTTTACAAATATTGATGAATAAAGAAAAATTAAATAACGACAAATAATTTTGTTTTACATTCATTATAAAAAGACTTATATTATAATTATGATAAGGAATGGTTCTTATCAAGATTTTAATAGAAAGGAATATTTGAAAGGATTTTTATAATGAGAGATAGAGCAATACGTCACAAATGTGTCGAAAGATCAAAATTTAATACTCAAAAAATCGGTGTTAGAAGTATATCTGATATTATTTCTACTAGAAAAATGTGTTTTTCTAAAAAAGTAAACTACATTAGACACCATTATACATACTATGAAGGCAATTATGATCTGTTTGCTACAGAATCAGGTAAACCTAATGCTCGTAAGTTTAAATTAAATAAACTAATTATAGATGTCATAAATGGTAAAAAAGATGCTTCTGAATTAAAAGAATTTAATAAACAAATTTTAGAATGGCGTAAAGAATACGATGAAAAAGAAGCTGAAAGAAAAGCTGATGTTTTAGCTAATTTTGATGGATCTTCTATTAAAGAATTAGCACAATGGGAAAAGGATATACAAGCTGCTAAAGAAACAGCAAAAGAATATATTGAGTTAATTAAAACTTACGTAGAAGCACATCCACTTGAAAATACTTTAAATAAAAATTTACATTACAAAGAAATAAAGAAAAAAGCTGTAGCTTGGGATAATCTTATTAAATATAATCTTTATGTAAATGAAGAAAAAGATACGGATGACATGACTCCAGGCGAATACTTTAAATATAACTACATTAAGCGTATTGGTAATGTAACTAAACCTTCTAGTTGTTTATCATTAATTGTTAAATACCTTGATAGTGATGATAATAAGAAATATAAAAAAGAATCTTTAGAACATTCGAAAGTAGATGCATTAAAAGAAATGGCTATTCAGTGGGCTATTCTTCAATATATAAATAAAAATCAAGAAATAATTGATTTAGTAGAAAATGAACTTACTGGTAAATTAAAGAATCGTATCAAAACAAGAGCTGGTGTATTTGATGAAGAAGATGAAGACAAGAGAGCTTACGAATTAATGAAGAAATGGTCTGAAGATATTACAGTTAAAGAAGAACAAGAAAAGGAAATAGTAAATGAGTAATTATCTTTTTGTTACGAGAGGATTACCTGGTGCTGGAAAATCTACTTTTGTTAATGATATTGTTGCTAAAAATAATAACATAAACGTTATTTCACCTGATATATTACGTAGAGCTAAAGAATGTAAAGATTGGTCAGAAAAGCATATTTGGGATAAAGCTTATGAACTATTAGAGGAATCTATACAAAGCAATAAATATACGATATTTGATGCTACAAATACTAGTGAAAAATATTTAAATACGTATAATAAATATTGTAAAAAGTATAATGTTATATTAGTTATTGTTTCTTTTGCTAGTGTTGATATTGAAACATGTAAACTTAGAAACGCTAATAGAAAAGGAAGAGATTTTGTACCTGAAGAAGTAATAGATAGAATGTATAATAAGTTAAAAAATGCTTTACAAGGTGAAACAAAAGATTATATTATTGATTATAAAAATTTCAAATTGGAAAACTATATCTAAGGATAACTGACATGCAAGAGAAATATTTTCAAGATGTTATAGATTTTATTAAAGAGCATAAAGATAATTGGCGAAATGAATTAAAAAAAGAACCATATCATGTTAGCAGTACGCAATGTCCAGATAAAGCGTATAAAAATGCTTATATGCTTAGTTATAGTCAATTTGATAGTGATTTTACTAATAGAGTAGTAAAAGGTTGTCGTGGATCTATTATAGATGTAACAGACATAGATAATCCTAAGTTTGTTTGCGCACCTTTTTATAAATTTGTTAATCATGAACAAGAAGGTGAAGATGATATAGATTGGTCTACTGCTAAAGTATTGGATAAAGTAGACGGTATGCTTATGAAATGCTGGTATTCAAAAGTTTTAGGTAAATGGATGTGGGTAACTAATAACGGTTGGAGTACTTATTATGAATTACCTGAAACTTTAGCTTCAGCATATAAAGAAGAAGAAACAGAAAATGCTAAATGCTTTTGGGATGTATTAACTGTAGCTTTTAAAAATAATAATTTACCTAAAGATTGGTATGAGCAATTAGATAAAGATTATACTTATATGTTTGAGATGGTATCACCTAAAACACGTATTATCATAGATTATCCAAAAAGTGATATTTATTATCTTGGTAGGCGTAATAATATTACATGGTTGGAAGAATCACCAGAAGAATTAGATAGTGCTAGTATTTTAAACAAAATAAAGCATCCTGAAAAGTTTGATAATAGTGATTTAGAAAGTGTTTTAGCTCGTTGTAATAGTTATCATGACTTAGAAAAAGAAGGTGTTGTAGTGTGTGATGCTAATTTTCATCGTTTCAAAATTAAGTGTAATGATTATCTTACAATTAAATTTGCTAAGCATCAAATTGGTTTAGGTGAAAAGTTTTTATTAAGTTGTATACGTGAAGGAACAGATGATGATTTATTATCTGCTTTTCCAACGATGAAAGATAAAGTAGACGCTATGAAATCTAAAATAAAGCGTTTTGAAGAAATTATGGATGCTATTCATCGCTATACAATTGAACTACATAACAAACTCAAAAATGAATATGGTGATGATAAGCTTACTAAGAAGAAATTCGCTGAATATGTAATTACTAACTATAAAGATTTCGATTGGGTTATTTTTGCTGCAAGTAAAAATAAAGAAAGTTTGAACTTTTTTAAACAAGAAATTACTATCGATAAAATGAATAGAATAATAGAAATGTATTCTGATTTAAACATTGGAGATTTAGATGTTTCTTAAAAAAATAAGATTGAATGATGAAAAAACTCTCTTTTACGAGAGAAACGCTTATTTTATAAATTTCATATCTTCTGATACTAAACTTATTAATGATACTGAACACATATACATTTGTGATGATGATTTTGCTATAAATGTTTTAGAAAACAAATTCCATATAAATATGTATGAGGATAAGCCTAAGATTCTAATAAGAACAATATTAGTAGAAGCTTTTCCAGAAGAATTATATAATATGATTACCTTGAGTAAAAATATTGTTTATAGCTTTATGATGTATTTGAATGATGATAAACTTGATAAACTCTGTAAGGAATAATAAATGTTTAAGTGGTTAAAAAAGAAATTTGAAAAAAAAGAAGTATTGATTATTTTAAATGATTCAATATTTAAAGATAAAAAAATCATATCTTTTTGGGATTTATATCAAAAAGCAGGTATAAATACATATATCGAACAAATGACAAAACTAAACAAATTCGGTAAGTATCATTATTCAAATATTCAAGCTAATTATGATACATGTATAAAATTAGATAAATTTGTCACAAATAATCTTGTTAATACTAAAAATAGATATTCAAGAATGTATACAGAAAAAGTTCTAAAAAACATGGCGGCGATGGATAGTTTACAATGGTCACCAAAAATGCAAGATGATTTACCAGATGATGTAATACGCATTATTTTACCTGGTAATAAAAAATATGTAGAAGTAACAAAGGAGATGTTAAGCTATGGACAGTAATATCGACAAAGAAGAAAAAGACAAAAAAGAACAATCTTTGTCTAAACTTTTAGGAATGACATTTGAAGACGATGGTAAATGGACAGCTAAAGACATTGGAGCTACTCCAATTAATCATAATCCAAATCGTAAAGAAAGAAGAATAGCTAGAGCTTTAATCAGAAAGCAAAAGAAAGGTAAATAAATGTATGTAACATTGAATGTAAACGAAAATCAAGATGTAGAAGTGTGTTTTGATGAAAATAATCGTACAAAGATATTAAATACTTTTAAAAGTAAAAGATCTTTCAAAAAAGAAGAACTTGAAGAGTTAGAAAAGAGTTTAGAAAAATTAGATAATATAGACTGCATTTTAGATGGTAAAATAGATGAAGTAGAAGTATCAGAAGATGTTATAGATGAAGTTTATGGTGATATTCATAAAGTAGGTACTTATAACGATGGTTATAATGATGGAATAGAGCATATCAGAAAGTATAAAGAAGATATGAAAATTATTAATGGTCTTTTATTACAAAAATTAGATCATTTAGCTTATGGTTATGGAAATCAAGAACCATTAACTAAAGATGAAATTAAAAAGATAAAAGAATTACTCGATTACGAATATACAGATGGAATGATTTAATGACAAAAATTAGAATAATATCAGATATACACTATACAGCTGGAATAAACGGACCTCATTCTGGATGTTCTTATATTACAAGTCCTTTTTATGAAAAATACTATAATGATTTACAAAAAGATACAAATTGTATAAATCTTATCGCTGGTGATATTGCAGCTGGTGTTGATAAGCATAAAGAATTTTTAGAAGTGTTTTTTCCTAATCAAAGAGTGATTTTTGTAGATGGCAATCATTTATGTTATGAATATACTAAAGATAATAAACATCCAATATTATCCGAACTCAAAAAAGAATTAAAACAAGAATTTCCAATTACTCATTTGTTTTGGAGATACTTAGAAAATGATTGGTGTTGGATAGATGAAAATACAGCTATTATTGGAAGTACATTTTATACAGATTATAATTACTGTGATCTAACACTTGAAGAATTTAATGAAAAATTAAAAGCGTGGCATGCTTGGACTACACTTTATTGTCTTTCTAGTAAATATGAACCTGTAACGAAACTAACTAAGCAAATTATACGCAATGAAACAATGGCTGAAGCTGGTAGTCGAATGAATGATTTTAGGTGGGGTAAAGAAAATAAGCATTTTTATCTTTCACCTGAATATTATCTCAAATTACACAAGTTAGCTAAAAAAGAAGTAAAAAGATGTCATGATGAAATTTTAGAAATAAATCCTGAAGCTAAAATAATTCTTATGACACATCATGGCTTATCTCCTCAAATAATAAGCAAAGAGTACAAAAAAGGACTTCTTAATGCTAGTTATACATCGGATTTAGAAAATTGGGTTGATAAAAAATTACCAGGAATTAAACTTATTATTTCTGGACATGTACATAATAGATGTGATTTTACATTTGGTAAAAGAAATGTGAGATATATAGTAAATCCTTGCGGATATATACCTTATAATAACGAAGATAAAAATGATCCTCCGTTTAATCCAAATTTAATCATAGATACAGAAGATCTTTAAATTTTTTAGTAGAATTCAGCTTTTGGTTGGATTCTATTTTTAAAAGGAGATATTGTCATGATTAAATTTGATTTATATAGAATAGGTGAAAATGATTGGGTATTAGCTATTACGGATGAAGACGGTAAAGTTTTACATAAAATTTTATATGAAAACATAGAAGTAGAAGAAATTACAAGTTTAGCATTAAGTTTAGCTAAAGGTGATATAGCAACAGTAAACGTAAATTATAGTAGGAGTAAATAAACCATGTCTGACATAGAAGATATGATGAATAATGAATTAAAAGAAGTATATAATGAATTGAAAGATTATTTACTAGAACACGATAAAACAATTAGTGAAATAGATGCTTTAGACGAGTTAAGTAATGAAAACGTAGATTCACTATTAAACGGTTTTTATTTACATCCTACAAAAGAATTTAAAGCTGAGATGAAAAATCTTTTTGCTATTGCTAAATTTGTAATATTATCTAAACAGCAAGATGAAGTAATAGGACGTATTGAAACAGATTTGAGTAATACTTTTGATAAAAATAAAATAAACTGGACAATACATGAGAATTTTAAAAACGAAATAAGTTTTGTTAAAAAGCAAGAAGTCAATGATGAAAGTAAACCGCAATCTTTGTTAGTTAAATATAGAATAGACAGTATGACTGATGAAATTATATATTCTTTGAGTGGTGGATATTGGGGTTATGATATTACTAAAGAACAACTGAAAGCTTTGTTAGAAGGTAATAAGCCAGAAGCAGCTTATAAACAAACAGATTTTAATTTTAACATCAGTAAAGATAGTTTGATTATTAACGTGAACGGAATTCAAATAAATGTTAAGAAACAGTAACTCGTTTTATTAATTTATACTATTTGGAAAATTCATTAGAAATTTTGTTTTACATATAAATTATCTTATTTAATATTATTTTTGTAATTTAATTTTGCATACATACTTTAAGAGGATAAATATAAATGGGAACTGTTAAAATTAAAATGAATACTTGGGATCGTCGTGGAAATAGAGAAACCAAGTTTAAAAGAAATATTGCTCCACGTGAAGCATTCATTGAATTTAGCGATAAAACCAAAAAAGTTACAGTCAAAAACGGTGAAACAAAATGGAAACCTTGGGATACTACTATTAGTAGAAAAACAGATACTTCATATATTGAAAGTCGTAAAGAAATTTATTCTGGTTTATGCTTTAAGAATAGAAAAGACGCTTTAGCTTTTATGAAAAAGCACGAGGCAGAAATGAAAGAATTAGCTGCTCAAAATCCCTTGTTTGATCATTGGTCAGTAATGAATGTTATTAAGCGTTTTGAACCAAATAAGAAAGTTATATATGGTGTAGACGTAAAAGAAGATTAAGAATATTATTTAATTTAACTAAGAGGGACACAGAAATGAAAGGAACTATTGGTTATAGATGGAATAAAGATTATTTTAATGTTTTACCAGAAGTAAAGCATGAAATAGATGAGTTATCGACTATATCTACAAGCAGATATGATCCTAACGCTAAAAAAACTAGTGATGTTACAGCTTTTATGAAAAGACCTGTTAGATATCATTTTAATGTTACAACAAAAAATAACGGTATGTCAATACCACTAAATCAATCTTATTATTACGATAAAAAAGAAGATTGTGAAAAGGCACATCATTATCTTAGATTGAAGTTATACGATCAAGAAACAGGACCTTTTTTGAAGAAGATAAACGCAGGTAAAAAACTTTCTGAAGCAGATCAAAGTAGATTACTTGCTATAATGGAAAGAATGGATAAATTTACTACTCGTTAATATCTGTTTTCTTTTTACGCGATTTTAGCCGCTCTCTAAATTTTTTCATGTTTTCTGGATCTTTATACCAGTTAGCGCGATTTTGAGCGGCTTTTTCTATGTCTTTTTTGTAATTTTTACCTTTCTTACGTGTGATATGTCCTTTTTTAACAGCTTCTGAATTTCCTTTCGTACCTTTATACATATCACTTCTGATGAACTTTTCATCTTCATTTTCAGCTTTTTCATGCTGATATTGCGATTTTTTTAAAGCACCATAAGTTTTAAATTCTGGATGTTGTAACATTTCTAGTGCTTCATCTAATACTTCTTGTAAACGCATTTATATCTCCATCAGTATAAGTTATCACCTGGACCACGATAATATCGTCCTAAATATCCTTTTTTAGCATCGTATTCCCAAACAAACATTATTTTTATACCTACAGAATATAAAAAATTAAATCTAGCAACTGTTTCCATGTAAAGTTGATTAGCTGTTTTACCTATCCAAAGTGGTTTGTCTCTATTTTCTTTTAATACTCTGTGATCGCCGTGAAATGTTCCACCTAAATATTCATAAGCTGTATTTGTTTTTGGATCCCATCCATCAACGATAAGTATTTTACCTTTATATCCATAAATCACTTTACTACTTTCTGGTACATTCAGTTTATTTAACCATACTCTTTCTGCTTCAGATATACCGTGTTTATAATGCTTTGTGCCAACCGCTACTGTACCTAATTTATTTCTTTTAGGTGGCATGTATATTTTTTTACGTCTTACTAAAGAAATTGAATTTTTTTTCATTTTAGCTATTTACTTTTCCTTTTTTATTTCTATATTTATATATAGAACATCTAAAAATTAATGTTCTTGATTATAAGTAAGTGCCGGTCGGGCTTACAAAAACAACTATCTTGCTATATAAATAGGAGATTTTAAAATGAGAAATAGTTTGATGCCACTGATGCGTGGTTCTTTATCTAACATGATTGATTCAGAATTTAATTCTTTAATTGATGATTTTTTCAATAATTCTTTTCCAACAACACTAATCAAACAAGAATCTTATCCAAAATATAATATTAAGCGTCTTTATACAGAAAAAGGCGATCCTAATATGTATGATAACGGCTTTGTTATTGAAATGGCTCTTGCTGGTTGGGATAAAGATGATATAGAAATTTATACAGAAGAAGGTACATTGTATATTGCTAGTAAAATTCAAGAATCAGAAGACAATAAAACTGAAAATATATCTGAAAATTATTACCACAAAGGTATTTCTACGCATAGTTTTTCTTGGTCTATGAATCTTCCAAAATACGCTGTGATTAAAGATACAAGTTTTAAAAATGGATTACTTTCTGTTACTGTTAAAGTAGAGGTACCAGAAGAACAAAAGCGTAAAGTATATGCTATTGAAAGCAAATAGTTTATTAGATTGAAAAAGGAGATGAAATTGACTCTATTTATATACAAGTAGAGTCAATTTTTGTTTTACATATTAAAAAAGTTCGATATATTATAATATAGTTAAAAGATGATATAGGAGAAACAAATGATTTTTATTGTTCTTTGTATGTGTTTTGCTTTAGGCTGTTTATTTATAGTTGTAGACAAGCAAAATAAAGATACAAAAAAATTCGTTGAAGAAATAGATAAATTAAAAACAGAATTGAAAAATGTAAATGATACATCAAGTTTATCTGAAATAGCAAAAAAGCTTGAAGATATAACGAAAGAAATTCATGACAATTCAGAAGAAAAGACAGATGAGAATTCAGATGATTTAGAAGCATTATGTTGGTTTGCTGAAAATATACCATCAAAGATACAAACTAGTGAAGAAGCTGTAGCTTTTGCTAATGGTTTAAATAAAATAGTTTTTGAAGTATCAGAAGGTCATCTAATGAATGATATGCAGCGTTTAAGTCCACAAAACAAATTGGAATTGTTAAAAAAGTTAAAAATGTTAAATGGCCAGTACATAGCGTTTAAAAAGATAAGTTATAGATATTTAGATGAATTTATAGATAATAATAAAGATATATTGTCAGAAGAAACAATAGATAAGATTAAAGCTTGGGCAGAAAGTGATATAGATTTTTCTACAAAAACTGCAAATGAATATTTCATGTTAAACAATTATCTTGAATCAAGAATATTTTAGTAATAGAAAGGTAAATAAATGAGCGATAAAAATAAGAATGATGATTACATTGATAATGAAGATACAGATAAATCACAAACAAATCCTTTCACTTGGACAAAAGTAGAATATATTCAAGCTATTCCTACTAATACTATATTAGATCATTTACCACCTGAATTAAGAAAAGAAATTGAAAAGGATATGAGAAAGGGTAAAGCAGGTGTAGGTAATACACACGATTTAAATGCTCCTCATGAAAAGATTAAATATGACTTTAATATGGTCAATAGTAATACAGATTTAAAAGATTTTGTTAAAAAACTTAAAAAATCTAAAGTTAAAAACTATGGAATATTATTATACGGTGTATCAGGATCTGGTAAATCTTATCTCGGTGAATATCTTGCTCAAGAATTACATATGCCTTTTATTAAGAAACGCGCTTCGGATATGTTCGCAAAATATATCGGAGATAGTGAAAAGAATATTGCTGAAGCATTTAGAGAAGCTAAAAAGAAACAAGCTGTATTACTTATAGATGAAGCGGATTCTTTTTTACAAGATAGAAAATACGCTAAACAAGAATATACGGTAAGTTCTGTAAATGAAATGCTCACACAAATGGAAAATCATCCATATCCATTTATTATGACTACTAACTTAAAAAGTAGATTAGATCCAGCTAGTATGAGACGTTTTATATTTAAAGTTAAATTTGAATATATGACTAAAGATAACATTCAAGCTGGTGTAAAAAACTATTTTGGTAAAAAATACAAACTAAAAGATGACCAATTAGAACAATTGACACATTTAACAGCTGGTGATTTTAAAGTAGCTAAAAGAAAACTAGAAATACTTGAAAACAACGAGTATGATAACGATATGATTTTTAAATACTTATTAGCTGAACAGTCAGAAAAGAATATTGTTGAAGCTAGTAAGAGTGTTAAATTATAGAAAGGAATAACAAATGACTATTAAAACTGGTTGTCAATGCTTTACCTGTAGGCATGGTGATGATAGAAGACTTGTTGCTGCATATCTCACTGGTTATATTGAAGCATGTAATTGGGTATTAAATTGGGCTGAACGTAACGATATACCTATCGGATCAATAGATGGTGATGGGCTTACTAATCTTATTGGACAAGTACGATGCAATAGAGATGAATCAGGTTGTTTATTGACAGAATGTCCTGATATAGAAAATGACTAATTTATAGAAAGAAATTTAAAATGGATAAAGGGTTATCACAAGAAGTAGAAGTAAAAGAAAAATTATCAAGACAGCAAAGTAAAGCTTTTAAGTTGATTTCTACAACTAAGAAAAATGTATTTATACAAGGTCAAGCAGGTACTGGAAAATCTACGTTTATTAAGTATATTAAAGAACATCTTACTGATAAAAATATCGTAATTTGTTCACCGACTGCTGTTGCTGCTGTTAACATAGGCGGTATGACTTTACATTCTTTTTTCAAAATACCACCTTGTGATTACTTAACAGATGAAATTCTCTGGAAAAGAAATAGAAAGCAAATAGTACCAACTATTAAAGCTATGGATATTCTTATTATAGATGAAATATCTATGGTTAGACCTGATATGTTAGATGGTATAGATGCATTACTTAGAAGTATACGTAAATCAGCATTGCCATTCGGCGGTGTACAGATGTTACTTATTGGAGATTTATATCAATTACCACCTATTATTACAAATAACGTAACAGATATATTTCAAGAAAAATATGGTACAAGTGATGTTTATTTTTTTGATTCAAATGCTTATAAAAAAGGTGGTTTTACTAAAATAGAGTTTACTAAAATCTATAGACAAGCTAATACCACTTTCATAAATCATCTGAATAATTTACGTGATAATAAAAACATACAAAAATCTATTAACTATTTCAATACTTGTAGAATAGAAGATGAAGAAGCTTTAAAAGAAGCTACTACTATTACACCTTACAATAAACGAGCAGACGAAATAAATCAAGAAAAACTACAAGCTATAAATAGTATAAAGCATATCTATGATAGTGAAAAAACTGGCTCATTTTTAACTAGTAAAGAAAATACATATCCAGCACCAGATGAATTGATACTAAAAGAAGGCGCTCTTGTCATGCTTAATAAAAATCATTTACCTGAATGGATTAATGGTTCAACTGGTATTATACAAGCTTTATATCCTGATGAAATCTATGTTAAGCTTATTTCAAATGGTGAAACAGTACGTGTAGAAAGAGAAGAATGGGAAAGCAAAGAATATAATACTGTAATTAAAAAAGTAATGAAACCTGTATATGAAACAGATATTGATGAAGAATTTGATGAACCAATTGACTACATAGAAGTAGAAGAAAAAGTAATTGAAGAGAATGTTACTGGTACTTTTAAGCAATTTCCTATACAACTTGGATATGCTCTTAGTATTCATAAAGCTCAAGGTAAAACACTCGATAAAGTTATCGTAGATTTAGCTCAAGGCGCTTTTGCACACGGTCAACTTTACGTAGCTCTTAGCCGTACAAAGAATAAAAATGATATGCATATTGTTGGCATAATACGTCCAAAAGACAATATCATAAGTCAACGTGTTATAGACTTTATGCAAGATGCTGTATAGAAATGCATTAGATGACCAAGGGATGCACACAAAGAGTTAAAACGAGAAAGACTATAGCAAAGAATTATACTAATCTAGAAACTCATCTAACGTCATAATAAAAAATCCTTTAACTTTTCATTAAAGGATTAATTGTTTCTATAAATTCGTAGATTTTTTATTTATTAACTTTTTAGTTGCTCGTTAATAGATTCTTGAGAAGTAAACTTACGATTTGGCCAATCATATTTTCTTCTATCTTCAGACCAGTTGTTAATTTTACTAAAATATCCGATAATTCTACTATAAAAGTTGAGTTTTTCTGAACCACAATCAGGACATTTATTGAATTTTCCTTTATGAACATGACCACATTCTTGGCATTCAATATAGCAAGAATTTAGAGCAAAATGTTCAGCATGATTCTCTACAGCTTTTTGTATGAGATTTTTAGCTTGAGTCGAGGTGATATTACCATCAATATTATTGTGAATGATTGAACCACCTGTCATAAGAGCGTTTATTTCACCATCTCTTTTCATTTTTTCAGCAAGTGTATAATCTTTCCAAAGTGAACACCATTGATTAGCTAATAAGTTAGGCATTTTAAATTTACGCATTTTTATTTACTCCAAAAAATTAATTTAATCTATTACATAATCACCATTTTCATCTGCAAATAATATTTTATTTGCTTTAGCAGCTTTAGGTGAGCCACCTTCAAATGGAACAGCCTCCAAATTCCAAATCATTTTTTCTTTTTCAGCGATTCTTTGACATTCTTTATTAAAGTATACCAAAAAATCTTTCATATAATCAAATTCTTTATGATTAAATTTGAATTTTAACATTTCATCTGCTTCTACGTATCCAGCACAACCATATGTAGAAAACATATGCGACATATTTATAAATCCATTAGTAATCCACGGTTGAGTTCCACATTTTTCTAATTTATGAATTAATACACGATGAGCTTTAAGAATTTTTGTCATTTCTTCAACACGATCTGTAATGATTTTTTTGAAATCGTCATAAGATTCAGCTTCACAAGCACAACGGAAAAAATCAATTGTAACAACACGATGTGAACCTAAAGAAACTTGTGAACCACCGAATGAATTTACACCAGATCCTAATCCAAGCATTTCTGAATCTGAAAGAAGTCTACAGCAAGAAGCTACTTTTGTTCCTGTTGAAAGATACCAATTTTCTTTTGATACATCTTTATGTGATAAATATTCAAGTAAACGATTTTCAGAAGGTGGAATGGATAATTTAGGTTTTCCATTTTCATCAACCGTTGTACTTAAATTTATAGTTGTAACAGGAAAAGGAAATTGAAGACCATTACGAAGAGGATCTCCAGCATCAAATACATCAATGTAAATTTCTTGTAATTCTTCAATATAATCTAACACAAATTCTTTAAAAGCTTCTTTTGTGTTTTCTAATCCATTATCTTCAATAACTGCTGCTTTTTTAGGAAAATACCAACCATAATTTTCATCAGATAATAGATTACGTAATTTTTCTCTATCAAACAATGAAACATTTGTGAAAGGCGATTCTACAGCCGATCTACTATAGTGGTTTACTGTATAAATAAATTGTTGCATGTGATTTGATACAGCTTTTCTTATTTTTCTATCATTACGTAAATCATCTAAAGTAATACGTTCACGATAGATAGCTAAATTTGCTATATCCATAAAAAATGTTCCTATAGCACAAGCTCCAGCGATATTAAAACTGATTTCACGAATTGTATCACCTAAAGTTGTAACATATGTAGAAATACGATGTGCTGGACCTGAATGTACTTGACCAAAATTACGTCCTTCTGTTACAATTTTAGAAGCATCAATACAATAGCAATATGGTTTTAGAATATTAGTAGCGTCATGTAAAAATAAAGACAAATCATACATAGAAGCACAGCACTTTTTAGCTTCACTTTTACCATATAATTCTTTAAGTGTTTGATAAAGATAATCATAACCTGCCAATTTTTTATAAGGTAACATAGCTTCAGCACAAATACCTTCTGTATTTTTTGAACTTTTATTAGCATTAGCATCTACTGAGACATCATTAACTGTTTCTAAATTACCAAATGTTAGCTTAGAAATTATTGCCAATGGATCAAAATTTTCTTCGCCTAAACCATGTAAATCCATAATCTTATTAACTTTATCTTTTAATTCTTCTTTATCTGTAATACCATATTTAGATCTAAGAGATTTAGTTAAGCATTCTATTATGTTTTTACGTGTTCTAGTAGTTCCAGCTTCAGCTAAACTGATATCAACTAATTTATCCATTTCTTCTTGATATGGATTATCTTCATTAATATTGAATTTTGGATAAGTAACTTTAATAGGTTTTTTATTAACTTCAACCATTGTATAATATTCCTTTTTAATTGTTAAATGTTAAAATTCCATTTTCTGAAATTAGTTTGTAATCGCTGTCGTAGAAGTTTTGGTTAGGAGAAGCGAGAACATACTCGTTGTCTGTCTTCTTTGATTGGCGTAAATTATTGATGTCGAATTTACCACATTTGTAGTATTTTGCTCCTTTTATTTGTAGTTTTTGCACCGTGTCAATGTCATAACCAGTAAAAATACAAATATCATAGTCATTGGATAGTTTCTCTAGCAAAAATTTGGTTATATTTAAATTAGAAGAGTATAATGGATCACCGCCAAGAAATACTAGTTTATTAGTATCAGCTCTTTGGCAGAAGTTTATAATTTTGTCTAAAATTTCTTGGTTATTTTCAGCGTATTTTTCTACTTTTTGGAGTAGTGGACTGTGACAACCAGGACAATGATGTTCGCATCCTGTGAAGTAGACGATGACTGCATTTCCTTCTGGTGAAGGGTAGTCAAGAAAGGTCTCTTCTAGTATAATTTTGTATTCCATCCTTTTTCCTCTTTTTTAACTATTAATTGCTGATAGTATAAGTAAAATCAATACTTTCGACAACTTTCATGTATATTATAGAACATTATTTTTGATTTGATTCTACGTCTTGAAATTTCCAAATCTACTAATTTTTACAGAATGATTTTTTGTAGAAAAAACGCTCTATTTTTGACGATAGAGCGCTAAAACGTTGTATTCGCGAGAAAGTTATATTAATGAGGACGAGGACCAAAATTAATACGTTTTTTGTCTATTTTTGTGATGTTTTCTTGAATCTTTTTTGTTATATCCTTGACTTTCTTTAATTTATCTGTTGACAAATCTTTTTTAGCTAGTACAACTTTCTTTTCTAAAGGTTTTTTGATATTTTCTAATTTTTCTTTAAAGTTATTAACAGGTTCTGGTATTTTTTCTTCTTTTATTTTATTTACGGATGTATTTTCTGTAGAAATTTTAGCATTGTTTATAATAGGTTCAAGTTTTTTAATAACAGGTTCTTGTTTAGTTTCTTCTATTAATTGTTCTGGTTCAGGTAATTTTTTCTTTTTATTTTTACGTGTGTTTACAGCTAATATAATAGCTATTTGAAGGTAATCTGTACCAATGATGACTAATATAATAATTATAGTAAGAGCATTTTGTAAGCTATCATAAGTAGTACAATCTTTTTGTGTCAGTTTACATATAGTCATAATAACATTTGCTACTTCGCTTTGATTTTCTACTTTAGATTTTGCTGTATTTTCGATATTTTCTAAAGTAGCATCAGCATTAGCTAGAGCTTCTTTAAGAGCATTTGAAGCTTTGTTATCTAAAGCTCTTTTCGTATTATTACAGCGGTTTTCAGCATTAGCATTTCCACCAGCACGCCTCAAGCAGTTAGCTAAATCGTTTTTATTCCAAGCTAAAGCTTCTTCATATTCTTTTTTAGCAATAGAAGCTAGATCTTCAGAACGATTTTGTTTAGTTTGAGCATTTTCTACAGCTTTATTATATTGTACTGTGTTTACCATAGCTTGTTTAGTTTCTTCTGATACAAGAGAAGAAAGTTTAGAAAATACACCAACAGCTGAATACATAAATAATAATCCGAGTATAAATGCTATGAAGTATTTTATTTTACGTAAGTTATTCCATTCATCTACTGTAAAGTTAAAAAGTAAAAAACGTCCCATATCAATAGTAAAAAACAGTATAAGAATGAAAGATCCTATACCTGTAAACAATTCAGCCATACCAAAAGCAGTCATAATTGCAGATAATACAGCCATGATAAAGGCAATAGCAAGCATAAATAAGTATTTCATGTGGATTTACTCAAAAAATAAAAAAAGTTCCAATAAAGCTATTACCTTATTAGAACTTCATAAATCTCGTTTATCTCAGCCAAAAGCCACTATACTGATAATGGAGAAACAATCACGATAAACGAGTAACACATATAATCTTCTTAAAATCTTTTAGAGAAGAATATGTTGGTCCTTCATGCGTATATACGCTAGTTTGTGTATATCTACGTCCAGGATATTTGTTTTTTACGGTATTTATATTATCTGACATATAACCATTACTTTTATCAGTAAATAATTCGTCACCTATTTCCATATTTTCTAGTTTTGTTAGCATACTATCTGCTGAACGTGGTTTTGGCATTAGTTTCTCCTTTTTTAACTTTTCATATAATTTTTATATTATTATTTACAAATAATGTAAAGCTTTTTATTCTTTTGCACAATTTTCTTTAGCTAAAGCAGCTTGATATTGCTCTTCTGTGTCGATTTGATTACCTTCATTGTCTGTTACAATCATTTTAAAACGCTTGCAATGACAAAATCCAGTAACATGCATATCTCTAGTTTGCTGACAGATACATAATCTTTCTGTATTTGTATCATTTTTAATGAAACAAGGACATTGAAAGTTACATTTTTCTACAGCAGCAGAAATCTTTTTGTAAAATTCTTCATCAGGATTTTTGATAATTTGAAAGTGCATGTTTATCTCCATCATTAAATCATTATATATTAGAACTGTTTTTATTGTTAGCTATTTTCTAAATATAGTAAAATATTATCAAATTCAATCGGTGTATAAGGCTTAGTATTAGGATATTTATCTGAAGTATCTAATCCAACATGAACTGCTCTAAAACCAAGTTGCTTATATATAGAATCGTAATTATTCATATTATGTATATGTCCATACATATGAATTGGTCTACCTATTTTGTTATTAGTTGTAGTATTAAAAGCATGATTATATTCTAATACAGGATAGTGAAATAAAATACATTCATACAATCTACCATCATTACCGAATAGTTTTATTGTACGATAATCACTTATTGATTCCCAAACACCCATGTTAAGATACTTGGCTTGTACTTTAGCTACGTCGTGATTTCCTAAAATAAGATGTTTTTTACCTTTAAGACGTAATAATTGTTCTGTTAAAAGCTTAGAATCATATTTTAAAGCTACATCACCTAAAACATATACTACATCATCATTTTTTACGACATTATTCCAATTTGTAATTAACGCTTCATCATGTTCTTCTATTGTTGAAAAAGGTCTAGGTTTTGTAAATTTAAATATATTAGTGTGTTGAAAATGTAAATCTGATGTAAAAAATACCTTACTCACTTTCTAAACCTTTCATTCATTCATCAAAACTTTATAATTTTATATTTCTTATTATTTCTTTGTAAAGCAAATTCTTTTTAACTTTTTGTTTTGTATTGTTTTTATTATTTATATAATCTTGGATGGAAGGATTTTTAAGTATAGGTGATTTACCTCTAATAGTTGTATCATCTTATACTGTGATTACCTTCTCATCCAATAATTTTAAAGCTTACTTATTATTCAGCTGTTTCTTGTGCTTCTACTACTTCTTCAATGTCTTGTACCATATCAGCAGCTACAACATCTGTATCTGTTACATTAGGTGTCTGAACGTTAAAATCATAGTTAGGAATATCACTTGTAACAACAGTCAAATTAGATTTTGTGCCATACATAACAGCTAAAATTACTAAACCTGCTATTACAGCATCGATTACAAATCTAAGAATAAATTTACATACTTTAAACATTTTCTAAATCCTTTATGTTAATTTCATAGTTTTCTATTTTATGTTCTTTTTCATTTATTTCATAAGTCAAGTGTACACCAATCATACCTCCTGATATATACTTTATATCTTTAATTGATATATTTTCATATTTCTTATGAAAAGTTTTATTGAACCACATAATAATTGTATCTTTGAGATTATTTTGAATTGCAAAGTATTCATATACTTTATTTCTATCCATCTATATTCTCACTTTCTGTTCTATAAGCAGACATATCTTCAATCGGTTGTGTAACCATTTGCTTTAATAAATCGTTTATATTTACACTACTATTGTTTAATACTTCTTGATAGCCTAGTTTAACTTTATAATCAAAATAAGATTCTACACCTTGTACTATTCCAGCTATTAAAAATGTAGCTAATATAATACGTTTATCAGATGTAAACAACAAAACTAAAAATACTATAGTCCACATTTATTCTTTTCCTCATCTGAGATACCTAAATCATTTATAGTAAACAATGGACAATTATCACTCAAATTACGATTAAATCCTGTCTTATATATTCTAAATCCATTTTCACGTAACTTTTTAAATACTGTTTCATTTAAAGCTGTATATATGAATTTATTGCAATCTTTCCTACTTTTAAATTTAAATATACCATTATCATATACAATACCAAATTCTTCACAAATAATTTTAGTAGTATCAAGTAAAAGCTTTTGTACTATATTATTTTCTGATGCTCTACGCTTAATTTCTTCTAATTTTGCTTTTTCTCTAGGTGTAAATTCTGTTATTTTTTCGCAATCAGTAAAAAACAACACGATTGTTTTACTTATATGATCAGGTTGAACAGTACGAGTCGTTACATCATCATAGAAGCATTTATTATCTTCGCTATAATTATGTTCTTTTACAACACGTACTGCTAAATCGTCTTCATCTTCACCTACTAAATCTGCTATATAATCTTTATAATAAACATTTCCAGTACAATGTTTAAAGTTTTCTGGAATATGAAGTATATAATATTTATTAACTTTATAAATATCTTTTCCTTGTTCTCCAGCTGCAATTAAACTAGGTCTGTTTGTAAATACATCAACTATTTTTTTATATGTACGTGAAACACTAAAATAAAAAGTTTTATTGATTTCTTCGAATATATTTTTATCTAATTCCATTATACATCCTTCCATACTATATTTATTATATAATATAGCAGAAAATTTTATATGTAAAACGATTATTTCTTTTTCTCTAAATACTGTTCATACAAATCATCAAATACAACTGGAATTTTTTTATGAAATAATTCTAATGTAGGATCCATAATCTCTTTAATACATGGTCTAGCATGTCCTGTAGCTGCAATAGATGACCGTAGAGAAAGAATATGACGCCATTCTGGAATGTTTGCTATAACACAAGCTTCAGCTTTTAAACTTTGAGGAAGCATTAAAGAAAGTTGATCTGGTTTTGCACCAAGTTTAGCCATTGCCATATAATTATCTTCTGCAACTTGCATTGCTTGTAACCAAATCTTATATTCTTCAGATTCTTTGTTAGAAATTTCTATAGGATCTATGAATACTAATTCATTACCAAATCGACCATTACTATAGTTTGCCCATCTAGTACTTTCAACTGCCCACGTAGAAAGTCTATGCGTTCGTAAATCTTTATATCCAGCAATGTTTGTTATATATTTCATTCCTATTGTTCCACCAAATTCTAACATACTATGATGTCCAGAATCAAGAAGATTTTTAGCTATTCTTTTTGCAGAATTTATATCATCTGAGTCTTTATGAGATTGATAACATGTTTTAGCAGCATCTTGAATTTTCAATAAAATTTTTTCTCCATTTATTTCACAAAGTGATTTAATATTAGATTTTATTATTTTCATTTTCTTTTACCTTTCTATTACAATAACCAAGAAATTTAAATTCCCATCCTATGGTATTTAAAGTTTTTCTATATTTTTCATTAAAATAGTTTACATATACTGTTTTTTGTATAACACCTTTATCTATTTTATGATTAACTAAATTGTAAGATAAATCATGTTCTATACAAAAATATTTTAAACATCCCTCTATTAAATATTCTTTTTTATTATTATCTATAGCTAAATATCTTTTTGCATTAGAATTTTTATTTCTAGCAGAAGATTTATTTTTCTTTTTTGTCAATACACTTTTAATTACTAAATTAGCTACTTTTTCACTAGTATCTTTAGTCAAACCAACATTCCAAACAGATTTCTTTTTCTTTTCTTTTTTAGGTTTTTCTTTTTTCATACCTTTGTTCCAAGGTATTCTTCCTTTATACCAACTTCCTCTTTCGAATCCTTCTGGAGGTTCTTCATCAGGTAACACTATTATATTTTTTATTCCATTATTATAAATTTTGGATCCTTTTACACTCGGATTGTTAGTTACAAAAATACTTTTTTCTTTCATAACTTCAGACATATGCTTTTTCCACTTTTTATCATGTGGAACATGTTTTCTACCCTTAAGTATCTCAGACATATGTTTTTTATGTTCATCTGTATGATGCTTACCTGTAAAATTTAAATAATTTACATCATTACCGTATCCCTTCGTCATAAGATTATATTCAGCTTTTTTATGTCTTTTATATAAGGCTATGATATTTTCTTCTATTTCTATGATTCTTTTTCTGTCATATACTTTATCAACTATGATATCTTTTTTGAAATTTTCTTTACCGTATTTCTTGATAGCTTTTTTAATAGCTGGTCCACTACCATAATAATTTTTATCTCTTTCGGCACTAGAATGCTTACTTCGACCTATATACGTTTTGTTGTTTATAAGATTAGTTATTCTATAAACATAAAACATTTTAATTCTCCATGTCAACTTCTATTAATTCTACACCAGCTTCTTTAAAAATTTCTTTTGATAAAGTAGTTGATTCAATCCACCTTTCAGGTATTTCTTGCTTAGGAATAACAACTTTTTTAATACCATGCTGAATTATTAAAGAAGCGCAATGTGCACAAGGTGGTAAACCACTAACATATAAAGTACAATCAACTAAATCATCTTTACAAAAAGACATAGCATTTTCTTCAGCATGTAAAATGATTTTATATTTTATTTCTTTATTTTCATATCGCTTAACTGTATCTTTTACATTCATAGGAAAACCATTATATCCAGTAGACACAATGCGGTTATATTTATCTACTATTACTGCACCTACTTTTGTACTAGGATCTTTTGACCAGTTTGATATAAATGCGGCTAATTCTATAAAGCGTTTGTGCCATTTTAACTCTTTATTTGTCATTTTGTTTTCCTTTTAATGTTCATTATACATTTTTATAAATGTGATAATACTTCTTCATTTTCTCTAATTATGTCTCTTAATAAATCAAAGTGAGCTTCATAAAGGTGAAAACTACCAGCATTCCAATCAATTTGTCCAATTTCTAAATCTGGATAAGTTTCTTTTAAGTCGTTGAAAAGACGATTATAAACGTAACATGCGAAATAAAAATCTGATCCATATCCTAGTATTGAATCATTACTACGCATAGTATTTATGTAATATAATTTACCGTTTCTAATAAATACTTGAGCTGAAATAGTACAAATGAAATCACTCATTCCATCAGCATTATATTCAAGCCAAATAGAAGGACGTGTAAAAACAATCAAAGCTCTACGTGAATCAGGATGTACTTTCAATTCATCTACAACATGTTGATATTGTTTAAAATTTTCTTTACCAAATACAAGATTACCATAATTCGAATTTATAAATCCATCTTTATCACAAACTTGAGTCCAAATTTTAACATTATCTACGTGGCCTTTGATATTTAAATCTTCAGACAAATACCAATCCAATTCGCGCTGACAATATTTTTCTGGTGTTTTACGTGGACCAAAATCAAGCAAAGGTTGGCGTGGATCTAAACCTTTGATATTACAGTTGATTATTTCAACACATTTAGTACCAACTATATCTTTACTTTTACCATCAGCTTTATCATTTACAAAATCTCCAGCTTCTAATTTATCATAAAGCTCTTTATAAACTTTAAGTAAAATTTTTTCGTTTTCAGTTCTTTCTGTCATGTTTATAATTCCTTTATTTGTCTTATTTGATTGTAGAGATATTCAAAATCTCCGTTAACATTTAATATATAATCTGGTTTATCGTAACCAATCCAATCCCATTCAGAAGAATGTATCTGCTTTATCTTAGGTACTAATTCAACTATAGCATCAGATTGATAACCATCTAAATTGAGTTTCTCTACATCTCTAAACCATGTAGGAAGAGGATTTCGTTCCACTCTAATAAACAGAGCATTGTGCTTTTTTAATGCATCTATTTCATTTTTAAAACGGCAATCTGTGATAATTATATTTTTATCAGAATTAAGAAGTCTATGCTCAAGTGAATAAATCCAAATGTTTTTATCAAAATGATTACGTAATGTATCTGTTCCTATTTTTTGCATAGCGATACGTGGCGTAACATCGTATCCAAGTTTTTCTGACCAAAATTCATCTTTCTTTTCACGTAATTCTCTATCATAAGGCGTTTCACCAGCTAACATTTTTCTATCCCAACCAAATATAGCTGAAACAGAATCTTTAACAGTAGCAGCAAAATTGTCTTTTTTGTAATTAGCATAATTTTTAATAATGTAATCTGCAGTAGAATCTTTACCAGAATTAGCTAAACCTGTGATAGCAATTATTTTTTTCATTTTTATAAACCTCTTTTATTTTGTTTTGAAGCAATAATCAAATCTAATAAGCTATAATCATTGTGATCATCTATCCACTTACCTTTTTCATCGTTAAGTTCTTGTTTTTTATATACTTTTTTGATTATTAGTTTATCAATTGGAATTGGTTCGTGTTCTGGAATATCATAAATAGCATAAACAACCATATCAAATGTTCTTGTATTACAATCGATTATGTGTTCTAATTGTATTCTTCTATTTCTAGTTTCAGGATTATTGATCCATGTATCAAAATTATTTATTGGATTGTTTGTTTTAGCTTCAAGATAAAAGCATACTAGTATTTTACCTGTTTTATCTACTATTGAACAATATCCATCTATATCCATAAAAATAGCTAAATCTTTCAATGATGTGTGGTTAATAGGTTGAAAAAATCTAGGCGGATAATTTATACCTTCTGGCGTAGTCAAAAAAAGAATTGTAGCTATTTTATATTTAAGTTCTGCTGATAATTCACTAAGTATTCTTAATGCATCTCTATACTTTTTAGATAACGAATGCCAAAGTTGTATTTTTGATTCTTCTTTACTCATACATATTAACTTTCTTATTGTAAATTTTCTAAATACTTATCTAATTCAACATAATCAGGATCATTTGTAAAGCTATATTTATATAAATTTTCTTTATTGTTAGTTTCTTCATATAATTTAGCATAAAAATCATATACTGTATCTACAGATTTAAACATTTCATCACCTTTAGCACTTCGTTCAGCATGACCTTTGATTACAATGTCTCTAGGTGGTAAGCAGATAATTACTTTAAATGTAATTTCTTCTTCAGCACAAATCTTTTCTAATTCATGTTGAAATGTATTAATATCATATTGCGGACCATTTCTGAAAATAGTACCGTAAACTTGTTCAGATAAATGAAGTCTATCGATAACCCAATTACTATCATTACTAATAATATCTGATAAAGCTAAATCAACTACACAATTATGATACTTTTTAATATCATCTTGTACGCCGCAGTGATAGTAATTAAATCTATACTTTTCAATAAGATGCTCACAAAGCTTTGATTTACCAGAATGATCTGCACCTTCACATATCAGCATGATTCTTTTTAATTTCTTCATATTACATATTCCTTCTTTTTATTTTATTATACTACATTATATCTACAAATTAAAGCGATTATTTATCATATACGCCTTTTATCATCTTATATTTAAGTATTTCTTTTGTTCTTTGCTCGTTTCTGTATCTTTCTCTATTACGATGTATCTTTTTTATGAGTTTCAAATACTCTTCTGATCCATAATCGAAAGGTTCTTTGAGCTGCTCTTCAATTTCCTTTTCTTCGATTTTATCTTGTTCTTTCAATGTGTTAGCCTCCGGCGCCGATTTTTTTTGTAGCTCTTTATTCTTCTGTAACTTTATTAGTAATTGGATTTTCTTTTTCGTCTAAAGTTTCTTTTGGAATAATAACAATATATTGTATTTCATAATCAGATACGGTATTATCATCATTTACCTCACCGATTCCTGATAAAAATCCAATACAAGTGTTATTAGTTAACATTTTATATTCTTCTGTCTTTTTATTCAAATTAAAAGAAATCTTTATACCGTCATCAGTATATTCCATTTTACTAGAAGAAACATTATCACTAAACGCTGCTTCTTCTAAAAAATCGATATTAAAAACTTCTTTTGATACATTTAAAATTTTAAACTTTAAATCTTCTTTACTCTTTTTAAAATCTTTAACTGCTTTTTCCACTACTTCTTTTGGATAAATTAATCCACCAGCTGTTTTTATACCTGGTTTCATAACAACTACTCTGAATTTTGCCATATTTCTATAATCCTTTTGCCAACTTTTTAAAAATTTTATATATACCGTATACAATTAACAAAGAAATAGCTATAGATGCTAAAAACAGAATAAAAGTATACAAAGAACCTTTACCTTCACATACAAAATCAGTACATTGCCATACAGTTATTAAACCATAACCATATACCATTATACACCAACCAAGTAATGTGAGTATTAAACATACTATAGCTAATTCTTTATTAAACATGTTTACTTTTTACCTTTTGCTTCTAGCTTTTTGCTGA
>Ga0247611_10002284_pt1 | contig 31374 bp, 30 predicted proteins | sample 177DNAGHGhighgp2_FD_192422 | JGI IMG/M metagenome (GOLD analysis project Ga0247611, IMG submission 192422) | Sheep rumen microbial communities from Palmerston North, Manawatu-Wanganui, New Zealand - 1770 DNA GHGhigh gp2 | ecosystem: Host-associated > Mammals > Digestive system > Stomach > Rumen... | reverse complement strand
AACCCACGCCCTCTTCTCCGGTTGCCCAGATGCTGCCGCCGTGATCCTCGACCACTTTTCTTGCGATGGAAAGACCAATGCCGCTTCCACCCTGTGCCGAATTTCTGGAAGCATCCGTCCGGTAGAACCGTTCAAAAACCTTCTCCAGCTCTTTCCCGGAAATCCCTTTTCCGTTATCCTCAATTTCTACCAGAACATTCTTTTCGTCCTGTTTTTTGATTCCCAGAAGGATTCGGCTGCCTTTTTCCTTCCGGTATTTTACGGAGTTGTTGATGATATTGTTGATGACTCTCTTTAACTGCTCTGGATCCGCATTAATCTCGGTATCCGCATCACACTCAAAAAGATACTCGAAACCGATTCCCTTGTTCTCCAAATCCAGCCCCACTTCCTCTGCACAATCGGAAAAATACTCGCCCACATTCATACGGTGGAAGGTGTACGGAATCTGGTTTGCATCGATTTTGGAGTACATGGTGAGCTCATCAATCAGAAAATCCATATCCCCAGCTTTATTATATATTGTTTTAATGTATTTTTCCATTTTTTCGGGAGAATCCGCAACACCATCCATTATGCCTTCCACGTAACCCTTGATGGAGGTTATGGGGGTCTTTAAATCATGGGAAATATTACGGATTAACTCTCGGTTGGCCTCTTCCGTTTTGATTTTGTCATCCGCAGAGGATTTGAGCTGTTTTCTCATCTTTTCAAAGCCTTCGAAAAGCTCACCCATTTCCCCTTTTTCCGCCGTTACCGCCGGAGTTTCCAGATCGCCCTGCCCGATTCGCATCATTGCGCCCTTTAAAGAAATCAGAGGCTTAATAATTCCCTGATTCAGCCAGGTGGTCAGAAGAATACCGGTCAGCATTAAAACCACAAGGATGGAAATAATGACACCCACGCCCGTCACATCGGAAATAATCATGCTGACGCTGGTAATAACAAAAATCGTAGCCTCTTTTCCATTGGAAGTCACAAAATCCAGAGGCTTGACCACTCGCCGGATATCGTTATAAAACAGGCTGGCATTGTGCTCTCCTTTAAAAGATCCGTATTCCGGAAGCACGTTCAACACCGGATCTTCCGCATGCTCCGCCGCTACATAATAGATTTCTCCGTCCACTCGGACAATCAGGAAGGAGGAAATCTGATTCAGCTGTTTGTCAATTTCCGCGTTGGTTTCTTTGTTCTTTAAATACTCACTGTCTTCACTGATTTCTTTTGCCAGAAGTTCCATATACTGATCCGTCACGGAGGTATAAAGCTCCGACGGACTGAGTGCCGCAGACAGGGGCACATCCTTCACTCCGTAGGTCAGTTTCATGTTCCAGATAATGGAACTGCAGATAATAAAATAGCTCAGTGCCGCCAGCGAGAACGGCAGCACGATAATTGCAAAAAATATGATGATGAGTCGGGTATTTAACTTCATAGAATCTCTCTCAAAATAAAGAGTCGCTTGCGACTCTTTCGCGCCCGAGCGGTTCGCGAAGCGATATTTTCCTTTCCGCGAGGTGCGCATCCTGCGAAGCATTTTACATCATAGGATATTCCTCTGAATATCCTGTGATGTAAAAAGGTGTCTGCATATCCGCAGACACCTTTATTTTAACATTTTTTTAAACCTAATTCAATTTTACTAATCCGCGGACTAGTTGGTAATAACCATTTCAGTTTCCTTATCGAATACGTGAATCTTTTCAACGTCAAGTGCGAACTTGATGGTATCGCCGGGTCTTGCGGTAGTTCTGGAATCAACTCTTGCAGTCATCGGGAACATCTCAAGATCGAAGTATAAGAATACTTCAGCACCAAGTAATTCGTAAACCTTAATGGTGGATTCGAATACGCTCTGAGGAGAAGTCTCAACATACATCTCGCTGTCATAAACGTCTTCAGGACGGATACCGAAGGTTACGCTTCTTCCGTCATAGCCACCCTCAATTAACTTCTTGGACTTAGCGGGAGGAAGAGGAATGGAGTGACCTGCTACATTTAAGTATGCGGTCTCGCCGGAAACCTCAACGATTGCATCAAGGAAGTTCATCTGAGGAGATCCCATGAATCCTGCTACGAACAGGTTCTGAGGCTTGTCATAAAGGTTCTGAGGGGTATCAACCTGCTGGATAACACCGTCCTTCATAACTACGATTCTGGTACCAAGGGTCATAGCCTCGGTCTGGTCATGGGTTACGTAGATGATGGTGGTTCCCAGTCTCTGATGTAATTTCGCAATCTCAATTCTCATCTGTACACGAAGTTTTGCATCCAGGTTGGAAAGAGGCTCGTCCATAAGGAATACCTTAGGATTACGAACGATTGCACGACCCATCGCAACACGCTGTCTCTGACCACCGGATAAAGCCTTCGGCTTACGATCAAGAAGCGGGGTAAGGTCAAGAATCTTAGCTGCTTCCTTTACCATTTTATCAATTTCGTCCTTGGGAACTTTTCTTAACTTAAGACCAAATGCCATGTTCTCATATACGGTCATATGAGGATACAGAGCGTAGTTCTGGAATACCATCGCGATATCTCTGTCCTTAGGCTCTACGTCGTTTACGAGTCTCTCACCGATACGAAGCTCACCGGAAGAAATGTCTTCCAGACCTGCGATCATACGAAGTGTGGTGGACTTACCGCATCCGGAAGGTCCTACGAAGATGATGAATTCCTGGTCGGAAATCTCAAGGTTGAAATCCTTAACTGCTTCGAAACCATTGGGATAAACTTTGTTAATTCCTCTCAAAGATAATCCTGCCATTAAATAATCCTCCTGATTAATATTATTTTTTGGGTTTTATTCTTCGACCGTTAAGTACCGCGACCGCTGTGATTCGTCACAGTCCTTAATGGTCGAACATAATACCCCCCTGGTCAACAAGAAAAGTATATCGAAACACGGAGATTTTTCAAATACCACAAATACACAAAGTTTTTTGTTTTCCTTGTAGAAAATGTGCACAGTCGTACACGGTATAGGGCATTTTGTACACTGCACCCCCGTGACATTGTGCATTTTGGTTACCATAACTTAGGAAATGGGAATGCAACCGATTGGAAGAAAGCCTATTTTTTCTCTGTTTCCGTGGAAATTTCCGCTTCTTCGGACTCCTCTTCGGGTTCTTCTTCCGGGTCCTTTCCGGCTGCCTCGGCATCTCCGAGCTTTGCCAGAATGGGAACCGTCATAATTCCGCCTAAGAAAGTCACAAAAGAAAGTGCCAGAATCACAAAAAGAGGAATCAGGCCTGTAAAGTAAAATCCCAGAACGCCGAGTCCGACCGTCAGCGCGGTCAGCAAAATGCTCTTGGGAAAATTGGAAATGCCGATTAAAAGGGCATTCAGAATGGTAGTTGTAATTTTGTTTTCATAGCGGGACTGAAGGGCAAACACATAGCTGAAGGTAAAGCAGTACATCAAGCCCATGATAATGGAGAAAATGGTTGCAATCACGCGCACCGTGGCATCCATGGAAAGAAATCCTCCCATGCAGACCGCGATGGTTCCGCCGATCAGCACTCCCACAACAAGCATAATCAGCCAGATCAGAGTGGCTTTTCCGAAGTTTTTGGCGAATACGGAGAAGTACCGTTTGAAAATTTTATTGTCTTTTTTCATTCCGATCCGGAGCATTGCATCCATATTTGCCGTAAGCGCCGCGCCTACGGTAATTACGGGAATACAGAGAATCGTGGTAAGCAGTCCCAGGAGAAGAATGTCGAAAAGGTGACTCAGTCCCCTGTTTAACCAGCTGTCTCCGTCCGTAAAAATATTGCTCTTAGCCATTAATCCGTTCCTATCGTCCTTTAATCATTCAATACTTTTCTTCACAAATCCCGGTTTCACCGGAGATCCGGAAATGAGCTTTTAAAAAATCTTCCGCATCGGTGTAATATACATTCCGGAATTCAGCTGTTCTTCACTCAGATCCTCAAAGCCCAGCTTATGATAAAAATCCACCGCGTATGGAGAGGAATTTACCGTGATACTCTGTTTGTCCGCAGCCTTTACGTAGTTTTCCATTTCCGTCATAATCGCGCGGCCGACACCTCGTTTATGCCATTTTTCATCCACAAACAAAAGGGAAATATGGTTTCCGGAACGAAGCGATCCCATTCCGATAATTGTTCCGGCCGCATCCTTTGCCACCCAGAGATGGTACTCCCGCTCCTGAAACATCCGAAACAGTTTGTTATCCGAGATAAAATCCACGAAATTTTGCACTCCCTCGGGAGTGTAAACATCGCCCTCGAATTTCCGGAATGTACGATAAGCCAGCGCCATCGCATCTTCCCATTCATTCTCTTCTGCTGTTACAACGGAATATTCGCTCATATTCTTTCCTGTTACTTTCGGTTATCTGTTTTCCGACCGGATACTTCCGTCCGGATTTTTATGAATTTCCCTTAATGGCACTGAAGAGATTCTTAAAAAACTGTCCCACAAGCTGCCAGAAATTCTTTTTGACATCATCCGTCACGGTCTGGGAGTAAATATCCTTTACCTTTGCAAGAACGGTATCGCCGTATTTGTCATACAGATCCCCGGCCTGCTCCAAAAGCTTTTTCGGGTCGATGTCCAGCTCTCCGATGGTTCCCATCAGATCCACCAGCTTTTTAATCTGGTCTTCCGTCAGGGTAATGTTGAACTTCTTCTGAGCCTCTTCGATAACTGCTTTGATTTTCTCCGGATCCGTAAGTCCGTTGGCGATTACCTCCGCCTTCACGTAGGAGAAAAGCTCTTCCAGTTTTTCCTTGGAAACCGCTTCTCCGGTTGAGGAATCCACTGCCGCATCTTCGCCTTCTCCGTCGGAAAGCTGTCCGATTGTAATGATTTCTTCGAGTGCGGCTTCCTTACGTTCCTCACTTAAGGTTTCGCCGGACATGTTTTCATATGCCATCCATGCACCGATCAGTGCCGCAGTTCCGGAAATCATGGAAGGTCCCACCACATAAACGTCCGCATCCTCCACCCCTGCGGTGAGGAGTGCGTTTTTATACATGCTGATGGTACAGTAGCTGATATTTTTGCTGGTGACACAGATTCCGGAACCCTTTGGAGCTTCCTTCACCATTACGCAGGAGAGCGCTCTGGTTCCGATGACGGATGCGGGAATGTATGCATCCAGATACTGATGCTCCATCGCATTGGTCACATATGCCACCTTGTAATTTGCCAGTTCTTCTTTGGTTATGCCGTACTCGTTTAATACAACCGAAAGCTCCGCATCGTTTAAATCCTGTCCAAGCGCCAGATACGGCACGGACTCGCTCGCCACGATTTCCGCCTGAAGGGATGCTTCTTCTTCCGGCGTCGCGTATACGCTGATGGGTGTTGCCGCTGCCAGAAGTACGGCCATAAGCAGGGCAGCGATTTTTGTAATACTTTTTTTCATAACTCTTTTCCTGTTAACAGATTTCGGCACCTGCGGGCATATCCTTTTCGGGAACCAGAAGTGCCAGCTCGCCGTTTTCATCCTCTGCACAGAGAAGCATTCCCTGGGACTCGATTCCGGCTAAGGTTGCGGGTGCAAGGTTGGTCAATACCATAACCTTTTTGCCCACCATTTCTTCCGCACTGTAATGTGCCTTGATTCCGGACACAATCTGCAGAACCCTGCTGCCCACTTTTACCTGGGAACAGAGCAGTTTCTTAGACTTCTTGACTTCTTCGCAGGCAAGGATTTCTCCTACCTGGAACTGCATTTTTGCAAAATCGTCATAGGAAATGGTAGCCTTGGGCTCTAAATCGATTCCGTCGCTCTTTTTCTCTTCTCCGGTTTCTCCTGCCGCAGCTCCTTCTTCCGCAGCGGCTGCTGCCTTCTGAATGGTTGCAATTCTCTCTGCTTCTGCCAGAACATCCTTGATGTCCAGTCTTGCAAAAAGCGGAGTGGGAGTCTCGGTAACTTTGTTTCCATTCGGATACTTTCCGAATTCACCCAGAGTATCAAAATCCCTTAAAGGCGCATTCATCTGAGCAGCGATTTTATCCGCGGTTTCGGGCAGGAAGGGTGCTAAGAGAGATGCTCCCATCATAATGCCCTCGCTCAGATTGTAAAGCACCGTTGCCAGACGATCCGATTTGGCCTCGTCCTTTGCCAGCACCCAGGGCTGGGTTTCGTCAATATATTTGTTGCAGCGTTTGAAGAGGTTGAAAATCTCCGTAATGGCATCCGCCACTCGAAGCTCGCTCATCTTCGCCTCTACTTTGTCATATGTTCCCGTAGCTACGGCAATCAGATCCGCATCCACATCTTCGGACACGCCCTTATTCTCCACAATGCCTCCGAAATATTTGTTACTCATCGAAATGGTACGATTTACCAGATTTCCCAAAACATTCGCAAGGTCCGTGTTAATGCGCTCCGTCATCAGATTCCAGGAAATGGAGCCGTCGTTTTCAAAAGGCATTTCGTGAATCATGAAGTAACGCACCGCATCCACGCCGAAGAATGCCGCAAGATCATCCGCATAAAGTACATTCCCCAGGGATTTGCTCATTTTTCCGTCGCCGGAGAGAAGCCAGGGATGTCCGAATACCTGCTTCGGAAGCGGCTCTCCGAGAGCCATTAAGAAAATCGGCCAGTAAATGGTATGGAATCTTACAATGTCCTTGCCGATTAAGTGCAGATCCGCCGGCCAGAATTTTTTGTAAAGATCCGAAGAATTTCCTTCCGCATCATATCCGATTCCCGTGATATAGTTTGTCAGTGCATCCAGCCATACATAAACCACGTGCTTGTCGTCAAAATCCACCGGAATGCCCCATTTAAAGGAGGTTCTGGACACACAGAGATCCTGTAATCCCGGAAGAAGGAAATTGTTCATCATTTCATTTTTTCTCGAAACCGGCTGGATAAATTCCGGATGGGTATTGATATACTCGATTAAACGGTCCGCATATTTGCTCATTTTGAAAAAATAAGCTTCTTCCTTGGCGGGCTTTACTTCCCTTCCGCAGTCCGGGCATTTACCGTCCACAAGCTGGGACTCGGTCCAGAAGGACTCGCAGGGAGTACAGTACAATCCTTCGTATGCTCCCTTGTAAATATCGCCCTGTTCGTATAATTTACGGAAAATTTTCTGAACCTGACGTTCGTGATCCGCATCCGTGGTACGGATGAATTTGTCATAGGAAATGTTTAAACAGTCGCAGACATCCTTGATTTCTGCCGCAACACCATCCACGAATTCCTTGGGGCTCACACCTGCCGCTTTCGCTTTTTCCTCGATTTTCTGACCGTGCTCGTCCGTTCCGGTCTGGAAAAATACTTCATATCCGTCTTTTCTCTTAAATCGTGCAATGCTGTCCGCAAGCACGATTTCATAACTGTTTCCGATATGGGGCTTGCCTGAAGTATAGGCAATCGCCGTTGTAAGATAATAAGGTCCTTTATTGGTCATATGAAAACCTCCCTTTTGTGTCATTTCTAAGCACAAATCGAGCAGAGCCTGAACACCCCACTCGATATGATTGACTTTGGTACGTTTTGAATGATTGTTTTCTTCCGGAAATTATTTTCCCAGAAATTCCTTTACCTGCTCGTACACGCCCTGTGCATCCAGTCTGTAATACTTCATCAGCTCATCGGCGGAGCCGGAAGTTCCGAACACATCCTGTACGCCGACCTTCATAACCGGCACGGGATAGTGCCTGCAAACCGCATCACATACGGCGCTTCCCAGACCTCCGATTACGGAGTGTTCCTCGACCGTAACGATTTTTCCGGTCTTCTTTGCAGATTTTACAATCAGTTCCTCGTCAAGGGGTTTTATGGTGTGGATATTGATAATCTCTGCGTTGATGCCGTCTTTCGCAAGCATTTCCTCTGCCTTGATGACGCTGTCCACGCAGATTCCGGTTCCGATAATCGTAACATCGGTTCCTTCTTTCAGCACCACGCCTTTTCCTAATTCAAATTTATAATCTTCCCTGTCATTAATTACCGGTACATTGCTTCTTCCGAATCGCAAAAATACGGGCCCGTCATAATCGATTGCCGCCTGTACCGCTGCTTTTGCTTCCACGTAGTCGGAAGGTACGCAGACTACCATGCCGGGGATATTGCGCATCAGGGATACGTCTTCGATGCACTGATGGCTTGCTCCGTCCTCTCCAACGGAGATTCCGCCGTGGGTGGCTGCGATTTTTACGTTTAAGTGCGGATAGCCGATGGAATTACGAATCTGCTCATATACACGTCCCGTCGCAAACATTGCAAAAGAACTGGCAAATACGATTTTTCCGGTTGTTGCAAGACCTGCTGCCATGGTCACCATATTGGCTTCCGCGATTCCCGCGTCGAAAAAACGCTCCGGATAAACTTTCTTAAACATCGCCGTCTTGGTGGAAGCTGCAAGATCCGCATCCATGACCACCAGATTCGGGTATTTTTCTCCGAGTTCGGCCAGTGCTTCGCCGTAAGCCTGTCTGGTCGCAATTTTCTTTACATCTGACATAATGCTTCACCTGCCTTCTTCAGTTCTTCAAGTGCAGCCTCTTTCTGTTCGTCGTTCGGCGCCACACCATGCCAGCCCACCTGATTCTCCATAAAGGATACACCCTTTCCTTTTACGGAAGCGCAAATAATTGCGGTGGGCATTCCCTTGGTTTCTCTCGCCTCTTTGAATGCGGCTCTTAAGGAATCAAAATCGTGAGCATCCGCATTGATTACATGAAAATTAAATGCCTCGAACTTCTTGTCAATCGGATAAGGTGAGCAGACATCGTCCACTTTACCGTCAATCTGAAGTCCGTTATTGTCTACGATTACGCAGAGGTTGTCAAGCTTATGGAAGCCCGCGAACATAGCAGCTTCCCAGACCTGACCCTCTTCCAGTTCGCCGTCTCCCAAAAGGGTATATACTCTGTAATCCTTTTTGTCGATTCCGGCTGCAAGTGCCATTCCGACCGCTGCGGAAATACCCTGTCCGAGAGATCCCGTGGACATATCCACGCCCGGCACTTTTTTCATATCGGGATGACCCTGTAAATAGGAACCCAAATGTCTTAAGGTTGTAAGATCTTCAAAAGGGAAAAATCCCTTCATGGCAAGTGTGGAATAAAGCCCCGGAGCTGTGTGTCCCTTGGACAGTACAAAACGGTCCCTGTCCGGATTTTTGGGGTCCTTCGGATCCACATTCATTTCTTCAAAATATAAATACGTAAAGATATCCGTTGCGGATAAGGATCCTCCGGGATGTCCGGACTTTGCGGCATGTGTGGAGATGATAACTCCCTGCCGGACCTTATTCGCGATTTTCTTCAGTTCCAAATTTTCCATATCGGTCTCCTGAAAATGTATTTGTCCGAAAACAAGAATAGGTTTTTATTGTAACACGAATGCAACCCCTTGTCACTTGTGTTTTTTCTAATTCTCCCCGGCCTTGATGCACTTGACCACACGGCTGGTTCCGAGACGGTCGGCCCCGATTTTTAAGAATTCTTCGGCATCCTCAAGGTTTTTGATTCCGCCCGCAGCCTTCACCTTAACACCCTCTCCGACGTGTTCCTTCATCAGTTTCACATCTTCCAAAGTGGCTCCTGCCGTACTGAAGCCGGTTGAAGTCTTGATATAATCCGCTCCTGCCGCCGTCACGATTTCGCACATTTTGATTTTTTCCTCTTCGGTTAAGAGGCAGGTTTCAATGATAACCTTTAAAATGCGTCCGTTACAGGAAGCTTTTACGGCGCGGATTTCGTCCTCGATTTCATCGTATTTTTTATCCTTTAAGGCACCGATGCAAATAACCATGTCGATTTCGTCCGCACCGGATTTAACCGCATCCGCAGCCTCAAAGCATTTGGTTTCCTTTGTGGAATAACCGTTCGGGAAACCGATGACGGTGCAGATTTTTACGCGTCCTTTCGCATATTCGGCCGCTTCTTTTACATAATACGGCGGAATACAGATGCTGGCGGTATGGTACCTGATTCCGTCGTCGATAATCGCACAAATCTCCTCCCGGGTTGCGGAAGGAGATAAGAGTGTATGGTCTACTTTACTTAAAAGATCTTCGTAATTCATATTCGGTTTCAAAATCCTTACTACTTAATCAACCGGTTCATAATCTTCTCATTTTCAAAGAAGATTCTCTCCTTATCCAGGGTCTTCACTTCCCGGTTTTCCATCAAAATTTTACCGTTGACAATTACGGTGTCCACTTCGCTTCCGTTTGCGGAATATGCCAGCGAGGAAATCAGGTCATTTCTGGGCATCATGGAGGTGGATGCGGTATTGAGCAATATCAAATCCGCCTTCTTTCCTTCTTCCACGGAGCCGATTTCATACTCTTTTCCCATGGCCTTTGCACCGGCAACCGTCATCATGAAGAGGCCTTCCTTGGCGCTTACACACTGTGCCTTTTCGGTCAGTCCTTTGTGGATCAAGGTAAGGACGCTTAACTCATGGAACATATTTAAGGTGTTGTTGCTCGCGGCACCGTCGGTACCCAGAGCCACGTTGATTTTTTTCTTTAACATCTTGGGAATGGGTGAAAATCCGTTTCCAAGCTTCATATTGCTGACGGGATTGGTCGCAACCGTAACATGATTCTTTCGAAGGATGTCCAGATCCTCGTCCGTTACGTGAACACAATGTGCCGCGATGGTGCGGTTGTTGAAAAGGCCCGACCGTTCCGCCAAAGCAATCGGAGTCACGCCGTACTTCTTTAAGCAGTCCTCCACTTCCTTGCGACTTTCGGATAAGTGCATATTCACTTTCATATTGTATTCAAGCGCAAGCTCGGCAATATAATGCTGCATTTTTTCTTCGCAGCTGTAAGGCGCATGGGGGCCCATGCAAACTTCAATCAGGTCATTTTCCAGGTATTTCTCCCTGGCTTCCATCGTTTCCTTAATCCGGCGGATGCCACCCTCGTCCTCGGGACCGCGTCCGACCAGACCTCTGGAAATAATACCGCGAAGCCCCGCCTCTGTTATGGCTTCTCCGCAGGTAAGTATATTTAAGTTCATATCAATGAAGCCCGTGGTACCGCTTTCGATCATTTCCAAAAGGCCTAATTTGGTACCCCAGTAAACGTCTTCCTCCGTCATCTTGTCTTCGATGGGGAAAATCCGCTTATTCAGCCATTCATCGAATTTCAGATCATCACCACAACCACGCATAAAATTCATGTAAATATGCGTATGGGCATTGATGATACCCGGCATCAGAAGACGGTCTTTACCGGAAATTACTTTATCTGCGGTTTTATCCGAAAAAGGTGCTCTTGTGTCTTTTTTCTTATCGCATTCGATTACGGATTTGATAATGTCGTCTTCAATGTAAACATTGCACTCCTGCACTTCAAACATGCCTTTTTGTGCCGGCAGAATCGTAGGAACTTCCTTGATAAAAATTTTCATGCTACCCCTCCTGATTTATTCACTCCTTCCGCGACGCCCCCAAATTATGTCGCGGAAAGCCGGCAGGAAATTCCTGCCGGAAATCCTTCTTTTCATTTTTCTTATACCAACGCTACCGTCTGACGTGCAATGGCAAGTTCCTCGTTGGTGGGAACTACCATTATGGTTACCTTGTCGCCGGGTCTGGAAATAACGATTTCCTCTCCGCGAATTGCGTTCTTTTCCGGATCGATTCCGCATCCGAGATAGTCTAAATACTCGCCTACCATAGCGCGGACTCTTCCGTCATTCTCGCCGATACCGGCCGTAAATGCGATTACATCAACGCCGTTCATGGCTGCCACATAGGAGCCGATGTATTTTGCAACTCTGTAGGTGTATGCTTCCAGCGCCATCTTCGCAAGTGCGTTTCCTTCGTCCATTGCCTTGGAAAGGTCGCGGAAATCACTGGATACGCGGCTCATGCCTTCCACGCCGGACTTCTTGTTCATAATGGTATTTACTTCGGAAACCGATAAGTTTTCCTTATTTGCAATAAATTCCACGATTGCAGGATCGATGTCACCGCAACGGGTACCCATGATTAAACCTTCAAGCGGAGTAAGACCCATGGAGGTATCTACGCACTTGCCGTTCTTTACTGCGGAAATGGAAGCTCCGTTTCCCAAGTGGCAAACGATGATTTTTAAATCCTCTCTGGTCTTTCCGAGAATTTCAGCCGCTCTTGCAGAAACAAAATCGTGGCTGGTTCCGTGGAAGCCGTAGCGACGAACTTTGTACTTCTCATAATATTCATAAGGAAGACCGTACATATATGCCTTCTCGGGCATGGTCTGATGGAAAGCGGTATCGAATACAGCTACCATGGGAACATCTGCCATGATCTTCTGGCATGCACGAATTCCGATTAAGTTTGCGGGATTGTGAAGAGGCGCAAGATCGTTGCACTCCTCGATTGCTGCGATTACTTCCTCGTTAATTACTACGGAAGAAGCGAACTTCTCGCCGCCATGTACGATTCTGTGTCCTACCGCATCGATTTCGGATAAGGACTTCACCACGCCGTGATTTGCGTCGGTCAGTGCATCGATTACCATCTGTACCGCAACGGTGTGATCCGGCATCGGAGCCTGAATAACGATTTTCTCGCCGCCGGCGGGAGTGTGATTCAGTCTTGCTCCTTCCATTCCGATTCTCTCGCAAAGACCCTTTGCAAGAACTTCTTCGGACTCGGAGTTGATTAACTGATACTTAAGGGAAGAGCTTCCGCAGTTAATTACCAATACATTCATTTTGATTTCTCCTTATATGATTTCATTCTGTAAAATTCGTAACTACAATTATGTTCCGTCCTGACATTTCCCTGCCGCCGTTTTCACGGCCCGGGTCCGTCTTAGTACGCCTTACCCCAGTAAACCATGGCCTTTGCGGGCTTTCCGCAGCAGACGCAGGTTCCGGAGAGCTGCTCCTGTTCGAAAGGCATGCAGCGGCTGGTTGCCGTGGTCTCTTCCTTCACCTTGTCCTCGCAGGCCTGATCTCCGCACCACATTGCCTTTACAAAGCCGGGCTTTTCGTTGAGAATCTTAACGAACTCCTCATAATTCGTTGCGCTGTAGGTATGGTTCTCTCTGTGGTTTCTTGCTCTCTCAAGCATTTCCTTCTGAATGCGCTCAAGCATCGCGGAAACTTCACTTTCAAGATTTGCAAGCTCGATTTCGGTCTTTTCTCCGTTGTCTCTGCGAACCATAACAGCCTTGCCGGCCTCAATGTCTCTGGGTCCGATTTCGATACGAAGAGGAACACCTCTCATCTCATGCTCGGAGAATTTCCATCCGGGACTTCTGTCGGTATCGTCCACCTTTACGCGGAAGTCTTTTAAACGGTCCTTCATCGCAAATGCCGTATCCAGAACACCTTCCTTTTTCTGCTGAATCGGAACGATTACCACCTGGGTGGGTGCCACTCTCGGAGGCAGAACCAGACCGGAATTGTCGCCGTGTACCATAATGATGGCACCGATCAGTCTGGTGGTCATACCCCATGAGGTCTGGTGTACATACTCCAGTTTGTTGTCCTTTGAGGTGTACTGAATATTGAATGCTTTTGCAAATCCGTCGCCGAAATTGTGGCTGGTACCGGACTGCAGAGCCTTTCCGTCATGCATCAGTGCTTCGATGGTGTAGGTTGCGACAGCGCCCGCAAATTTTTCCTTATCGGTCTTGCGACCCTTTATTACGGGAATTGCAAGTACGTTTTCGCAAAAATCCGCATACACGTTAAGCATCTGAATGGTTCTCTCTTCCGCTTCCTCAGCGGTCGCGTGAGCCGTGTGGCCTTCCTGCCACAAAAACTCTCTGGAACGAAGGAAAGGACGGGTGGTCTTTTCCCAGCGAACCACGCTGCACCACTGGTTGCAGACCTGGGGAAGATCCCTGTAGGAATGCACCACATTTGCATAATAGTCACAGAATAAGGTTTCGGAAGTGGGACGTACGCACATCCTCTCCTGAAGAGGTTCCAGTCCGCCCTGGGTTACCCATGCAACCTCGGGAGCAAAGCCTTCCACATGATCCTTTTCTTTCTGCAGCAGGCTTTCGGGAATGAACATCGGCAGGTACACATTCTGTACCCCTGTTTCCTTAAATTTCGCATCCAGCTGATTTCTGATTAATTCCCAGATGGCGTATCCCGCAGGACGGATTACCATACATCCCTTTACCGAAGTATAATCGGTCAGTTCCGCTTTCTTTACTACATCCGTATACCACTGGGCAAAGTCTTCTTCCATCGGGGTGATGGCTTCCAACTGCTTTTTATCGTCTGCCATGATTTATAATTCTCCTTGCATTCTCCCGGAGTAACTCCGGGAGAATTATTTTTTATTTCTTTGAATTACTGTAATCTCTTAAGAAGAGCTTCTCTCTGCTCTTCATAGCCGGGCTTTCCGAGAAGAGCAAACATATTCTTCTTGTAGCTCTCAACACCGGGCTGGTTGAAAGGATTTACGCCGAGGATGTATCCGGAAACACCGCATGCAAACTCGAAGAAGTAGAAGAGCTCACCAAGATAGAACTCGTTTACTTCGGGTACGTTAATCATAAAGTTCGGAACCTGTCCGTCGGTATGAGCAAGGATTGTACCCTTCATTGCGCACTTGTTTACAAAGTCAACGCTCTTTCCGGTTAAGTAGTTCAGTCCGTCCAGATCAACCGGTTCTTCCTCGATGATGATTTCTTCTCTGGAAGTCTCGATGTTAACGATGGTCTCAAAAATATTTCTGGAGCCGTCCTGAATGAACTGTCCCATGGAGTGAAGGTCGGTAGTAAGATCCACACTTGCGGGGAAAATACCTCTCTGATCTTTTCCTTCGGACTCGCCGTAAAGCTGCTTCCACCACTCGGAAACAAAATGAACGGCGGGCTCATAATTTGCAAGAATTTCGATTTGTTTTCCTTTTCTTAAAAGGATGTTTCTTGCTGCCGCATACTGAAGTGCATCATTTTCTTCAAATGCATTGTTCAGAGCCATCTCTCTGGCTGCTGCCGCACCTTCCATCAGCTTGTCGATGTCAGCGCCGGAAACAGCGATGGGAAGAAGACCCACTGCGGTAAGAACGGAGAAACGTCCGCCGATGTCATCGGGAACAACGAAGCTCTCGTAACCCTTCTCGGTTGCAAGACCCTTTAAGGATCCGCGTGCCTTGTCGGTCGTTGCGTAAATTCTCTTTGCAGCCTCTTCCTCGCCGTACTTCTGCTCGCAGAGCTTCTTCAGAACACGGAAAGCGATTGCAGGTTCGGTGGTGGTACCGGACTTTGAAATCATGTTAATGGAAAAATCTCTGTCGCCGATTACCTGAATCAGATGTTTTAAATAGGTAGAGCTGATGGAATTTCCTACGAAATAGATTTCGGGAGTCTTGCGAACACTCTTGTCTAGAACGTTATAGAAGCTGTGACGTAAAAATTCGATTGCCGCTCTGGCTCCGAGATAGGATCCGCCGATACCTACCACGAGTAAAACATCGGAATCGCTCTGAATTTTTGCCGCCGCCTTCTTGATTCTGTCAAACTCTTCTTTATCATAATTTACGGGAAGATCAATCCATCCGAGAAAATCATTTCCCGCGCCTGTTTTGTTCACCAGTGTTTCTTTTGCATCGAGTGCAAGCTTTTTCATCAGCTCCATTTCGTGATCCTTTAAAAACGGTGCTGCTTTGGAATAATCAAATGTTACTTTGCTCATAATGTCCCTCCTGTGTAAATGTTACCCCTTCTGCCCTTAAAATCAGCAAAAGGACGGACTGCGGAATAACCTTCGCGTCCACCCTTAATAGTAACAAACTTATGACAAGGTTTCAAGCCCGAACAACGCCCAAATACCGAAAAAAAGCGGGCAGCTTATGCTGCCCGCTGGTATGACGCTCTTGTGAGGACCGCTTACGCGGAACGCTCCAGTGGATACTTGAGGACAAGGATGTCCCCGATTGCCACACCGAACACCTCTGAGAGGATCACGAGGTTGTCCACCGTGGGGAGCGCTTCCCCATGCTGCCACTTGTAGATGGCCTGGGGAGTTGAGAAGCCAAAAATAGCCTGCAACTCGCTCACCTTCATGCCTGCCTTCTCACGAAGGAAAGCAATATTCTGACCGGTGAGGTCCATGTCAATGTACGGTAAAGAATTCATGTTGTTCATCTTCGTTTTCTCCTTCTCTCATAATCTCCCGCGGCTTACACGCCCTCCCCTGCTGCCACTCGCACCTCCAACGAGAAGCTTTTTATTGCAGCTTCGGATTATCGTCCGCAACCCATAAAAAATAACCGTCTATCCGGCATCAGATAAACGGTCGTCTCATTAAACCCCAAAAATAATCAACTTTTTGGAGAAAACCGATATCTGATTTCATACCGAAACGGATAGCACTGCCCACCCGTAGCCGATCCGCGCATAGCTACCGTTCCTGAGTATTTATTTGGCTGTCCTGAGATAGCCCGTTTCATTCATATACCTCCGGTGGGGCTTGTTCCCCATCTTTTTTTATTCTGTAAATACAGAATATCATTTTCGACCGAAACTGTCATTAAACCCGTGGTATAAAGCCTCCTGACCGCTACCGCTTTGGCCGCTTCGCTCTCAATAATGTATATTAACACAAACAAAATTATTTGTAAAGTGTAATATTATATATTATTATATTTTTTTTCAAAATACAACCCCTTTTTTATAATTTGTGTCAATTTTTTTATATTTCGTGATGTCTTTCCGGAAACCTCCCCGGGTTTTTTACAAAAAATTCTCTGTGAATTGCCATATTCCGCCAACTTTGCTATAATTCTTCTCGAATACGGAATACAAAGGAAGTCTTCCTATGAAAAAAATAGTTCTGACAGGCGGCGGAACCGCCGGACATGTTACTCCGAATATCGCACTTCTTCCCAAATTAAAAGAGCTGGGATACGAAGTTTATTATATCGGCTCCTATGAAGGAATCGAAAAGAAACTGATTGCGGACTATGACATCCCTTACTACGGGGTTGCCACGGGTAAGCTTCGCCGTTATATCGATCCGAAAAACTTATCCGACCCGTTCCGTGTAATAAAAGGGCTGAATGAAGCCAAAAAAATCTTAAAGGAAATTCGTCCCGACGTGATTTTTTCCAAAGGCGGATTTGTTTCCGTTCCCGTGGTGCGTGCCGCTGCCGGATTAAAAATCCCCTGCATCATCCACGAATCGGACATGACACCGGGCCTGGCCAACAAGCTGTGCATCCCCAGCGCCAAAAAAGTCTGCTGCAATTTTCCCGAGACGATGGCAAAACTGCCTGCGGGAAAGGCTGTACTGACCGGCACTCCCATTCGTTCGGAACTGATGATGGGCAAAAAGGAAGCAGCTCTCGAGCTTTGCGGATTCACGGAAGACCTTCCCGTTATGATGGTCATCGGCGGAAGCACAGGCTCCGTTGCCATTAATAAGGAAGTCAGAGCGGCACTTCCGAAGCTTTTGAATGATTTTCAGGTAGTACATCTCTGCGGTGCGGGCAATGTGGACAATCTCCTGCTCACCCAGAAGGGATACAAACAGTTTGAATATTTAAAAGGAGAGCTGAAGGACGTTCTGGCCATGTCGGATATCGTGGTTTCCAGAGCGGGGGCCAATGTCATCTGCGAGCTTCTCGCCCTGAAAAAACCGAATCTTTTGATTCCGCTCTCTCCCAAAGCTTCCCGCGGGGATCAGGTTTTAAATGCCCGTTCCTTCGAATCGCAGGGATACTCGATGGTACTTTCCGAGGAAGATATGGACAGCGTTTCCCTTACGGAAAAAATCTACGAGCTTTACAAAAACCGTAACAAATACATTACCAATATGAACGCATCTTCCCAGGTGGATGCCACCAACAAAATCATTTCCTTAATTGAGGAAAACGTGAAATCAAAATAAAAAAATATAAATACAAAAGAGAGTAAGCCATGTTAAAACAATTATCGATTTTTGCGGAAAACAAAAAAGGAACCATGCAGGATATCACCAATATCCTCTCCTCGGAGGGAATTAACATCTGGGGTTCCGTAACCAACGACAGTGCGGAGTACGGAATCATCCGAATGATTGTATCCGATCCGAACCTTGCCAAAAACAAGCTTGAGGAAAAAGGATATTTCTGTAAGCTCTGTAATGTAATCGGCGTGGAAATGGCCGATGAGGTCGGTGCATTAAACCGTCTGTTAAAAACCTTAAACGACAGTAATATCAACGTGGATTATATTTACTTATCCTTCAACCGTGATTCCGGACTTCCGGTACAGATTCTTCATTCCGCCGATATTCCAGAAGTGGAGGACTGTATCCGCGCAAAAGGATTTAAAACAATTTCATAAACTCATAAAAAAAACGACCGCTGATGCGGTCGTTTTTGTTTCGGATTATCTCTCATTCTCAACTCTTTTCGGCTTTTCCGTTCGTTTCGGTTTCGTCGAAGTGATGAACATCCAGCTGATTGAAAGGGATTTCGATTCCCTCTGCCCAAAGACCTTCCTGAACAAGCTTGTTGACTTTGTACCAGATGGTCCATTTGTCTTTTGGATTCGCAAAATAATTAATACGGTAATAAATCGAAGAATCCTTGAAATCAAATATTCCCTTGTAAACCGCGGTTTTCACACCGTCAATCTCTTTAATTCTCTCGGTAATCTCACCCAGTACACGGTGAATTTTGTTCACATCCTCCTTATAGGAGAGCGGAATATTGATTTTCATAAAGTCTCCGAGAACCGCAATTTCATCAATGTTACGGTTGCTGACGGATAAAACGGAAAAATCGTCCAGGCTCTGGATTTTGGTGGTTTTCGTGTTAAAGGAAATAACGATTCCTTCCGTGCCTTTATAACGCACCACATCTCCTACGGCAAAGAAACGGTCCGTAAGAATGTGAAATCCCATAATCAGATCCTTCAGATAATCCTGAAGCGCAAGACCGACAATGGCACTGGCCAGACCCATGGAAGCCACGATGGAAGTAACATTGATGCCGTTTACCTGGAGAATGACCAGAAGTGCCAGAATCACTACCAGTGCTTTCAAAGCCTTTTCCGCCAGTTTCAGCATCGGATCCACGGGAACCTTTTCCTTACTGTCACCCTTGGATGCCTCTGACTTTGCCGCCTTTCTCTTCTTCCAGATCAGCGCAAATCCTCTTTTGATGAGAACCAAAAGCAGAATCGCAACCAGAAAGAAAAACAGACTCACAAAAAAAGCCGGGGAGGTAAAATACCCCCACATCTTTTCTCCGAAATCAATGTCTTCCAGTTTGCTTATAATACTATCCCACATTTATACACAGTCCTTTAACAACGAAATCCAGGTCTTGATAATTTCCACTTCCTCACTGGCCTCTTTAATGCAGCGTTCCTGCTTCACGGGGCGGTATACCGGAGCTTCCATTACATCCTTGTCACGTTTAATTACAAGATAAACCTTCTTCTTATCAAAGAAAACCGCAATCGGCGCCTTCTTGGCAAGCTTCTCCAGTTTGTTATGCTCGGTTTTCCTTGCAAATTTTTCTCCCTCGTCCTGATCTTTTGCGTAAACGCTGAATTTTTTGTCAAAGGAGTCATTTCCGGACAGAACCTTGCAGTATCCCTCGGGCTGCTCGTAATCGGAGCCGCCGATTTTAAACTGATTATGCACAATCTGAAGTTCTTCCCTCAGATGTGTTTTGATTTCCGATGCGATTAAAACACAGTCCGCCGTTGCACCCTTTTTGTCATAACGAAGCGTCAAATCGTAACGAAGGAACGGAACGCCTGCGTAAACACCGCTCACGCAGTCGTTTGCAAGCGCACTCTTTGCTTTCTTCAAAAGAGAAAACTCCGTGATTTCCTTAATGGAAACCTTCTCTTCCGGAGAGTAGGCGCCTTCCCCGAAGGTTTCCTCCAAAAGAGGTTTGATATAAGCCTTCTTGTATTCGGTCGAATACATTTTGTATTTTTTGTTTTTCTTTAAAATGACCGGCAGCAGATAAATACAGAACATTACCAGCAGAAGAAGGACCACGATAAAAATAATCTTTAAAGGGGAACCGGAAAACAGACCCATTTTATATACAAAAAACAGATATACAAAGGTTCCGAGAAGAGAAACAATGCACATAAAAAGCCACAAGGTCTCTACGGCGCAGTAGTCTTTACGCATTTTATTCAGTTTCTGTTCCCTGGTCATTTCTTCGGAAACCGGTTTTTCGTTACTCATATCGTCGCTCCCTGTCTGTACGGTGACTGTTGCTTTCGCGAATTATTTTAATGAAAGAAGTTTGCAAAGCTCTTTCTGATCCTCTTCTTTCGGAGATGTCGGCTCCCAGAGCATATGCTGTCCGTCGTTTTCGTAACGGGGAATCAGATGATAATGGAAATGGAACACCGTCTGTCCCGCGCAGGGTCCGTTGTTCTGAATCAGATTGAAGCCGTCGCAGTGAAGCTTCTCGGTCATATGTGTTGCCATTTTCTTTGCAAGAACCATTACGTTCGATGCCACTTCATCGGGCAGTTCGTAAAGATTTGCATAATGTTCCTTGGGAAGAATCAGCGCATGTCCCTTTGTTGCGGGACCCGCATCCAGAATAACATTAAACATTTCATCCTCATAGATGGAATTGGTCGGATAAACTCCGTTTGCTAATTTGCAGAAAATACAATCGTCTTTCATTTTACTTTCCTTTCCTCTTTTGGCGAATTAAAATATCCCAGACTATTCCGGTAAAAACGCCGGCGAGCATGCCCGCGATATGTGCGGCATTGTCCACGCCCGGTGTCAAAAATCCCTGATAAATGCTGTATCCCGCACAAAGTGCCAGAATCAGGAGCCTTTCCACGATGCCCCTTTTCATCCTGCGCAGATTGCGAAGGGAGATAAAAAGCAAAAGTCCCAAAAGACCCATGATTGCACCCGATGCTCCGACGGACGGAATCTCCGAATTCGAATAAACCTTGTACAAGAGGGAGCCGAGTCCCGCAATCATTCCAAAAATATGATAAAGCAACACGTAGCGCACTCTGCCGAGTCCTGCCTCTAAATTGTTTCCCTCCATATACAGCATAATCATGTTGTTGAGGATGTGGGAAACTCCGGCATGCACGTACATATACGTGAAAACCCGGTACCACTGATGCTTCTCGAAAATCGCCACCGGATCAAGATCCAGCGCGCTCATCAACGGATCTCCGAAGAAAACCATAAGGAGTGCAACGAGTGCATTTACTCCGATGATAATCAGAGAAACCCACGGAATAAACTCTTTCCGCTTCTTCTCGAGTTCCTTTTCTTTCGCGGCGATTTCTTCCCTTAACTGCGCCTGCATCTCTCCCAAGATGTTCTTTGCCCTCTCGGGATTTGCAAGGAAATTCAGAAAATTCCTGCGCATTCCGTAGAAATCTTCCACGCGGTCATCCGGAACAATCAGCTCGTTCGTGTCCGTCTTAATAAACCAGCACATCGAATCCGACCCGGATGCTGCCTTTGCGGAATCCATATCCGCCGTCAGAATCAGAAAAAGCGGATGGATTTCCGGAAGATCCTGTTTGGCCAGAAGGTTCATCGCACTTTCTTTTACGGAAACATACCGCTCCTTTGTAAGAATTTCTCCCTCGCTTACAAAATAAGCAAAAATAGCGGTAACATGTCCCGTTTCTTTTTTCAGATAAACAAAAAAGCTGTCAAGATTCGTATTGACCTTGACAAAACCTTCCAGTGCAAGAAATGCCGAAAGCTGTTCTTTCATTGGGAATACCTCGTATTGGATATTATACTTTTTTTAGGTCTAAAAATCAATGAAAATGCAAATCGGCAAACCCGCTTAACGGTCGGCTTTTCCATAAATAAACTCGACATCTCCGATACGGATTCTGTCCCCCGAAGCCAGCTCGACACGTTCATTTGCCTGCAGGGGAATCAAATTTAAAGTACAGCCATTGGTGGAGTTTAGATCCTCTAAAAAGACTTTTCCACCCTCCTCGTAAAATCGCGCATGGAGCCGCGAGACGCTTGGGCTTTCCAGCACGATATCCACATCCTGACCGGGTTTTCCAACAAGCACAGGCAGCTTCTCCAGAGAATAACTCCGCCCGTCACTTACCGATGTCAGTATCCGCACTTCCTCCTTTCTTCCCATCATAACCGTCCGGGATGTGTCCTCATATTCCTCCTCCATCCAGGTAATCCCTCCCGGTAAATCATGTTTCGGCACTTCCGAAACTTCTTCCCGGATTTGCTCATGATTCTGTTTTTTCTCTTTTCCTCCTTCCTCCTTTCCTTCTGCACGGGAGTCCGTTTTCTTTTTTCTTCCGGCAAAAATTTTTCCGATTTTTCTTAAAAAACGTTCTCCGAAATCCTCTTCCTCTTCCGCCGTTTCCGCAAATTCCTCATTCTCCGAATGCAGCATTTCCTGATTCAGATATTCCTCCGTTTCCAAGACATCCTCCCCTTCGAGGTCACGAACTTTGATTTCCTCAATTGTTTTTATGATTTCCTTTAAGTAAAAATTTCCCTCCTTTACATCGTGATGAAACCGGTAGATTACATCCATGGCATCAAAATCCCTTCGGTTCACCTTTTCCAGAAGGAACTCCGAAAGCTCCGACAGTCCCTCCGGCAAATTCTGCTGCGCATCCGTCGGATAGAAAACCCAGCAGTATTTTTTCTCGGACAAATCAAAATAAAGAAATTCCGGACTGCACAGTAAAAATACAGGATTCAGCAAATATCTTTCCGCTTCGTTTGTGACATCTCTCCAGGAATAAAACAGTTCTTTTACCTCATCAAATCCAAACTCTTTTCTCTCATAAATTCTCAAAAGATTCTGTTTGGAAGAAATATCATAAAACATCTCTTCATCGCCGTCCCGGCTTTTTGCGATTCCCTTTAATAACCCCTCTATGTCATTCCTGCAAAACATTTTTACCTGGTAGGAGCTGCAATTCAGCTGAAGAATCAGATAATTGCAGTTCATATCCCGTTTGAACCTCGCCTTCATTCCTTTCCTCCCCGTTTTTCATAAACCATTCTTTAATCTGCTTTCCTTTTCTTGCCAGACGGATCACGCCTGCCGGATTCAGTCTGTCTGCTATCGCGGTTACACGGATTTCCCGAAAGGGAATACGAAATCCAAGGACGGTTTGGGACGGAATTCTTAACTGTGCCGACAAATCTGCTCTCGTCTGAAACTTTCCCACGGATATGGTAAGTGCAACCGACTCAATCCCGACAAGCTTTCCTTTCAGAGACTCCTCGCATTTTTCCTTTACAATCTTTTCAATGTCCCTGTTTCTCTGCGTTTCATAATATGTCGTCTGTTTGACTGCGAGATATGCCGCATCCGTCAAAACACTCCGGTTGTATAAAAACAAAAGATAATATACCGTCAGAACAATAACAAACAGTATTACCGGCATCACCATTGCCGCTTCCACAGTAAGGCTGGCCGAACTCAGCCTATCGATTTTTCGTTCGTTCATTCTTTGTCCTCCTTTCGCTAAGCCCACGTGCTTTGCAAAAGTGCCAGAGAAAGAGTAAGTCCCGGAATCAGAAACGGAACAAACGCCATTTCCGTATTGCGGTTTCCCTTACGGCTTAAGAGCATCCATATTCCTTTCAGGGACGCAACAAACAATGCGAAAAGAAACATATAAAGATTCATTCGTATGCCCAGAAGTGCACCCGATGCTACCAGAACAAATCCGTCCCCGAACCCTATTTTTTCTTTGGTAATCAGGGCAAGCAGAAGCACGATTCCTCCAAGAGAACACCCGGCTAAAGATGAAATAAAATCTTCTTTTCCCTGTATGATACTGAGGATTACTCCGGCCAGAAAAAAGATTCCGACAGGAGGGAGGAGGATCTTCTTTTTCCGCAAATCCAGAAGACCCTCCCATGACAGAAACAAAAAACAAAGAAGTATTCGAATTTTATCCAGGTAATAAAGCATTTTTTCTCCGTTCGTTTCAGGAATTGTTATGACGTTTTTCGCACTTTCCGCATAAATGCCTGTTTCCGACGTCTTCTATTGCTATGGTCTGTATCTTTTTTTCAAGTGCCTTGCATTCGCGGTCCGTATGAAACCTTGTTCCCCACGGCGTTATATAGTAAGTTTCCTCAGCTGCCGCTTCCCGGTTTTTTGCGCAAAATTCACAGGCATAGTATATTTCACCGTCCTCATTTCTTCGCGTCTTCAGCTCATCGCCCCGAACACTTTTTACATCGGCCTTTAGGTATGTACAGTCCGAATAAAGATGATAGGCACTGCCGGTAGCGGTAACATACACCTTTTCACCCTGCTTTGCCGTATCCTCTTCCTCCGCCTCTCTTTCAAATCCGGTCCAGGCACGAACCCTGCTGTGATTGACCAGCGTCAGTTTTCCCAGAATCCCTGTGGAAAACCGCGGTTTTACCCGATATGTCAAAATAATTTCAATATGCTCCCCGTCCGTAGCAAGATCCGACCGGAACAGATGCAATCCCGCTAATCCTCCCACGATCAGAGAATCCGCCGAATCCTTAATATTTGCTTTTCTTAAAATTTCCTCCCTTACCAGCGTTTCCGAAAGAAGAAACGAAACCACCTCCGTCTGTCGGCTTTCCTCCGGAAGCGCAAGAATCGTTGCGGCCTCAACGGCCGTTTCCTCGCAAGCCGCCTGCAATCTCGTATAGAGAGTCAGAATTTCAAACAGCGAATATACCTGTATGGTAAAAATCAGAAACAGCGGAAGTACCAGACAGGTCTCTACGGTAACGGACCCTTTCCATTTTCTTTTTTGATTACTCATATTATTTCCTCCGGGACAGTCCAGACGCTCCTCTTTGGAAAGATAGAACGAGATTAGAGCGAAACCCATTTTAGACAGACATAGCAGCAACAGAATACATAGAAGTATCAGATTTCCCAAAGAGGAGGCTCTGCATTGCCCCGGGTATTCAAAAGAAATATTGATTTTTAAAAATAACTGTAACGCCGTTTTAAATCGTACTCCGCCGAAAAAGAGGTATGAATTACGGCCGTGAAAACCGCAGCATCCACACAGTAATCCATCCGGAATGTTTCGTTGTTTTTTGTCTGGCGAATACTTAGTTCGACCACATCCAGCATTCTCATGGTTTTGATTTCCGGCAGAACCGTATAGATTAAAAGCCTTAAGTAATCCTCGTAGGAAAGCTTTATATCAATACTGAGATTTTTCTGTCCGCCGCTATAGATTCCGATCAGGGAATTCGGAGAATAATCGTTTACAACAGACAGTTCCGTCCCGGCCTGTCCCCCTTCTTCCGTCAAAAGAAGTTTCCCATGTGAATGATCCTCGAGTTTCAGAGAATCGGCGATATTCGAAGCGGCAGCAGCCTTGATTCCTCCGGATAACGACAAATGAAAATCATCCGCATCTTTTATTAACGAGACCCTTTCACCGTTTAACAGTTCCTGCATGTCATAGACCGATTCCCCGCCGGCCCACATGCACAGAAGAACAACCGCGATGACTTTCGGCGGAATCTCCGTTATGGCACCGAGCACTTCCGCAACTCCGTCAATCAGTTCGGATTTTTCCTTGTCTTTTTTCAGCGATAGCATATTTGCGGCCGTACGGATTAAATAGATTTTCTCCATAACCGCTCCGAGATTTTCGGAATCGTTATCCCGCCCGGCAATGATATATTCCGCTTCATAGCATAGATAACCACCCTCTTTTTCTTCGGTATAATTACTGCATTTTTGCATAATGTATTCCGTAAAAATGATTTCATCCGCGGGACTGTTTTTTGTCTGCAAGAGCTCCAAATCCCCAATCTTATAACTGGACAGTCTGCCGGAGGGAACATCCGTCGGATTAAAAATTTTCGCCGACTTATTCGCTGCTTCCTTCTTCAAAACCAGCAGTTCAAGAGGTCTAAAGTAACGATATTCCATATCGAAATCCTGATAACAGCGAATCGTCTTGATCTCCTCTTCATCCGCCTCTTTTTCCTCGTCCGAAACATTTACTTCCGAACTGGTATCGTCGGAACCCAAGCCCTGCTCATCAGGCCCGGTCATTCCCGCTGCCTCTTCCTCATCTGAAATCCGTTGACGAACGGAATCAAAGCTCTCCTCATCGAGGGAGTATTCTTCCTTCACCCGGATCAGCGAAAGAAAATCGTTCACGAAATCCGCCGACACCAGATCCTTCATATAATCCGTCGCTTGCTTCTTAAATGCGCTTCCGAACAGATCCGTCGCATGTCTTTGAGAGGAAACGCTGACACTTGCCGTCGCATCTCCGAAAAAATCATTGGCATACAAAAGTCTTTTTTCCGGAACGGGGAGAGCATCATTCAGGTATGTGCTGACATGCTCTGCAAGTTTATTTTCGGAGGCCTGATTGCTTTGATATGTCAGATCCACAAAAAATACATCGTATTTTTTCAACAGCTCCTTATGATACTCTCCGAATCCGGATATTACCGCACTTTGAAACGCGCATTCCGCCACCACACGGTAGGCGCTGATTCGCGCTGCTTCAAAGGACGCAAAAAACATGGACAGAAGAACCGTAAATGTAATTGTAAGATAAATCGTTATTACGCCTTTTTTCATACTCATTAAACTTTGTTAACCTGGTTTGTAATCGTCTTAAAAATACCTTCCACAATCTGAATCATCTCTTCTTTAAATATCAAAACAAGCCCTATGAGGACCACGAGGATTAAGATGATTTCTACCGTCGAAAGTCCGTCTTCCTCTGTTATAAATCGTTTCATCAGATTCATATTCCCCTCCTCCTTTCTTTGTTATTCGACACGTAATCAGCTTTCCGTATCGTTTCCTTTCATTCTTCCGCATCCCTCCCGAATCCTTCTTCGCGTTTATAACGAAGAAAGTGTCGAGAACGCGGGATAAAGAATCATAATCATCACGATGATCAAATACACCGTCATCGGAAACAGCAGCCTCGTTCCTGCTGTTTCTCCCTTTTTCCGGACCAGCTCCTTCTGTGCATTTGATGCCCGGATACTTTCTTCCTGCAGTTCTTCACCGAGGCTGCTGCCTCCGCGTTTTACCGCCCTGATTAACAGCCCCGAAAGCCTGGTCAGTTCAAAAATCTCACATCGTCTCTCAAACCTTTCATAACTCTCTGTTTCCGGAACACCGCTTTCCATCTCGCGAATGGATGTAATCAGTTCCTCGTAAAGTACGTTCTTCGGAATTCCGTCCCGTTCCCGTCTCTTCCTGTAATTTCTGCCGACCTTTTCAAACGCACTCCTCGGTGAAAATCCGGCCTGAATCAGCATGGAAAGTTTCATGGCAAATTCCGGATAGGATTTTTTCATTTCTTCCCTTCGCCGCTTCTTTCTTTCCTTTTCCTCCATCTTCTTTCGAAATAGAAAAATGAAGATCAGAACACCTCCCGCAAGTAGCGGAAGAAAAACACTCATGCCTTCCTCGGAAAATTTCGGCAGACCACCGTTCAGGAACTTCTTGATATAATAGACTCCCGGCAGCAGAACTGCTGCGGCTATAATCAGATAATCCTTTTTATTCCCCTGTCTTTTCAATGATTTTCATCCCCCAGAATCCTGCGGATAAATACAGCAGGAAACATACAATCATGATCATCCTTCCCTGAAATGACTGATATAATACATCGAAAAATCCTTTCTGCACGGAGCCGATATAGAATAAAATTCCCACCGGCACCACACTCATAATCTGCAGTTCAAACTTTTTCGAAGAAAGCATTACGCGAAATTCCCTCTGCATTTCCACACGGTCCGAAATAGTATTACAGCAGGAAGAAATCATCTGCCTTAAGTTTCCTCCGGAACGCTTTCCGACGGAAAAGATATCCGCAAAATCCTCGATTTCCTCAATCCCGCTCCGATTCGCAAAATCCCCCAGCATTCCTTCTATGGGGCGGTTATTTTCCACGCCCCTGACAATGGTGTGCAGCTCTTTTGCGATATCGGAACTCTCCCCGTGAAGCCGGACCATTTCCACATAGGTTTTCCGAAACGCGTTTTCCGCGCTGTTCCCGGCCTGAAGGGCCGTCGAAATTCCCTGCAGAGCATCCGTAAACTGCAGCAGCAGTTTCCATTTTCGTTTCTTTTTCAGTCTTGTGCGAATAAATTTGATATACAAAGGAAATGCAGGAAGCAGAATTGCAAATGCCGGAATCGATCGAAAGAAAATATAAGAAAGTCCGCCATCCAGCGCCAGCCAGAGAGCACTGTAGATGATCCATTCCCGGAAAGAAAACTCATATCTGTCATACTGCTGCCCCTCCGGTTTTTTGATCTTCCCGTCACTTCTTTTTTCAGGATGCCCCTTTACTGTTTTCTTCATACGTTTTTTCTTTCCCCGGCTTCAGTAAATATATTCCTCTTCTTTCCACCGGCTCGCCGACTTTCTTCAGTACAAACTCCCCTTTCTCTTCCATAAGGGAAAAAAGCGTTTTGCTTTTAATTTCTTCTCCTTCCATTCCAAGAAGTTCCATAATTTCCACCACCCTTCTTCTGCCGTTTCTGTCTCTTTCCAGGTGAATGATTAAATCAATCCCCGTAGAAATTTGTCTTCGAATTGCACCGACCGGAAGCTCCGTTCCCATTAACACCATCGCCTCTAACCGAAGCAGCATATCCCTTGCGGAATTCGCATGACCCGTGGATAAGGATCCGTCGTGACCTGTATTAAATGCTTGTAACATGTCGAGCGCTTCCTTACCTCTTACTTCTCCGACAATAATCCGGTCCGGTCGCATCCTCAGTGAGCTTCGAATCAGGTCTCGTATGGAGATTTCCGTGCACCCTTCCGCCGTCGCATTTCTGGTCTCCAACCGGACCAGATTCGGAATATGTGTAATCTTAAGCTCTGCCGAATCCTCGATGCAAACTACCCGGAGCGATTTCGGAATATAGCCCGAGAGAACATTTAAGAGTGTGGTCTTCCCCGAGCTGGTTCCGCCGCTGACAAAAATGTTATACCCGTCCCCGACCGCTTCCTTTAAAAACTCCGCTGCCTCCGCTGTCACGGTTCCGTTTTCGATTAGCATTTCCATGGTAATGTCATTTTTCGGAAACCGGCGAATGGTAACAATCGGACCTTCCACAGCCGGAGGAGAAAGAACAATATTGATTCTGCAACCGTCGGCAAGTCTTGCATCCGCAATGGGTGTACTCTCATTTACACTTCGGTTACAGGATGCCACAATCTGCTGAATCAAATCCTCCAGCTTTTCCACACAGTCGAATTTCCGGTCCGTCAATATGATTTTTCCTGCACGCTCTATAAAAATACAGTCCGGTCCGTTAATCATAATTTCGGTGATTTCCTCATCCTCCAAAAACTCCTGGATAAAATCCAGTTTTCTGAGAGAATTGAATACCGCTTTCCCGATTCGCTCCCTGCTTTTCAGAGGAATATAATCCTTCCCGGCCGCCTCGGAAACCGCACGTACAATCAGCTCCTTTATTTCCTCATCCGTTGAATCCCTGGAAAAATCGATTTGTCCCAATACACGCTCACGGACTTCCGCAATTTTTTCTTCCAGAAATTCTTTTCTTTCTTCCGGCATTACTGATTTTTGCTCCAATGAAATTCATCCTCCGTAATCCTGCGCGTATATTCTGCCAGCTCCGAGTGCACCAGTTCCTCCGGACGGATGGGCAGCTTTCGGAATACCGGCGGAGTTACCTTTCTGGTACGGCTTAAAATATCCTTATAGCGAAGCTCCTCAAGTATATGTTCATATTGCTCCACCTTCGCCATGGCGAGCCCGTCGGTCGGTGTAATCGTGTAAATGAAGGAGCATTTTTCAAGCACATGATAAAGCCCTTTCATATAATCCGACAAATCCAGAATGATGTAATCGTATCTTCCCTTATCGGAAAGAGTGGTAAGAAAAACATCCCATTCCGATTCCGTCACATTTTCAATATCCAGGAAAGACAACGCCGGCGGAATCACATCCATGCCTCCTACATCCATCACCATTTCCTCCATCTTTTCCGAAAACTCCTCCGACAGATTCAGGAAATAATAGAGCAAATCCGCCATATTGGATTTTTTGTTATAACCCATTACCTTTCCGAACCCCGAATAATTTTCAAAATTCAGATAAAGTACTCTGTATCGTGCGGCAAGCATTTGTCCGAGTGTCAGTGAAAACGAAGTCTTTAAGCATCTCCCGACCGGAGAATAAATCCCGATCAGTTTAGTCTTCTGTTCCCTGAAACGCGGTGTCAGCATATCCGTCAGTCCCGCCGAATCACATATTCTTTTTGCCATCAAATCCGCAGGCCGGTAACGAAACACATACATTTTTCCTTCCTCCTCTTCCTCCGTAAAAAACAAACAATTACCAAGTTCTTCCTTTTTCTTTCCCACTGCCCATTCCGGAGTAATGATTTTTAACCGCAGGGGATTCTGCTTTTCAAAACGAGTCAGCTTTCCTTTTTCCGAAAATGCCAGTGCTTTTAGCGGAAGCAGATTGTGTTCGTTTAAATAATCCGTAAGCCTCCCCGCGTATTCCGCCTCGGGATGGCCTATGGCAATCAGTTCCTTCGACATCCTGTTCTCCTTATCGTGTTATCGTATTATGAAATGAGAAATGCGGACGCGACTGCGCCCAAAAGAATCGGTAAAGATAAATGAACCTTCGCGACAGGATCGAGACGCTCCCCGGTCAGATAGAAAATCGTTCCCCCGCCTTTATACTTAAGGTGTCTGATCAGATCCCGTCCGTATAAAAGCAGGGTCTCGATTCTGGAAAGGAGGTGATGACCTTGAATCAGCCTTACCAGCCCGTATGAAGCAGCTAACAGCAAGGCAAGGCCGATACATAAAAGATTGCATTTACTGCCAAGAAAAATTCCCGTCACCATAAAAAGTTTGACATCTCCCGCGCCTATGGCCTTTATGGCAAAGAATGCAAGGAATAGAATGAGCGGTAGAAATAAATCCAGAAGCAGCACCGGAATACGTCTTTCTCCTTTAATCACAATCCGGTAAAGGATTCCCATAATCAACCCCGCCGCAATCATGTAATTGGGAATTTTTTCGTACAGAAAATCAAAAACTGTCGCCGAAGACAAAAACAGAATCAGTACAACGATATCATCACCCCCGTGTTTTCATAAACAAAAGTGTGGAAATTGCGGTCCGAACCGGACCAAAAGAATTGAATAACAGCCTTCGAAACAAGCTGTCCTTGTAAGTAGAAATTATAAATACCCTTTGCCGATTTTGTAAAGAACTTTTTTAAAAATTACATGTCAAAAATTTGACCCGATTTTCTACACCCTCGACATAAACCCTCAGAACTACTGCTCTTGCCGGAATTTCGACCACATAAAAGTAGTCTGAAAAAATAAAAAAGAGTCGCTTGCGACTCTTTCGCGCCCGAGCGGATCGCGAAGCGATGATTTCCTTTCCGCGAGGTGCGCATCCTGCGGAGCATTTTGCTTCGTAGGAAATTCGGAGGAATTTCCTATGAA
>Ga0247611_10002282_pt1 | contig 31387 bp, 27 predicted proteins | sample 177DNAGHGhighgp2_FD_192422 | JGI IMG/M metagenome (GOLD analysis project Ga0247611, IMG submission 192422) | Sheep rumen microbial communities from Palmerston North, Manawatu-Wanganui, New Zealand - 1770 DNA GHGhigh gp2 | ecosystem: Host-associated > Mammals > Digestive system > Stomach > Rumen... | reverse complement strand
TAGAAGCGCTCCCAAAGAGAGTCCTGGTGGTGTTGAGTAGTATCACCACCTTCCTCGAAATTGGCTACGATGACATTGGCGTTAACAAGCGGCAGACCTCTATGCTCAGCTTCTTTCATCACACGAATGCACCAATCAACATCAGCCGAATGGCGATATTTCAGGTCGTAAGGGAACTGGCTGGCAATGTCAAGACGGGCATAGAAAGCCTGATGGCAGACAAGCATGCCTTTTTTGAAAGAACGCCAAGTGAGCAACTTGGGTGGACGATGGCGACGCAAATGGAGGAAACGCCCCTCACCGTCGGTGATGGCTGTGTCACCATAGACTACGGCAGGGAGGTGCTGAGGGCTGACGGCTGACGACTGAGGACTGGCGGCATTGACCACCGTCTGAATAGTATCTGGAGCATAGAGCGAGTCGCCTGCATTGAGGAATACGATGTAGTCGCCCGTAGCCTTCTGCAGTCCTTTATTCATGGCGTCATAGAGTCCGTTGTCAGGCTCCGACTGAATAATGACCTCATGAGGACTTGTGGCTTTGTATTGCTGTGCAATCCGAAGCGTATCGTCCTTGGAAGCCCCATCGATAATGAGGTGCTCGATGTGCGGATAGGTCTGTCGGCAAACACTATCGAGGGTTCGCTGTAAGGTGCGTGCCGCATTGTAGGTAATGGTAACTATCGAAATCCGTATCATCGATTCATCTCCTTTAGTTTCATGGCAGCTTCGTAGACATCAATGTAGCGAAGGGCCACACTCTGCTGTGAATAGCTGTGGGCTACCTTCTGCATGGCAGACTTGCCCAGCTCCGAATAATCGGCCTCGTCCAAGACGTAACGGATGCCTGCTGCCAAGTCATCGACATCACGGAAACGGGCTACATAGCCGTTTTGCCGGTGGTCAATCATCTCAGGAATTCCTCCCACCTGGAAGCCCACACAAGGCACTCCGCATGCCATTGACTCCATGATCGTGTTAGGCAAGTTGTCTTCCAACGAAGGGAGCACAAAGACATCGGCACTATTATACACCTCGACGATGCGCTTCGGATTGCTGACATAGCCTAGAGGACAGGCGGGAAGAGAGAGCTGCGAGGCGACATCTTCAGCATGTCCCCCAAGAATAGCGACCACAGTATCCTGCTTCATCTCCGGATGCTTCTCCACCAACTTAGCGACGGCATCCACGAAATAGCCCATACCCTTGCGCGGATCGGTGACACGCTGTGACACGAAGAGGATGATCCGCTTGTCGGTGGGAAGGTTCAACGCGCGACGAGCCTCCTGTTTGTCCTGAGGACGGAACACATGGGTATCGATGGGATTGGGAATACTGGTCACCACCTGACCTTTCAGCAATGCACTCTTGCGAGCCTCGTCAGCGAGCCATTGGCTACAGGCCACATAGGTGACGCACTGTCCTAGAAGCATGCGCTGCTTCTTTAGCCACACCCGATGAGAAAAGTCTAGCACTCCAGACATCAGCGGACAATGGCTGCACTCCGTTTGGAAAGCCTCACAGCCACGGGCATAGTGGCAGATGGCCGTAGCAGGCCATATATCGTGCATGGTCCACACCACTGGTTTGCCGCTTTCCAATATCTTGCGGATGTCTTTCAACGAAAGCATGCCTTGATTCACCCAGTGGAGATGGATTACATCTGCTTCCTGAAACTCTGGCAACCGTGTGATGTCCGTACCGCAATTGGCAATGTCTATCTCGAACAAGTGCTCACGATTGAAATGCAGATGGAGCCAAATGACAAAGCGTTCCCAGAGAAAATGCCACTGTGTACGCCACTTGGACGACAATCCACAGACCGTCAGCGACGCTGTCTCCTTGTCTCGAACCAGCATCTTTGCCTTAACCCCATTATTCTTCAGAGCCTCCATCAGTCGGTTAGCCGCGACAGCAGCTCCACCTGTCCGCTCACTCGTGTTGACAATCAGAATTCTCATACTTTTTCGATATACTGCCACAAAGGTACAAATAAAAACAAAAAAAAGAGTAATAATTGATTTTTTTTCTTACCTTTGCAACAACTAACATATCATACTATGGAGAAAAAAGATTTTATGATGAGAGCCATCACGCTTTCAGAGAACAGCGTCAGGAACGGAGGCGGTCCCTTTGGTGCCGTCATTGTGAAGAACGGTGAAATCATAGCGGAAGCATCCAACTGCGTCACCATTGACAACGATCCTACGGCTCATGCCGAAGTAAGTGCTATCCGAAAGGCAACCAAGATATTGGGTACCTACGACCTGTCGGGTTGTGAGATCTATACTTCTTGTGAACCATGTCCCATGTGCCTGGGGGCAATCTACTGGGCTCACCTGGACAAGATCTACTATGCCAATGACCGAAAAGACGCCGCCCGTATCGGTTTCGACGACGATTTCATCTATCAGGAACTGGAACAGAAGCCACAGTATCGCAAGAAGCCCAGCGAAATCTTCATGCAAGCCGAGGCAAGCAAGGCTTTTGACATGTGGATGCAAAAAGATGATAAAACGGAGTACTAAAATGTTAACAACTGTTGTTTGCGCACACGGCTACTTGATTTAAATCAAGAATAACGTATTTTTTACACCAAAAAGAAATGAAATGTTTGCAGGTAAGAAAAAACTTCGTACCTTTGCATCGTCAAACAAAGACAACCGGTTCACACCGGCTTTGACTGAGTGAAGTCAAAGAAAATTGGTTAATAGATTGTTTTAGGTTAGTAGTAATATTTATAGTTTTAGGTTTTTAGTTATTGGTAAAAAGAAAGTTTTAAATGTGTGAAAAACAGTGGGCACCGTGAGGCGGTCATAACTTTCTTTTCTTTAGAAAAAGGTTAGTATTTGTTAGATATTCCTGTTTGGTAAAACAGGCCCTCCGGTTGAAAAACCGGAATTATATGAAAAGGATTTTTAGTTAAACATAGGCTTTTGGATGTCACTGCTCGATGATGAGTAGTGGCATTTTTTTTGCCACTACTTTTCAATCAGCGCTACTGCGTAGGCAGAGATGCCTTCCTGGCGACCTGTAAAGCCCAACTTCTCAGTAGTCGTTGCCTTAATAGAAATACTGTCTGCATCAGTACCTATAACTTCTGCCATGCATTGTTGCATAGCAGGGATGTGAGGATTCATCTTTGGCCGTTCTGCACATATCGTCGCATCGATGTTGACCAGATGATAACCCTTGCTTGCAATAAGCTCTATGGTCTTCCGCAAGATAATCTTGCTATCCATACCATCCGTCTCTGCTGACGTGTCCGGGAAATGATAACCGATGTCGCGCATATTCGCTGCACCCAATATCGCATCACATATAGCATGTATAAGCACATCTGCATCGCTATGTCCTAACAAGCCTAACTCATGTTCAATCTTAATTCCGCCCATCCAGAGGTCACGTCCGGCAACCAACTGATGAACATCATAGCCCATTCCTACTCTTATCATTTTCTGAACAAGTCTTTAATGCCATCCATATCGAAGGCAAGGGTGAAACGAAGTGTCTGGTCAAGCGGATTAGTCTTTGCCGTAGCAATGACATAACCCACGTCAAGGGAGAAGACGCTCATGCGGAATCCTCCACCCACGGTAAAATATTTTAGATTTCCCTTGTTTTCTGACTGGTGGTGATATCCTGCGCGCAGCGAAAACTGGTCATGATAGACATATTCTGCACCCACACTCCACTGAATCTCCTGCATCTCTTCTTTGAATCCACCAGGAGCATCATGAAAACTCTTGAAGATACCGGCAATAGATCCCAAATCATTATACTCACTGATGACACGTTGTTGGTAGTCCTCAGTTGACTCGCCATCATTCTGCTTAGGCACCGTAGGTACAAGTAGTTTGTTGGCATCAGCAGCAATCGTAAAGCGGTTGTACTCATCAACAGGTACCATCAGCGAAGCACCAATACGCAAGTTCGCAGGGAGGAAGTTTGACTTATCATCACCAAAATACTTAATCTTACTACCAACATTCGAGATATTCATACCGAGTCCAAGTTGGCACTCCCTTGGTCCAATATTGATATAATTGTTGTAGTAACAAGCCAGGTCAGCAGCAAATGCCGATGCTGGACTGGCATTTTCCGTATAGTCATAACGCAAGTCACTATACAGCCACCGGATGACCGCAGCAATGGAGAATTTCTCGCTCAACATCAGAGAAGCACCCACATCGAGCGACATCTCATAGGGTTTGACTGTCATGGCGTTGGAGGCCTCTGATGTCATCACCTCGCCCAATGAGAAATAGCGCAGCGATCCGCTGACAGCCGCATAGTCGCCGATACGGTAATAACCTGCCACATAAGCCAGGTCAATGTCATTCACCAATTGCCTCAACCATGGTGTGTAGTTCAATGCCACACCAGCACGGCTGATGCAGAACGGATACTTTGCCGGGTTCCAGTACTGCGAGTTCACATCAGGGTCGGTTGCAACACCCACATCACCCATACCGGCAGCACGGGCGTCAGGAGCAATCGTCTGCGAGATGACAGCATGGTCGATGGGGTTGAACTGGCTCTTAGTGTCCTGAGCGCGAGTCAACAGTCCTGCCAAGAGGCATGCTGTTAAAGTTACTATCCTTGTTGTCTTCATAATCTTATTTTATTGATGTGAGAATATTATCAGTTTCTTTGTCTTCGATACATAACTGCTACCTCCTGTACTGATACTTATCTTATAGAGGTAGAGGCCTGTATGCAATCGGCGACCTCCATCGACAGTCAGATCCCAGTTAACGGTAAAGGTATTATCAGCAGTCACCCCGTTCTCCGAATGAGTCCACAAATGTCTTCCCGATGTATCGTAAACATCCAGTTTGACATCCATTTCTGCTGCAATACGGTCATGGATAATACGGAATGAGGTATTTGTACGCGCAGGATTAGGCGAGCACTCCACATCCAGGAACAATGGCGCGAGTTCTTTCTCTACGACGAACGACAGTTCGGATGTTGAAGAGTTGTTCAAGACATCCCACGCTGTGAATTTCAACTTATGTGGGCCATTGGACAGTTGAGGAATGCTAAACCCAACCTTTCCTTTGGTATAGCTTCCAAAGTCGAACTGGAAATAGTCATTCAACGAATAGGTTTTCGACATCTCACCATCAATCACTAATTGCAACTCATGGCCGATGCCTCCTCCTGACGCATTAATGCCGTCTTCATCACTAATCTCTGCCACGAAATAAGGTGTTGAATTAACGCTGCCTCCATTGGTAAAAGCCGTACTATTCAGATAACAATAGATATTCGGCCCAACAGTTCCCTGACTTTGTTCATCTTTTCCGTTCAACACCAGATTCCTGCAGATACCATTAGCCTCAACTGTCTTTTCTTCGTTTACTGCATAGAGATTTACCAGAGCAGGAAGGTCTGAATACTTGATATCCTTGGGAACGGCAAAGGTCAGCGAGAAGCGGCCGTTCTTGACATAGTCGCTACCACTATACACTATATTCGGACGATCTTCATAGACAAAAGGAACACTTGCCCCCTCCGACGAGGTATCATTCAACTTACATGTAATCTGCTCTTTCACATCGCGTACTACAGCTGTCAGCACGCCATTGAAATGTTCCTCTGTCTGGGCATCTTCACTCAACACACGGCCTGACAACCTTGCTGTGGAGCCTGCCTTCAAAATTAGAGTCATACCATCTGTAAGTGGTAAATTATTGACAGAATCGACTTTTATCTCACGATTAGGGATAGCCAGCCGCAAAGCAGGGTCACCCAATAGCGAATATTGGAGTTTGTTTGGTGTCTGATCCTGTTTGGTCGCTACCAATTCGTTTTTCGTCAGGCGCACCGCCTCCCCTATTGGCATTGAGAATCCCTCATCATCACTACTAAGGACATGGCGAGTAAAAGCTAGGTTCATCAATCTGTTGTAACTTTGATAAACCGTTCGAGTTGTACCATAAAAGGCAATCGCCCCACCCTTTTTATTAAAGAAAGCAGCCTCGCCAATATTATCCTCTTGTCCGTCAAAGGGCATGATATCGCATGATGCCGTCATCCACAAGGGTAGACGCGAGGAGGTTGCTGTCTGGAAATCGGTCAGTCGCATCACATACTCATGTGATATAGCATCCGCACGCCCGTGTCCTGAATAGTTAATCATCAGCGCTCCCTGCTGCATCTGCTGCTTAATCAGTCGTGTCACATCCGGGTAAGAGTTGCCTGTTGACGAACTGACGCGCGTATAGGCGTCCCACATGATGCGCTTTACCAGTAAGTGTGGATAAAGTTCCTCAACAGACTTCGCCACAGAGTCTGCATCAGCCATGTGTTGGTTCTGATTGCCATCGTCACCTAAGAAGCATACCACATTCTGCCAAGCGCCCGCCTCCTTATTATTCATGTAGCCTTCTATCTTGTCAACTGCGATTTCTGCTTCTTCTGCCGTCCGCGCTGTTATACGCCCTACTGCTACATCTGCCTTGTCACTAGTTACCAGACGGCCACCCTCTTCGTCGTCTAACATACAGAAATAGTCATCAGACACATAACAGTGTGTTGCGCTATAAGAGTTATCACTCTCATAACAAAGCAAGAAATCGTCAGGCGAGCAATTGCTCCAATCGCTGACCAACATGCGGTTGTCCCAGGCTCCGTCGCCCAACAAAAGCAAGAACTTAGGCATATCCTCTTCCGTTTCTGCCCTGTCGTAAAGCATTTTCAGATAGCGGCGATAGGCATTTGCATCTGGTGTACCGCTGGAGAACTCGTTGAACAACTCATCAGCAGGTATTATCTGTACCCTCAGCCCATCATGTTCCTCATGGAGCGCTTTCAGTCGTTCTGCTTGCGCAAGCAACGTCTGTGTTGTCGGGATGACAATCACCATGTCAGCAGCCTCTGCAGCATGATGGTTCTGATTCGTTATGCGCCCAACTAATTTAGGTTCCGTATATGTCTTTGCCAACTCTGGCGCAGGCTTCGGCTTATTGGCATATATCGAGATGTAGTCCAATCGTACAGTACCACTTCCCGCCTGTGGGGTCAGAACCACTTGATTGGCGGCTTGCAGATTAGTCACACCAAACGTCAGAGTCTCTGTGCGCATCTTCTCGTAACTGCCATTTTTTTCGACTACCATCGAGTGAGGCTCACCCTCATTCACCTTGACTTCTACCCTTGCTCCATCTTCCGCCGAGAGGCAAACGGTCACAAGACCTTCTGTTGTCGTCCCCGTTGACGGAATTTCATAGGTATAATCATTCCCTGCTATCAGTTCCTTTGCGTCATAAAGATTACGCCCACCGTGGAACCAAGCAAAGTCATCTACCTCATAGAGTGAGCAGTAGTCATCAGCCAAGGGATAGAACTGTTGAAGGAAAGTATCCTTATCAATAACATAGTCTTCTTCATCATTCTCCGTCAAGAAGTAATAACCATAGTTAGAATAAGGATTACGTACACGTTGAAAGGACTCATCCCAGGTTACGGGACCGATACCATAGAAAAACTTTCTGCCGTCCACACGGCAGGTAGGCAGTTGTTGCAAATCGTCAGTTTCCATCAGATAATCAGCAGTCAGCTTCTCTGGTTGCAATCCGCCACCATAACCATATATTCTGACATTGTCAAGACTGGTGAACCCTGCTTTTTTGACAAATTCTTCTGTCAGCTGATAGATTCCGGTCTGCGGAATACTGATTTTAATCCATGTACCAGATCTTAGCACGGAATTATCCGCATAACGCTCTGCTGCCGAAGAAGCACGGCGGAGACGCACCTTTTCCCGACTCTTGATGTCAAGCATGAAACTAACTAGTTTCAGATATTGTCCGTTACGACAGACAAGCGGTACGAACGAGACATACAATGCGCCCTGCTTCCGCGAAACAGCGATGTGCTGCTGCACGTCAGGCATCGCCTTCAACGTCTCTCCGCTTATCTCATGGTAACGCTTAACATCAGCATCACTCATCGGGATAAACTCAGGATATTCAATGCTTACTGTATAAATCGAGTCAGCATAGCGAGGACCAATAGGATAAGCATAGGTAAATACTGGCAATAAAGAGTCTATCCTAACCTCCTGAGCGGTCAGATTGAAAAAACGCTGGGCGCTTACCATCAGGCAGCATGCCCACAATGCTGTGCAAAGTATAAACCTTTTTTTTCCCAAATGCATTATTTACAATTAAACTCCAGCACTTTCCGATTTTCCAACCATCCTTCCAGATGGTCATCGATGTGTACTGGACCTACACCTACCGGTGTCCCGGTAAAAAGCAAATCGCCCGTCTTTAACGTGAAGAACTGTGAGATGTAGCTGATGAGTTCATCTACTTTATAAAGCATGTCGCTTGCACAGCCATCTTGTACCGTTTGCCCATTGATGTCCAGATGGAAGTGTAGTGTCTGGATGTCTCTCAGTTTCTCTTTTTCCACCCATTCACCGATGACTGCCGATCCGTCAAATCCCTTGCAAATCTCCCAAGGATGTCCCTCCTGACGAGCCTTTCGCTGCCAGTCGCGTGCCGTAAAGTCTATACCTACAGTCACTGCATCATAGTAGCGATGAGCGAATCGCTCAGGTATGCTCTTTCCCAATCGGCAGATACGCACCACCAATTCTGTCTCATAATCCACCTGTTGGCTCCAATCGGGAATGAAGAAAGGTTTATGATCCTTCAACAATGCCGAATCTGCCTTGGTGAAAATGACGGGTTGCTCTGGTTTATATAACGCACCATCCAGTTCTTTATTGTGCTGGATATAATTCATTCCTACTGCAAATATTTTCATATTCTATTGATTTTTGTCGCAAAGGTAGCTATTTTTGAATGAAAAATCGTATCTTTGCAGTGTGAAAACGTATAAAATGAAACGATATATCCTTTTGACTGCATTTTTTCTAGAAGTATTATACCTTCATGCAGCCAATGATCCGCGCTGCCTATCCCTGATGGGTATGGCCTTTGAAGGGCCTGTCGATAGTGTCCGCCAACAACTTACAGCAAACGGGTTCTCTGAGTGGGGACAATCAGACGATGGTGAGGACATCTATTTCCGTGGCAATTTCTATGGCATCCGGGCCAAACTTCTGGTCAGCAAAAATTCGGAAACCAACTTGGTTACTTCTGCCTACGTGACCATCGGTCCTTATGGTACTGAAGCCATGCTGACGAAGAACATCCAATATTTCCTCTACAAACTACAAAAAGATCATGGTGAATACACCCAACGCGACGACTCCTATTTCTTTATGGACAACTTTGGTAGCGTTAAATTGGCTATTGCCCACAACTTCAACGGATCACGCGAGATTCGAATCACCTATCTTCCTGATGCACCATACTACAAGGACGCACTGAGCATCGGCTTTCACGGAAACGTACAGGAAGTTGTGACGGAGAATGCTGTTGCAGAGGAACAATTCCTCCATTTCCACAAAAATGGACAGTTAGACAACCAAGACCTCAGTCAGCGGAAATATGACCGCTACGGCTACATCATCTGTGCTCAGATGAAGGAACGAACAGGACACAGCACCGTACAATATGAATACGATGAAGCCTATCGGCTAAAACGCCGCATCTTGACCAACACGGAAGCTGGTATCAGTTATATCAACGAATATAATTACAACGAGGAGGGAGACATTGCTACTCAGTATCAGAAAGTGTACGACAAGAACAAAGAGTGCATCATGACCATTACCATGCACAACAATTACCTGACACGTGACGACAATGGAAACTGGACTAGTAACTCGCTCACCCTCTCCTATTGGGAGAAAGGTCAACAAAGCCAGCATACTACCGTTTTACAGAAGCGTACGCTGGACTATTGGGACTAAATCATTTTGCATCATATTATTATAAAAGTCTATGGAACAAGGATTATTTTACGAAGTGAGTGGTATGTTGGCCAGTGTAGCCATGATTCTAGGCTATCTTCCTCAAGCCATACAGACTATTCGTACCCGTAATACGGACGGCATTGCTATGCCGACATTCATCATGATGTTCGTAGGAGCAATATTCTTCGTCATCCAGGCATTGCTCCACGAGCCAGAGGTTATCTGGTCTCTCTTCTTAACTAATACCGTCACAGGCACTTGCAGCCTGATTGTTTTCGTCATCAAGATATATAATGACTATTCCAAGAAAAAATAACCATTTCTTTTACTAACCAACATGAAACAAATACTATTCCTTCTTAGTATGCTCATATTGAGTATATCGTCTTTTTCACAAACATACACGAACCCCATCTTAGGTGGAGACTATCCTGACCCTACCATTATGCGTGAGGGTTCCGACTACTACATGACGCACTCGGCTTTCGACTACCAGCCAGGACTCACCGTCTTCCACAGTCGGGACCTAGTCCACTGGGAACCCATCTCATATGCCCTCAAAACCTATCTTGGAAGTATATGGGCTCCAGACATCTGCAAGTACAAGGACAAATATTACATCTATTTTACCGTTGCCACACAGCCTCGCTCTAACTATGTGGTATGGGCCAACAATCCTGCTGGACCATGGAGCGCTCCAATCGACTTGCACATTGGCAATATCGATCCCTGCCATGTGGTCGGCGAAGATGGTTCACGTTGGTTGTTCATGAGCGCAGGCAAGCGCGTACGACTTACCGATGATGGACTAGCCACTATACCAGATACAGAAGAAATTGTATATAGAGGATGGCAATATCCCGAAGATTGGGAAACAGAGGGATTCTGCTTAGAAGGTCCCAAACTGCGTAAGATTGGCAAGTATTACTATTATCTCAATGCAGAAGGAGGCACGGCAGGTCCGCCGACCAGCCACATGGTGACACAAGCCCGTTCACAGAGTATCAATGGCCCATGGGAGAATGCGCCCAACAATCCACTCATCCATACATGGAGTAAGGATGAGCGTTGGTGGAGCAAGGGCCACGGGTCAATCGTTGACACACCCGACGGGAAATGGGTAATAGTCTACCATAGTTACGAAAAAGACTTTACCTGCCTAGGACGTCAGACGCTTATGGAGCCTATCTACCTTGGACAAGACGGATGGTTTCATCGCTACAACCAAGTTGACGTTGCTCTTCCTATTGATGTCCCCATCAAGAACGTGGAAAATGTTGACCGTCATACCCGTCTGTCAGAATTCCGCCTCGGTCTAGAATGGAAATTCTATAAAGCCTTCAATCCTGACCGAGTAAAAGTGAATAATGGTGCACTGACACTGAAAGCGCAAGGAGATTCACCTGGTACATCGGCACCCTTGATGTTTGTTGCAGGAACCCACCGTTATCAGATAGAGGCTGAGATCGAATTACATGGTGACGTCACGGCTGGCCTGGTCATGTACTATAATAGCCAGTTCTACCAAGGTACAGGATTCGATCGTGAGAAGCGATATCGCTATCGCAAGGGGGGACAGACGCGTGGCGGTATAAATTCCACCCATACCAACCACATGTGGCTCCGACTGGTTAATCGCGACAACATCATCACAGGCTGGTACAGCCTGGATGGGAAGGAGTGGAAACGTGAGACGTGGGGCATGGATTGTTCTGGATACAACCATAACACGCTCTACGAATTCCAAAGTGTGCTACCTGGCGTTTTCGCCTCAGGAAATGGTTATGCCACCTTCAAGAATTTCAAATTCACAAAACTTTGAATGTATCTTTCAGCACCTGTTCCACCACCTTAGGGTAATACTCCATTTCCAATAGGTGCTCTTTCTCCGCAATGTCGTCCACACTATCAGTGGGTGACAGTTGCGTTTTATATTGGGCAATGATTTCGCCACTGTCGCACACGGGAGTAACATAATGCACCGTCATCCCCGTTTCAGTCTCGCCAGCAGCTTTCACTGCCTCATGTACATGATGTCCCCACATGCCTTTTCCACCATATTTGGGTAAAAGTGCAGGATGGATATTGATGATGCGACGAGGGAAGGCATTAATCAGGAAGTCGGGTATCAAAGGTAAGAATCCAGCAAGCACAATAAAGTCTATTCGATACTCTTCCAACAACGGCATCATAATTCGCTCATCATTAAGATGTACTTTAGGGACCACTGCCGTGGGAACACCCAAGCGTCCTGCTCTTTCTAGTGCATAGGCATCAGCTTTGTTGCTGACAACCAATGCACAATAAACACTGTCTGAGGTCTTGAAATACCTGATTAGATTCTCACAGTTGGAGCCTCCTCCTGAAACAAAAATGGCTAAGTTTATCATTATTTATTTGTTTGTTTGCTTATTTATTTCTTTCAACATAATTTCTATCAGTCGTGGTATCCCATAGTTAACCCAATCCTCCTCATTAATCCAGCAATAATCCACAGGCAGCACTGGTTGCTGATCTGGTTCCCATAGCCAAAAGTCGGCGTAGATAATCCGATGTGTCAGTACGTGCTTTACGTTCTTTCTTATTAATCGGGCCCCTTCAGGAACATTCTCTGTAAGCCAAGGTTCATATAGCCCTTGCCAGATGTCCCCTTTTCCACGTCGATGAATAACTGACAATCCTTTATACCTTATATATATATATGTCAACTTACGCTCTTTTACTTTCAGCGTTTTTTGCTTCACAGGCAGTTCTTCAACTTTTCCTTCACGCAATGCCACACATGTTTCCATTAACGGACAACTCATACAGTCGGGATTATGTGGTGTACATTGAATGGATCCAAAATCCATCATCCCTTGGTTATATGCAGAAGCCTCATCAATAGGCAATAGCTCTTGAGCTAGTGATGCAAATTCACGCTTACCTACTGTGGTATTTATAGGCGTATCAATGCCATAATGGCGCGCCAACACACGATAGACATTACCATCCACCACTGCAGCGGGTAATCCAAAGGCGATAGAACCAATAGCCGCAGCTGTGTAATCTCCCACACCTTTCAGTGTCTTAATGCCCTCCAAGGTCTGTGGAAACACACCCATTGCAACAATCTGCTGAGCCGCCGCGTGTAGGTTACGAGCTCTGCTGTAGTATCCCAGTCCTTGCCACTCGCGCAAAACCTCATCTTCCGTGGCTTCCGCCAAATCACCTACCGTCGGCCAGCGCTGCATAAAGCGTTCCCAATAGGGGCGCCCTTGCTCTATGCGCGTCTGCTGCAAGATGATTTCGGAAAGCCATATAGCATAGGCGTCTCTTGTCTCACGCCAAGGAAGCGCCCTGCCATTCTCCCGAAACCATTGTAATATCGTTGTGGTGAAAGTCATCTATATCGCCAAGGACCAAACAGTAGCATTACTCGATACAATTCATCAGGAAGTCAACAGCTCCATTAACACCGAACTTACGAACATCCAAGGACACATCATAGTTGGTGGCATCAAGCCAATTGCGCCCTGTGTATTTCTTCGTGTAGAGTTCACGGCTGTAATCGTTGTCCACTATCATAGCTGCAGCATCAAACTCACTGATATCATACTTTTCAGCTATGCGACGCTTACGGCACTCCAAACTGGAATGAACAAAGATTTTCAGCGCATTAGGGTGATTGGCAAAGACGTCAAAGCCACAGCGTCCCACAATGACGCAGGACTCCTCTGAGGCTATTCGTCTGATAGCAGCACATTGGGCGTCAAAAAGTTCATGACTCGTCAGGTCTTGCTCCTGCCCGTTGTACTGATTGCTCGTCATGTAGTTACGGTAGAAGTTGGTGAAATCGTCACGCCACAGCGGATTGCGCGCTTCGATATGTTCCACGGCTTCCTCGACAGCATTGAAGCGGGAAGCCACCTCGTTCAGAATCTGCTTATCAAGCAGTTTCACACCGAGCCTTCGTGCCAATTCCACACCAATCTCGTGTCCACCTGTTCCGAACTGTCGGCTGATGGTGATAACAAATTTATCTTCCTTGTTCATAGTTGTTGATTTGTTATAATTACATGATATAAAAAACTATCAGAATGTCCACTTAGCAGCGATAGTGGGTATCGCGTAGAACTTGTTGTTGCTACCCTCGTTGTTGAAGACAAAGTTATTGCTGATTTCCACCTCGGTACCTACACTGACATTAATGCCTTCCATTCCCTTCAAGGCATTCAAATTAACCCAAAACTGAGGCTCTGAAAGGGTAATCAGTTTTCCTTTTACATCCTTGTCGTACCACACATCAAGGAAACCAGAAAAGGTACATAATCCGTTAGCAAAGGTATCGCCCCATACGGCAGTAAACTGGAAACCATTGAAAGCGCCGCGATTAGTACCTTTGAAATAGTACTTATACATAGCCTGCAAAGAGAAGGTCTTTGAAAAGTCCTTAGATGCCCAATTCCAGGCTCCACCTCCGAGGAAGGCATGCTGGAAACGGTTACCTATGCCAGTATGCTCAATGGTTGTTGCGCCACCATCATACTCCAAGTGGAGCGCCCATCGCTTATTATGCGTCAAGTTGAACTCACGTGAGATTTCCCAATATGCACCTGCTGCGCCATCACTGAAATAATCGATATCAGTAAATAAAAACGTAGAGCCCCACTTGTCTGGTTTAAACATCTCAATGGTAGTTGTGACGTTGGGACGACCATTTAAATCGCCATAGAAAGAATGGCCTAAATCATAATGTAACTGGATGTTCTGTGCACTGACTGTCATTCCGAAAGCCAGGCAAACAATAGATAAAATAACTTTTTTCATTTTCTCATAATTATTCAATTCCACAATAGGAAATACTTTTATCATAGCGTTTTTTGATATTTTAATTGATTAACCATAATGGAAGCAGCTTCGTCTGCAGCATGACTTTCACCTAGCAGACGATGAACCTCTTCATAATCAGAAAGCATCCGTTCACGCTGACTGCCACCGGGCAGCAGGGATTCTAGTTCACGGCGTATATTGTCGACACTGAAGGAATCGGCAACCAGTTCGGGCACCACCTCACGTCTAGCGATGAGATTAACTAGCGACACGTAGGGCACTTTCAACAGGCGGCGTTTTAGGAAACCAGTTATAAGGGGCAGTGGAGTCTTATAGCATACAACCTGAGGAACACTGAACATACAGGTTTCAAGCGTGGCAGTTCCACTGGTCACCAATGCGGCAGTAGCCTGCGAGAGCAACTGATAGGTCTGGTTGCTTACAAGTTGAACAGCACTTCCTTCCAAGAAAGGCTCATAATAAGACGCGTCAACAGAAGGTGCCCCTGCTAAAACCAAATTGTATTGATCCGTAAGATGAGCCGTAGCGGAGAGCATTGCAGGCAGATTGTCCTTAATTTCTTGTCGCCGACTGCCCGCAAGTAATGCGATGACAGGTTTATTAAGATGGGAACAACGCTGAGTATCTTTTTCCAAGAACTCTCGCACCTCTTGAACGGTTGGATTTCCCACATAGTGGATAGGATAATGATGTTTACATTCAAAGAAATCTACTTCAAAAGGCAGAATGGAGAACAGCTCGTCAACATCTCGTTTGATATTCTTGATGCGGTACTCCTTCCAAGCCCATATCTTGGGCGATATATAATAATAGACAGGACAGATACGATGAGCCTTTACATACTGGGCAATTTTCAGGTTAAAGCCAGGATAGTCGATGAGAATTACCGCATCAGGCTTCCATTGGCTGATGTCCTGCTTGCACATCTTCATGTTACGAAGAATAGTAGGCAAGTGTAGCAGCACCGGGATGAATCCCATGTATGCCAGTTCGCGATAATGACGCACGCGTTGCCCTCCCACAACAGTCATCAGGTCGCCCCCAAAGAAGCGGAACTCCGCCTGAGGGTCTTGCTTTTTCAATGCCAGCATCAAGTGTGAGGCATGCAAATCACCACTCGCCTCGCCTGCTATCAAATAGTATCTCATTGTTCCCAATCTTTCATCTTATCTAACATCTCATAAGCAGTAACGTCTATCTGAGTAGGAGTGATAGCAACATATCCATGATTCAAGGCCCAATTGTCTGTATCTTCTGCTTCGGGCTCGTCATTCGTATAGGAACCCACCATCCACCAATAGTCGTAGCCTCGTGGATGGCGGCATTTCGTCACTTCATTGCCCCATGTACCCTTTGCCATACGGCATAGCTTGACACCTTTAAATTCAGGAGCCAACGGGAAATTAACGTTCAAACAAACCCCTTGAGGCAAGCCCTCTTTCAATACACGTTGTACCATCTGGCAAACATACGGGCGCATAGGTTCGAAATCGGCATCGTCACGATGGTCGCAGAGAGAGAAAGCAACAGAAGGTATATACTTCATACATCCTTCCATCGTGACACCCATCGTTCCACTATAATGCGTGTTCACTGAAGCATTATCGCCATGATTGATTCCCCCAATAACCAAATCAGGTCTGCGAGGACAGAGTTCTTCCAGCGCCATCTTCACACAGTCAACAGGGGTTCCACTGCACGACCAGACCTCAACCCCTTCCATTTTACGACGTAATTTCATCGTTAGAGGGGTGGTAGCAGAGAAAGCACACGCGAAACCACTACGAGCCCGTTCAGGTGCACAGACAATAACATCACCGAAGTCACGCACCCATTCTATCAAACAGTTAATGCCCTTGGCATGATAACCGTCGTCATTAGATATCAATATCAGTGGCTTAGAGTTCTTCATCAGAGCATTCGAATGTGTTACCCTGTGATACATCACCAGTCTCCAAACCACGTTTAAACCACTTCATACGCTGCTTGGACGTTCCATGATTGAAAGATTCCGGTACTGCGTAGCCACGGGCTTTTTTCTGCAGATAGTCATCGCCTATGACCTGTGCACACTTGATGGCCTCTTCAATATCTCCATCTTCCAAAGAGCCAAAGCGCTCATTATCATGATGAGCCCACACACCAGCATAGAAATCAGCTAGCAGCTCCAGTCTCACAGACATCTTGTTTGCATCCGTTTGCGACATTTTGGCCATCTTTGCATGGGCATCCTGCAAAATGCCAGTCAGATACTCTACATGATGGCCAACCTCATGGGCTATGACATAAGCATAGGCAAAATCACCGTCTGCGCCCAATTTATGCTTCATCGTAGTAAAAAACGACAAGTCTATGTATAATTTCTGATCGCCAGAACAGTAAAAAGGGCCCATCGCAGCAGAGCCCTGTCCGCAGGCTGTTTGCGTACCATCAGTATAGAGCACCATTGTAGGTACCTCATATTTCATTCCGTTCTCTTCGAAGATACCCTCCCAAACATCTTCCGTACCTGCCAAGATCTGAGTAGAGAACTTAGCTAGTTCCTGTTCCTCTTCGGTAAACTCACGCTGTCCCTCTACAACTTCGGTATTCTCTCCAAACGACTGTTGAGCAGCTTGAAGACCTGCCTCCAAAGGATTACCACCAGTAAAATAAGCCATCGCCATAGCGATTAAAACACCACCGATACCTGCTAGGCCGATTTTCTTACCACCGCTCATTCCTCGGCGATCTTCCACATTTGAACTTTCGCGTCTTCCTTCTAAATTCATAGTCTTATTGTTTTATGAGTTTTATTCTGTCTGCAAAGATACAATTTTTCAGCCAAAAATGATAGAACTGATGTAATTTTTCTCAATATTGACTGATGTCTCTATCTTTTCCTTACCTGTCAACACAGTTTTCAAATCCCTACTGATACCTTCGCCTGTCAACTTCAGCACGGCCTCTTTCATGGTCCAAAGGCGGATAAACTCCACGTCAGGACACTCGGCCCGTTTGATTTGTTCCACCTCCTTCTCATTCATCGTATAAGCTACCAAACTTTCTCTGAAAGAATGGATAGACTCTACATCAATCCCTACTGGTCTTCTTGCAATGGCACACACCACGGTCTCTCGGCAATGACTAATATTGAAATGGATATCAGGCAATCCTTCCAGAAAGGGTTTTCCGTGTTCACCATATCCAAAGACAGGAAGATCCGTGATACCATATTCCTTGCGCAGTCCTTCACATAGCAACAGATAGGCTGCCGCGCACGTCTTCCGTCCCAGTTCATACTTGTATTTAAGCACTTGCTGGCGACGTTGTTCAGAAAGCAGCGGTAGTGCTGCCTCCCAATCAAAGTTTGCTAAATCATTGTTCCAATAGACCATCTCCTGTCTTTGGTATTCTACGATTAGGATTCTCTTTCGCTCCAAGAGCTTTCAGTTCGTTGGCTTTTTGAACCACGCTCTGCCGTCCCTCCATCAACTTATTAGTAGAATATTCGAACGACTTGCGGGCTTGATCCAACTGTTCACCCACCTTATTGTATCGTTGTACAAAGTCACCTATGCGGTCCAACAACTGCTCAGCGATGTCGAACACTTTCTCCTGGTTCTCGGCTTGTTGATTCTGAACCCAAGCAATATGTATCATGTGAAGAATACCCAGCAGGTTCTGTTCACCAGTGATGAACACCTTACGTTCAAAGGCATCACGCCACAGCGTCGGATCGTTGACCAAAGCCAATTGCAGCGACGATTCAAAGGGTACAAACATAATAACAAAATCAACACTTTCGCGTGGAGCCTTGATGTATTTGGAATAGTCCTTACGCGAAAGCTCCGTCACATGCTGACGCACCGATTTAATATGCTCCTGTAAGGCTCGTTCCTTCTCCTCAGGCTGTTCTGCATTAACATAGCGCTGATAAGCGACCAAAGATACCTTGGAGTCTATTATCACATCCTGTCCTTGAGGATAGTGCAAGATAACATCCGGCTGCATCTCACGTCCAGTATCATCGTTCTTCAGCGGACGTCCTTGGTCATCGCGCAAGCGTGCTTGCACTTCAAAGTGAATTCCTTCAGTAAGTCCTTGCGAAGCCAACAAATCACCCAAGATAATTTCCCCCATGTTGCCACTCACCTTATTGTCACGACGCAGCACATTGGCCAGTGATTCTGCTTTCTCGCCAATCTGACGGTTAGACTCCATCATAAGTCGTAATTGTTCACGAAGAGAAGCCGACTGTTCCGTATGGTCCTTGATGTTGTCACTGATAGCCTTTCGCATCTCACTGATAGCATCCTTCAGTGGCTGGGTGATATGCCCCATACTCTCGGTATTCTCCTCTTTCAAACGCTTTGCTTGGGCATCCATCAACTGTTGAGCCAGTACGTGCAACTGCTCCTTGGTCGTCTTCAACTGCTCATTGAACTGCTGTTCACGCAATTTCACCTCCTCATTACGTTGTTGTTGCAACAACCGAGCTTCCTCACTATGCTGATGTTCCAACATCGTCATCTCTGTATCCTTACGAGCCAATTCAACATGCAAGGCTGACACCTTTGTGTTCATCAGTACATAGACGATTACCGCACCTATGACCACACCTATTATTATATATAATACAGTCACCATGGGTGCAAAATTACGAAAAAAAAACATTATTCTCATATTTTTTTTGTTTTTTGCTCGCTTATTCGTATCTTTGCAGCCGAATAACCAAATTATTAACAAGAAAATGGACGACTACCCGGCGGATAATTACAATTCGTAAGGCGGGGGGATTGAAGTGGCAAGGCTGCTAATCCCTTTGCCGCTAAGACCGTTTATTCAAGAAAAAGGATTAGCAAATGAAGACTTTTTGGAACACCCAAGGTGGGCTCACCCAACTCAATGAGTGGCAGCCTAATTGTTGGATACAGGTGACGTGTCCTACTGAAGAAGACCAGCAGTTGTTGGAAGAAGAATACCAGATTCCCGACTATTTCCTCTCTGACATCAGCGATACCGATGAGCGTGCCCGTTACGAATACGACGACGGTTGGATGCTCATCATCTTGCGTATTCCCTACGTCAAGGAAGTTCGTTCCAGGACCCCCTACACAACCGTGCCTTTAGGTATCATACACAAGCGTGACATAACCATCACTGTATGTTACTACGAGACGAACATGATGATTGATTTCGTATCGTACCAGCAGAAGCGCGGTGAAGGATTTACCGACTATGTGGATATGATTTTCCGCTTGTTCTTATCAAGTGCCGTCTGGTACCTGAAACGCTTGAAACAAATATCGATGCTCATCGAGAAGGCCAAGCGTAATTTAGACCGCGAGGTAAACAACGAGTCACTGATTGGACTATCGCGCCTTCAAGACTCGCTGACCTATTTCAATACATCTATTCGAGGCAACGAAACACTACTCTCGAAGTTGAAGTTCAAGTTACAGATTGACGAATTAGACGCCGATCTCATCGAAGACGTAACCATCGAGATGACACAGGCCCGTGAAACGACTAGCATCTACTCGAACATTTTAGAATCAACGATGGATACCTACCAGAGTATCATCAACAACAACATGAATACCATCATGCGAACGCTGACCTCGGTCACTATCATCCTGATGTTGCCCACATTGGTAGCTTCTTTTTTCGGCATGAACCTCATCAATGGCATGGAGAACAGTCCGATTGGATTCGTCATTGCTATCATCCTTTCGGTAGCTATTTCTGTCGTTTCCCTGCTGATTTTCCGCCACAAACGGCTTATTTAATCACTTTTCTTTAAAAAAATTAGGTCATTCAAGATTTTTTATTTAATTTTGAGGCCAAATATTTGTGTACTAACCGTAATCATTCACTAAAATTGTTTAGATGATGGACTCTCAAGAAAAAGCCCCCATTGAGGAGCAGAAAATGGAACAAGACGTAACGGAAACCACAGCAGTTGAGGCTGAACAGCCAGAAACAGCAGTAGAAGAACCCGAGCGCAAGCAGTATCAAACCAAGAAAGAAGTATTGGAGCGTGTGCGTGAAATCGCCCACAGCGACGAGTCACCCAAGAAAGACGAAGTAGATTACCTAAAGACGGTATTCTATAAGATGCATTTGGCTGAGCGCGAGGCCGAGTTCAAGGAATACACAGAAGGGGGCGGCGACCCAGAACAATATCAGATTAAGCCCGATTCCGAGGAAGAAGCTTTCAAGGCCGAAATGGGTATTATCAAGGAAAAACGTCAGAAACTGTTCAGAGAGCAAGAACAAGAGAAGCAGGAAAATCTGCAGAAGAAGCTCGACATCATCGAGAAAATCAAGGCTATGGTGACCTCTCCCGAAGAGGCCAACAAGTCATACAAGGAGTTCAAAGCATTGCAAGACGAATGGCGCGAGATTAAGAACGTGCCTGCCGAGCGTGCCAATGAGCTATGGCGCAACTATCAGTTGTATGTTGAGCAATTCTACGATCTGCTGAAGTTGAACAGTGAAGCCCGCGAATACGATTTCAAAAAGAATCTGGAACTGAAGACCAAACTCTGCGAAGCTGCTGAGAAACTTGCAGAGGAGACTGACATCATCAGCGCTTTCCATCAATTACAAAAGTTGCATCAAGAATACCGTGAGACAGGTCCTGTTGCCAAAGAAATACGCGAAGAGATATGGAATCGTTTCAAGGCAGCATCAACCGTCATCAACAAGCGCCATCAACAGCATTTCGAGACGTTACGCGCCAAGGAAGAAGAAAACCTTGTGAAGAAAACCGCTTTATGCGAAAAGGTGGAAGCCATCGCTGCCGAGGAGAATAAGGGAAGTGCCGACTGGGAGCGCCATACCAAGCAGATTATCGAAATACAAAGTGAGTGGAAAGCCATTGGTTTTGCTCCTCAAAAGATGAACGTCAAAATTTTCGAACGCTTCCGCAGTGCTTGTGACGATTTCTTCTCTCGTAAGGCTCAGTTCTTCCGTGAACTGAAGGACACCTTTAAGGAAAATGCCGACAAGAAACGCGCACTCATCGAGAAAGCCAAAGCCCTACAAGACTCTACCGACTGGAAATCAACTAGCGACAAGTTTATCAACCTGCAAAAGGAATGGAAAACGATAGGCACTGTGCCCAAGAAGATTGGTGACCAACTATGGGAAGAGTTCCTTGGAGCCTGCAACAAATTCTTCGATGCCCGCAATGCCGCAGGAGCCGACCAGCATAGCGAGGAGCGCCAAAATCTGGAGAAGAAACGCGACGTCATTGCCCGCCTCAAGGCCATTGCCGAGGAACAAGGTGAAAATCCGCAGGAGCGCGTACAGAAACTTGTAGAAGAGTACCAAGCCATCGGTCACGTACCATTCAAGGAGAAAGACAAGCTTTATGGAGAGTACCACGCCGTGCTCGACAAACTTTACAAAGATCTGAATATCACTGTAGCAAAGCGCCGTTTGACGAAGTTCAAGGACAACCTCAAGCAAGTAGCTGAGCGTGGTGAGAATGCACTCGACAATGAGCGTGCACGCCTAATGCGCCAATATGAGCAGTTAAAGAGCGAGGTTCAGACCTATGAGAATAACCTCGGTTTCCTTAACGCTTCCTCAAAAAAAGGCAATTCGCTGATTGACGAGATGAATCGTAAGGTGCAGAAGTTAAAAGACGAAGTACAACTGGTTCGTGAAAAAATAAAGGCTATTGATGCCGAGAACAAAGCATAAAGAGAAAGGCTTCCAAATTGGAAGCCTTTTTCTTTTGGTTGGGGTACCCGGACTCGAACCAGGAAAGGCAGGACCAGAATCTGCAGTGTTACCATTACACCATACCCCAATGCCTTGTTTGCTATCAACCTCTTGTCGAATTGCGGGTGCAAAGGTAGTGTATTTTTCTGAAACAACAAAAAAAAATCGGATTTTTTTATAAAAAACTCCAAAATTTTCTATTTTCTTTCCCCTTTTCGAATTATTACATGTATCTTTGTACGTCAATTACACATATCTTTAATATAATTAATGGAACAAACAACAACACTCGTAGAAACCATAACAAGAGGAATACAAGAGAAAAAGGGTGCCAATATTGTGGTAGCCAACTTGAACGGCATCGATGGTGCCATTTGTAACTATTTCATTATCTGTCAAGGTTCATCACCTGCCCAGGTTGAAGCCATCACCGAATCAATTGGCGACTTTGCCCGCAACGAACTCAACGAGAAACCTTCAAAGGTTGCAGGATTGGAGAATGCCCAATGGGTAGCCATGGACTATGGCGATGTCCTGGTGCATATTTTCCTTCCTGACGTGCGTGAATATTATGATTTGGAGCATCTTTGGGACGATGCCAAGTTGACACGCATCCCTGACCTAGACTAAAGAATTGTATGATTAAATAAACGAAAACAAACGTGCAACAGAATAACAATAATAACAAGCCCCAGATGAACATGCCCCGATTCAACATGAATTGGATTTACGGTTTGGTCATCATCACACTGATTATGCTCTACTTCACACAAGGTAGCGAGAAATCAAGTGTGAAGACAGAGACAGGTTACTCCGACTTCAAGACAATGGTCATGAAAGGGTATGCCGAGAAGATTGTAGTCAACAAATACGATAACACACTGCAGATGTATGTCAAGGCAGAGCACATCCGCGATGTTTTCCACCAGGGAGTCCAGCAGACGGGCAAGTCGCCTAGCGTGACCGTAGCCATCGGATCAGCCGACCAAGTAGAGCAATTTGTCAACAAAGCCCGTGAGGAGAAGAAGTTCACTGGTAAGTTCTTATACGATAATTCCAAGGACGGAGAATTCTTTAACTCGCTCATCATGAATATCCTTTTCTTTGGTGGCATCATCCTCGTGTGGATGTTCATCATGCGCCGCATGGGTGGCGGTGGTGTCGGCATGGGCGGAGGCGGCATCTTTAATGTCGGCAAGTCGAAAGCCCAGATGTACGAGAAGGGGGGCGACTTGGGTATTACCTTCAAGGATGTTGCCGGACAGGCAGGAGCCAAGCAGGAGATGCAGGAAATCGTAGACTTCCTGAAGAATCCTCAGAAATACACCGAATTAGGCGGAAAGATACCCAAGGGAGCCCTATTGGTAGGTCCTCCGGGAACAGGTAAGACACTGCTTGCCAAGGCCGTAGCCGGAGAGGCAGGAGTGCCCTTTTTCTCGATGTCGGGTTCCGACTTCGTTGAGATGTTCGTCGGTGTAGGTGCCAGTCGTGTTCGCGACCTATTCGAAAAAGCCAAAACCAAAGCCCCATGCATCATCTTCATTGACGAGATTGATGCGGTAGGACGTGCCCGCTCAAAGAATCCCGCTATGGGTGGCAATGACGAGCGAGAGAACACCTTGAACGCGCTGCTGACGGAGATGGACGGTTTCGGCACCAACAGTGGTATCATCACTTTGGCTGCAACCAACCGAGCCGATATGCTCGACTCTGCACTGATGCGTGCAGGTCGTTTCGACCGTCAGATACACGTTGACCTTCCTGATCTGAACGAGCGTAAGGAAATCTTCTACGTCCACCTAAAACCCCTTAAGTTGGTACAAGGTCTTGACATCGATTTCCTAGCACGTCAGACACCAGGTTTCTCGGGTGCAGACATTGCCAACGTCTGCAATGAGGCAGCATTGATAGCCGCCCGTCATAACCGTGAAGCAGTAGGCAAGCAAGATTTCCTGGATGCCGTAGACCGCATCATCGGTGGATTGGAGAAGAAGACAAAGGTCATGACCGAACAGGAAAAGAGGTCGATAGCCATCCACGAGGCCGGACACGCAACGATATCATGGTTTACCGAGTTTGCCAACCCGTTGGTCAAGGTAAGCATTGTACCTCGCGGACGAGCCTTAGGTGCCGCATGGTATCTCCCTGAGGAGCGTGTGTTGCAGACCAAGGAGGCCATGCTCGACGAGATGTGCTCGCTGTTAGGTGGCCGTGCTGCCGAAGAACTGTTCATCGGCCACATCTCCACAGGAGCCATGAATGACCTGGAACGCACTACCAAACAAGCCTATGGTATGGTGGCCTATGCCGGCATGAGCGATAAGTTGCCTAACCTCTGCTATTATAATCAGCAGGAATACTCGTTCCAGAAGCCCTATTCAGAGACCACCGCCAAGATTATGGACGATGAAGTACTGAAGATGGTCAATGAGCAATACGAGCGCGCCAAGCAGATACTGGCAGAGCACAAAGAAGGCCACGCCCAACTGGCTCAATTGCTGGTAGAGCGCGAGGTTATCTTTGCCGATGACGTAGAGAAGATCTTTGGCAAGCGCCCTTGGACCAGTCGTGCCGAGGAACTGTTGGAAGCTCAGCAACGTGCAGAAGCCGAGGCTATGGCTGAGCGGAGAGCCAAGGAATTAGAAGCGAAACAGGCGGAAGACTCAGAAAACAAAGAAAGCTCAGAAGACAAAGGAGATTCAAAAGAGTCAGAAGCCCCCGAGAACGCATAGTTCCCTAAGACATAACTAAAACCAAAACGATATGAAGAATTTTATCGTACGCACCTTTACAGGCATTATCTTTGTGGCAGCCATCGTCGCCTCGTTCCTACGTCCGGAGGCGATGGTGCTGTTGTTCAGTATTGTGACAGGGCTGACCATCTGGGAGTTCACTGGTCTGGTGAACGAACGCGAAGATGTTACCGTCAACCGGTTCATCTGCACGGTGGCAGGCATCTATTTCTTCTTCTCAATGACCTATTTCTGCAGCGACCTGTACGGTGGCAGTGCCAAGTCGGTGGTATTCATTCCCTATCTGGTCACCATCATCTACCTGCTGGTTGCCGAGCTTTACCTGAAGCAAGCCGACCCCATACAAGACTGGGCCTACACCATGTTCTCGCAGCTATACATCGCCCTGCCCTTCTCGTTGCTAAACGTATTGGCGTTCACGGCAACCAACAACGGGCTGGTGGCTTTCAACACCCTGTTGCCCCTGTCCGTTTTCGTCTTTCTGTGGGTTAACGACTCCGGAGCCTACTGTGTCGGTTCGTTATTAGGTCGTCACAAGCTTTTCCCGCGCATCAGTCCGGGCAAGTCCTGGGAGGGATCCGTCGGAGGCGCCGTGTTCGTATTGGCTGCAGCCTATGCCATCAGCTACTACCTCGACGGTTCGATGCTCACCACACCGCAATGGCTAGGACTGGGACTCGTTGTCGTCGTGTTCGGTACCTGGGGCGACTTGGTGGAGAGTCTCTTCAAGCGCACGCTAGGCATCAAGGACTCCGGCAACATCCTTCCGGGTCACGGTGGAATGCTCGACCGTTTCGATTCCTCGCTGCTGGCCATCCCTGCTGCCGTTGTCTACCTTTACACGTTATCACTTTTTTAAATCGCATACAATGAAGACACTACTGACCATTATTCTCTCCTGCCTGTTCCTTGCCACCGCTCAGGCACAAGCTCCCGTAAAAAAATACGGTCAACTGCAAGTCAATGGCGCACAGCTCTGCGACCAACAGGGACGTCCCGTCATCCTGCGTGGCGTCAGTCTGGGATGGCACAACCTTTGGCCACGTTTTTATAACAAGAAAGTCGTCCAGACACTTCATAACGACTGGCATGCCAGCGTGGTTCGTGCAGCCATGGGCATCCTCATCGAAGACAACTATCTGGAGAATCCCAAGTTTGCCATGCAGTGCATCACGCCCGTCATTGAGTCAGCCATCAAGAACAATGTCTATGTCATCATCGACTGGCACTCTCACGTTCTGCAGACCAAGGAAGCCAAGCAATTCTTCGGACAGATGGCCAAGAAATACGGCAAGTATCCACACGTCATCTACGAGATTTACAACGAGCCCGTGGAAGACACCTGGGCAGACCTGAAGAAATATGCCACCGAGGTGATTGGTGAGATTCGCAAATACGACGCCGACAACATCGTGCTGGTAGGCTGTCCGCATTGGGATCAGGACATCCACCTCGTTGCCGAGAGTCCCCTCGAGGGTTTCAGCAACATCATGTATACCGTTCATTTCTATGCAGCCACCCATGGCGAATACCTGCGTGAGCGCACCGAGGCAGCTGTCAAGAAAGGCATCCCCGTCTTCATCTCCGAGAGCGGTGCCACCGAAGCCAGTGGCGACGGCAAGATAGACCCCGAGAGCGAAGAGCAGTGGATACAGATGTGCGAGCGCCTGGGCATCAGTTGGGTGTGCTGGAGCATCAGCGACAAGAACGAGTCGTGCTCCATGCTGCTTCCGCGTGCCACAGCCACCGGTCCGTGGTCTGACGACGTTATCAAAGAATACGGCAAGCTGGTGAAGGGACTTTTGAAGAAGTACAACCGATAGATGATAGACAGGGCGACCGTAGACAAGATTATGGACGCCGTCAACATCGTGGATGTGGTCGGCGAATTTGTTAACCTCCGCAAGTCGGGCGTTAACTACAAAGGTCTGTGTCCGTTTCACGATGACAAGACACCGTCGTTCATGGTGTCACCAGCCCGTCAGATATGCAAGTGTTTCTCTTGTGGCGAGGGCGGCAACGCCGTCAATTTCCTCATGAAACACGAGCAGATTACCTATCCAGAAGCATTGCGCTGGCTAGCCAAGAAATACAACATCGAGATTCAGGAGCGCGAGCTTACCGACGACGAGAAGCGTGAGCAGTCGGAACGTGAGTCCATGTTTGTGGTCAACGAATGGGCCTGCCAGTATTTTCATGAGATCTTGCTGAACGACGTCGACGGCCAGGCCATTGGCAAGCAGTATTTCCGCAGCCGAGGCATCCGCGACGATATCATCAACAAGTTCCAGCTGGGTTTTGCACTCACCAAGCGCGATGCCCTTGCCAACGAGGCCCACCGCAAGGGCTTTAAGGAAGAGTTCCTGCTGGCCACCGGTCTCTGCATCCGCAACGAGCATGGGGTGTACGACCGCTTTGCCGGCCGCGCCATCTTTCCCTGGATGAACGTCAGCGGCAAGGTCGTGGCCTTCGGTGGACGTAAGTTGGACGCAGCCACCAAGGGCGTACAGCAGAAATACGTCAACTCCCCCGACTCCGAGATATACCATAAGGAGCGCGAGCTCTACGGCATCTACCAGGCGAAGAAAGCCATCGTCAAGGAGGATTGCGTCTACATGGTCGAGGGCTATACCGACGTCATCGCCATGCACCAGTGCGGTCTGGAGAACGTAGTAGCCAACTCCGGCACCGCCCTTTCCATCCACCAGATCAAGCTGTTGCGGCGCTTCACGCAGAACATCGTGCTGCTCTACGACGGCGACGAGGCAGGCATCCATGCCGCCATGCGCGGTACCGACATGCTGCTGGCAGAAGCGATGAATGTCAAGGTGCTGCTGTTGCCCGACGGCGACGATCCCGACTCGTTCAGTCGCAAGCATACGGCACAGGAGTTCAAGGAGTATATTGACAGCCATCAGACCGACTTCATCCAGTTCAAGACCGACCTGTTGCTGAAAGGAGTCAGCGATCCCATCAAGAAGGCAGAAGCCATCAACAACATCATACGCTCCATCGCCGTCATCCCCGACCCGATGGTGCGCACAGCGTATATCAAGGACTGCTCGCAACGGCTCGACGTCGACGAGCGCACCCTCATCTCGCAGACCAACAAATACATTGCCGGCGAACGCGAGGAGGCAGAGAAGCGCATCGCCCGCGAACAGGAACGGGAGCAAGAAGCGCCACAGCCGACCGCCGATCTGTCGATGACCGGACTGACCCCCAAGGACAAGGAGGTGGAGCGCCTGCTCGTCAAGAACATCATCCGTCACGGCAACGAGGTCATCTTCAGCGGGATGGAAACCGAAGACGGCCAATTCATCGACCTCAACGTGGCGCAATACATCGACTACGACCTGGGCAGCGACGGTCTCACCTTCAGCGACGACCGCTACAACCGCATTCTGCAGGAAGCCGTAGCCCACTCCGCCGACCCCGGTTTCGAGTCGGAGCGTTACTTCATGCAGCATCCCGACCCACAAATCAGCCAACTGGCTGCCAGCATCGGCATCGAGTCCCATCAGCTGAGCCGCAACTTCGCCCTGAACGAGGGTGAGACCCAGCTGCGTCAGCGCATCACCCACCTCATTCTCGACTTCCGCATGGACATCGTCAGCCAGCAGTTGAAGGTCCTGCAGCGACAACTGAAGGAGGCGGGAAGCGACATGCAGCGCATCAAGGAACTGATGACGTCCTATCAAGATGCGCAGACGCTGCGCAACGAACTGGCTCGCCGACTGGGTTCCGATGTCATTGTATCATAGCTAACTGCCCATATCCCATATGCACGGTCTACTCTACATCATAGGCGCCACCCTCTCGTGGATACTCATTGCCCTGACGATTATCCACGTCATCATGGACAACCGCCAACCGGCGAAGACGATGGCGTGGGCGCTGGTCATCTTCTTCGTACCCATCGTCGGCATCATCCTCTACCTCTTCTTCGGCGTCAACCACCGGCGCGAGCGACTCGTCAGCCAGCGCTCGCTCGACCAGCTTTCCAAGCGCTCCATGCTCAGCTTTGTCGAACAGCACGACTTCCGCGTGCCCGACCACTACCGGCAACTCGTCGACCTGTTTGTCAACCAGAGCATGTCGCTGCCGTTCAAGGACAACACCGTCGACATCATGACCGACGGCTACGCCTTCTTCCCCGAGTTGCTGAAGGACATCCGCCAGGCGCACCACCACATCCATATCGACATGTACATCATCGAGGACGATGCGCTGGGACGCCTTGTTGCCGACGCGCTGGCGGAGAAAGCCAAGGAGGGTGTCGAGGTGCGTGTCATCTACGACGATGTGGGTTGCTGGAAGGTAGACCGCCCGTTCTTCGAGTCCATGCGCCGCAACGGTGTCGAGGTGGTGCCTTACCTGCCCGTGCATTTCCCCTCGTTCACCAGCAAGGCCAACTACCGCAACCACCGCAAACTGATTGTCATCGACGGACAGGTGGGCTACATTGGTGGCATGAACATCGCCCTGCGCTATGTGAAGGGGACGGGCCGACAGCCTTGGCGCGACACCATGCTGCGGCTGACGGGCGGCGTGGTGTACAGTCTGCAGCGCACGTTCCTCGTCGACTGGTACTTCGTCGACCGCACGCTCATCACCGACCGCAGCTACTACCCCGCCCTGACGGGTGTCTCCAACAACTGCATCGCACAGGTTGTCACCAGCGGCCCGACGTCGTCCTATCCTGAAATCATGCAAGGCTTCGTGCGCACCGTACTGGCTGCCCGTCGCTACCTGTATATCGAGACGCCTTACTTCCTGCCCAACGACCCCGTGCTCTTCGCGCTGAAGACCGCCGCGCTGGGTGGTGTCGACGTGCGTATCATCTGTCCGAAGCACTCCGATGCGCGTTTCGCCGACTGGGCCTCACGCTCCTATCTGCGCGAGTTGCATCATGCCGGAGCCCACATCTACCTCTATCATGCGGGGTTCATCCATTCCAAGCTGATTGTGTGCGACGACTCGTTGTCTTCCTGCGGCTCCACGAATGTCGACTTCCGTTCCTTCGAGAACAATTTCGAAGCCAACGTCTTCATCTACGACGAGGGGACGGCACTGCGCATGAAGAAGGTGTTCCTCGACGACCAGTCGATGAGCACGCCGCTGCATGAGATTCCGCAACGGCTGAATCCCAGGTTCATCAAGCGGTTGGGTGAGAGTGTTATCCGACTGGTCTCTCCGCTGCTGTGAACAGCGAGAAGTTCACGCTGCCATAGCTGCGGTGCTCCAGGAAGTGCGGATGGTTGGAGAAATCGTAGTCTTTGCCGTGTTCAAAGACGAAGATGCCGCCGTCTTTCAGCAACTGCCTGCCGATGACGAGGTCGGGAATCTCGGGCAGTTCCTTCAGTGCGTATGGCGGGTCGGCAAAGATGAAGTCATACTGCTGCCTACAGCTTTTCAGGAATCGGAACACATCGCCGCGGATGGGGATGCACGCCTTGGTATCGAGCTTCTTCAGACAGTCCTGTATGAAGCGGTGGTGGTCACGGTCCATCTCGACGCTCACCACCTGCTGGCATCCGCGTGACAGGAGTTCGAGCGAGATGCTGCCGGTGCCGGAGAAGAGGTCGAGCGCCGTGGCTCCGTCGAAGTCCACATACTGCGTCAGCACGTTGAAGATGTTTTCCTTGGCAAAGTCGGTGGTGGGGCGCGCCTTGAACGTGCGCGGAATGTCGAAATGCCTGCCTTTGTATCGTCCTGTAATGATTCTCATGGTGTCTTAAAGTCCTTTCACGTAAAGTGTCACCAGGTCGTAGGGGATGCCCTTGATTTGTGCCACGCTGGCGCGGTTGAACTCGCCCACGGGGTTGACGATGAAGATGCGCTTGATGAACTGGTCCAGTTCCTCCTTCAGCTCATCGCGCTCCACGATGTCGCCCGTCAGGAACAGCTCGTCGTGGTCTGCCGACAGTCCCAGCTGTTTCCACACCGCCAGCATGTAGTATATCGCATCTCTCGCGCCGCTCACCTCGTAGCTGTTGCAGAAGCGGAATCGGTTCTGGACGAAGCTGCACACGTCGAGGTGCTTCTCGTGGAAATAGGCAAACAGCTTGCCGCGCTGTCCGGTGTAGCTGCGCTTGTTCAGGTGGTTCCACAGCGGCGTCAGGGCAGCCACGAAGCGCACCGAGGCGAAGGCGTCGGTCAGCACCGTGCGCAGGTCTTTCGACATGGCGAACACCGCCACCGCGTTCAGGTCGGCCAGCACCGTGTACATGACCACCTGCTGC